>WLWD01004296.1_pt1 | contig 15064 bp, 6 predicted proteins | sample 6712731 | NCBI WGS metagenome assembly WLWD01 (sample SAMN12718690, study PRJNA576275) | sponge metagenome | isolation source: marine sponge | host: Mycale hentscheli | place: New Zealand: South Island, Marlborough, Capsize Point | collected 2014-11-01
TACATGCCCTTGAATAGACCATCCATTGCTACTTATGATTTTAATAATACATTTTTTTTAATCGAAACAATGGAATAGTACTACTCACACAGTTTGTCATGTAGCAGGAAATGTTGATTGGATTAATACTTGACAAACTTGCCCATTGTTACATAGGCTTGGTGGTTGTCAATTGGGAAAAAAGTATGCTAGTTACATGATCATTATCTGAACTGTACCCACAGATTTAAAGTGCAATTTTAGCCCAAATTACCAGATTGTCTAATTAAATATTCCGTCAATTTTTCTGGGTGTATTATAATACTGGTAGCGCAAGTGGTAATAGTACACTAGGGGGAAATATTCACAAGCATTCAAAATATTGTTATGAGCTAAAAGTGAGTGAATATGTGGTGTGAGAGTGAGATATCATTGTCATCTTGTACGACGAATCTGCTTTGATATTTTTCTCAGACAATTACCATTAATTTTTAAGTAATCTTACTCGCTTATGCACTCTAATTCGAGCATTCAATGTCAAAGATACAATACAGGAAAATACAGAATACTCACGATGATGTGATTACTCATGCTGAAGGGGAAACTTAAGGGGAATTTTAATGCATGGCTGTTAGTGTAGCAACTATGGTTTAAATAATATATTATACATGATACACAAATAACAAAGACTAATTATGCTAATGATTAAGTTATATGAATGACAGAGAGTTTATGTGGGCTGGCCCACATCTCCCCCTCCTTCTTTTAGCCACTGCTTTCCATTATACTCATTTACTCATTTATTTACTCATTTATTTACTCATTTACTCATTTACTCATTAATTTACTCATTTATTTACTCATTTACTCATTTACTCATTTATTTACTCATTTATATACTCATTTATTTACTCAGTTTACTCATTTACTCATTAATTTACTCATATATTTACTAATTTACTCATTTACTCATTTATTTACTTATTTATATACTCATTTATTTACTCAGTTATTTACTCATTTATTTACTCATTTATTTATTCATTTATATACTCATTTATTTACTCAGTTATTTACTCATTTATTTACTCATTTATTTACTCAGTTATTTACTCATTTATTTAATCATTTATTTACTCATGTATTTACTCATTTATTTACTCATTTATTTACTCATTTACTCATTTATTTACTCATTTATTTACTCATTTAATCATTTATTTACTCATTTATTTATTCATTTATTTACTCATTTATTTACTCATTTACTCATTTATTTACTCATTTACTCACCTATTTACTCATTTATTTACTCATTTACTCATTTATTTACTCATTTGTTTACTCATTTACTCATTTATTTACTCATTTATTTACTCATTTATTTACTCACTTACTCATTTACTCATTTATATACTCATTTACTCATTTACTCATTTATTTACTCACTTACTCATTTACTCATTTATTTACTCACTTATATACACATTTATTTACTCAGTTTACTCATTTACTCATTAATTTACTCATTTATTTACTCATTTACTCATTCACTCATTTATTTACTCATTTATATACTCATTTATTTACTCAGTTATTTACTCATTTATTTACTCATTTATTTACTCATTTATTTACTCATTTATTTAATCATTTATTTACTCATGTATTTACTCATTTATTTACTCATTTCTTTACTCATTTACTCATTTATTTACTCATTTATTTATTCATTTATTTACTCATTTATTTACTCATTTACTCATTTATTTACTCATTTGTTTACTCATTTACTCATTTATTTACTCATTTGTTTACTCATTTATTTACTCACTTACTCATTTACTCATTTATTTACTCACTTATATACACATTTATTTACTCAGTTTACTCATTTACTCATTAATTTACTCATTTATTTACTCATTTACTCATTCACTCATTTATTTACTCATTTATATACTCATTTATTTACTCAGTTATTTACTCATTTATTTACTCATTTATTTACTCATTTATTTACTCATTTATTTAATCATTTATTTACTCATGTATTTACTCATTTATTTACTCATTTCTTTACTCATTTACTCATTTATTTACTCATTTATTTATTCATTTATTTACTCATTTATTTACTCATTTACTCATTTATTTACTCATTTGTTTACTCATTTACTCATTTATTTACTCATTTGTTTACTCATTTATTTACTCACTTACTCATTTACTCATTTATATACTCATTTACTCATTTACTCATTAACTTACTCATTTATTTACTCATTTAATCATTTATTTACTCCTTTATTTACTCATTTATATACTCAGTTATTTACTCATTTATTTACTCATTTACTCATTTATTTACTCATTTATTTACTCATTCACTCATTTATTTACTCATTTGTTTCCTCATTTACTCATTTAATTACTCATTTATTTACTCATTTATTTACTCATTGATTTACTCATTTACTCTTTTATTTACTCATTTATATACTCATTTACTCATTTATTTACTCATTTATTAACTCATTTATTTACTCATTTATTTACTCATTTATTTACTCATTTATTTACACATTTACTTACTCATTTTTTTACTCATTTATTTACTCATTTATTTACTCATTTATTAACTCATTTATTTACTCATTTATTTACTCATTTATTTACTCATTTATTTACTCATTTACTCATTTATTTACTCATTTACTCATTTATTTACTCATTAATTGATTTATATTTCAACACCTATTGATATATCTATTAATTTATTTCCTTATTACTTTACCTACGTCTGGATATGAACGCCGCCTCCATTTATATCGGCGGCAAGTTGCTAAGCAACTAGAGTCCCATTCGGTCATGGACACCAGCTATAATGATGGGCAAAGTTAGCTGTTAGCTCAATCACTGTCAGAGACTACACAACTGTTTGTTTGGACTTACTTACTCATCGATTAACTCATTTATTTACTCATTTATTTACTTATTCGTATACTTACTGATGTATTTATACTCCTATCTATTCATTAATTTTATTAACTCCTTTATTCACTTATTTCTTTACTTACTCATTCATTAACTTTGTTATTCATCATTCATGAACTCCTTTATTTACGTATTTATTTACATACTTGTATTAAAACTCATTCATTTATTTACTCATTATTTACATATCCATTTACTTACTTTAATTTAAACTCTCATTCATGTATTTACTCTTAATTTACATATCCATTTACTTACTTTAATTTAAACTCTCCTTTAATATTTACTCCTTATTTACTTATTCTTTTATCCTCGTTAAAACACGTTCACAACCATTAGTTCATCACTAGTTCACTTTGATTATTTGAAAGCTTGCCTAGAAAGCATTCGTCTCCCTAAACCACTTAGTCCCACTAGAGTTAATTGTTCAACACTATTGCCTTCTTTCGGACATGCAAATGAACGTTTGGTTGACAATTATGGCTTTGTTATCGATGCTAAATCAAATTCTTAGGAGACTCCACAACCAGCACACTACTTTTAACAACAAATACCCCACCCAGTTCTCCATTACTTACTACGAGTATCTCACCTTCTCACCAACCAATCCTATCGGCCTACTCGTTCTCATCACAAACCAGACTGATATATGGCACTTTCGTCTCTTACTAGAATATATAGGACGTGTTTTTCCCAAGGAGGGGCTTATGTAACCAACATAATTAATCGTGAATAACAACTATTGTATCATGCACACACAAAGTCAAATATCATTTTAATTATATTTATGTATCATGTCACGTGAAACAGGTAGTGTCATGCGGCAAGTTTCAAGTAAGTTATTGAAGTGAGAAGTCGTGTTGACAAGCGATACATACAGTTATTTATGTGCAGCTTATTTACATATTTATATTAAAACTCTTATTTATTTACTCATTATTTACTTATTTATTCACTTACATAATATACTTAAATTCTCTTATACATTCACTCTTTTATTAACTTATTCTTTTACTTATACTTAAATCGTATTATTTATTTACAATTTACTCTTTATTTAATCATTATTTTTCTTAATTATTATATGTTTTAATTATTACTGATCAGTTATTTTTATCTTGTACAATATCTTACCTGGTGATCCTATAAAGTTCGATATATTATTGCTATATAAAACAATCAAATTAGCTGTAAATGAAATCATGAAAGCTCTAACATTTTGTGAGACTTGCTCTCCGTTTCTAGCGTCTGGATATGAACGCCGCCTCCCTTTATATGGGCCGCAAGTTGCTAAGCAACTAGAGTCCCATTCGTAATGTACGCCAGCTATAATTAAGCGCGCAATACGCTGATAGCTGAATCACTGTAAGAGACTACACAACTGTTTATTGGTACTTACTTGCGCTAGGAGAGCAGCTTAGTGATTTACAACTGCACCTAGATGTAATCGGGTCTCATCTATGTATATTACTTGCAAGCATGAAAATTGATTTTTTCAAGTAAAGTGTGTATAGCTACATACATCACAACAACAGAGCAATAATGGAGCACAAATAGCCAGAAATATTGTATTGTGACGAAACGATAAAAAATGTGTGAAAATTGCTAGAAAAAAAATAATTATGTATACAATTATTATGAAGTGCTTACACAGGTGAAACCATAATAGTTATAAATTGTTTCTTCGGGAAAATCAAGTAAAAAATATGTACTTACATTCTAACTACTTTTGCAGGGTAAAGGGTCACGGTAATTACAGCAACCTCTTCGGGCATCTTCCGCTACCACAAATGGTATAGAGATTCCAGATGCCCTATCCCTTCGTAGTGAGCGGGGGTGCTCCAGATGGCAGAAATAATCTAACACGCACAAAAAAAAAAGTCATAAGTCCCACTACATGCTGAGCATCTTCTCGGATGGGGAAAAAAATCGTGAATTTCGATTCTTTGAAGGAAAAATCGATTGCCCAATGTAACATTCTAATTTATTGTTTTCATGTTGCTGTGATGTAGCACTTCCTGTAATAAAAAATTGAAATGAAAGCATTGGTATTCTATATTTTAGAATATTAAAAAATATATGGCTTCCAAAATGCTTACCTTTGAGCATCGGTCTGCCCAAAATTTTTTATAGTACGAGCCTCAGAAGCTCCAAATTTAGTAACTAGATGGTGAACAAGCTGTGCACTGTGTGTGAACTTCGTAGCAGCATCATGACCGTCTGTCATCTTGTTCAATCGTAACAGTAAGTCTGAATTTTTAGCTTTTCTTTTTAAGGACTATGTTGTACTTTTTTTGGATACTAGAAATTAGTTTTGTGCTAACATGCTTTAAAAATTATTCTCTTGCTGTTTGTCTACTGGAAAAAAATTAAAAAAATCATGAAATGATCAAGTTATCACACTGAAAGTAAAAAATTATCAAGTAACATTATGACAGTTGTCTGGAATCACATACGATTTGTCTATGTGAGATAAACAGTACATGCCCTTGAATAGACCATCCATTGCTACCTATGATTTTATTAATACATTTTTTATAATCCGAAACCATGGAATAGTACTACTCACACAGTTTGTCATGTAGCAGGAAATGTTGATTGGATTAATACTTGACAAACTTGCCCATTGTTACATAGGCTTGGTGGTTGTCAATTGGGAAAAAAGTATGCTAGTTACATGATCATTATCTGTTTGATATTTTTCTCAGACAATTACCATTAATTTTTAAGTAATCTTACTCGCTTATGCACTCTAATTCGAGCATTCAATGTCAAAGATACAATACAGGAAAATACAGAATACTCACGATGATGTGATTACTCATGCTGAAGGGGAAACTTAAGGGGAATTTTAATGCATGGCTGTTAGCGTAGCAACTATGGTTTAAATAATATATTATACATGATACACAAATAACAAAGACTAGTTATGCTAATGATTAAGTTATATGAATGACAGAGAGTTTATGGGGGCTGGCCCACATCTCCCCCTCCTTCTTTTAGCCACTGCTTTCCATTATACTCATTTACTCCTTTATTTACTCATTTATTTACTCATTTACTCATTTACTCATTAATTTACTCATTTATTTACTCATTTACTCATTTACTCATTTATTTACTCACTTATATACTCATTTATTTACTCAGTTTACTCATTTACTCATTAATTTACTCATTTATTTACTCATTTACTCATTTACTCATTTATTTACTCATTTATATACTCATTTATTTACTCAGTTATTTACTCATTTATTTACTCATTTATTTACTCATTTATTTACTCATTTATTTAATCATTTATTTACTCATGTATTTACTCATTTATTTACTCATTTCTTTACTCATTTACTCATTTCTTTACTCATTTATTTACTCATTTAATCATTTATTTACTCATTTATTTATTCATTTATTTGCTCATTTATTTACTCATTTACTCATTTATTTACTCATTTACTCATTTATTTACTCATTTGTTTACTAATTTACTCATTTATTTACTCATTTATTTACTCACTTACTCATTTACTCATTTATATACTCATTTACTCATTTACTCATTAATTTACTCACTCATTTACTCATTTATTTACTCATTTATTTACTCATTTATATACTCAGTTATTTACTCATTTATTTACTCATTTACTCATTTATTTACTCACTCATTTACTCATTTATTTACTCATTTGTTTCCTCATTTACTCATTTATTTACTCATTTATTTACTCATTTATTTACTCATTTATTTACTAATTTACTCTTTTATTTACTCATTTATATACTCTTATATTTACTCATTTACTCATTGATTTACTCATTTACTCATTTATTTACTCATTTATTTACTCATTTACTCATTTATTTACTCATTTGTTTATTCATTTACTCATTTATTTACTCATTTGTTTTCTCATTTATTTACTCACTTACTCATTTACTCATTTATATACACATTTACTCATTTACTCATTAATTTACTCATTTATTTACTCATTTACTCATTTATTTACACATTTATTTACTCATTTATATACTCAGTTATTTACTCATTTATTTACTCATTTACTCATTTATTTACTCATTTATTTACTCACTTACTCATTTATTTACTCATTTGTTTCCTCATTTACTCATTTATTTACTCATTTATTTATTACTCATTTAATCATTTATTAACTCATTTATTTATTCATTTATTTACTCATTTATTTACTCATTTACTCATTTATTTACTCATTTACTCACTTATTTACTCATTTATTTACTCATTTACTCATTTATTTACTCGTTTGTTTACTCATTTACTCATTTATTTACTCATTTATTTACTCATTTATTTACTCACTTACTCATTTACTCATCTATATACTCATTTACTTATTTACTCATTAATTTACTCATTTATTTACTCATTTACTCATTTATTTACTCATTTATTTACTCATTTATATACTCAGTTATTTACTCATTAATTTACTCATTTACTCATTTATTTACTCATTTATTTACTCATTTACTCATTTATTTACTCATTTGTTTCCTCATTTACTCATTTCTTTACTCATTTATTTACTCATTTAATCATTTATTTACTCATTTATTTTTTCATTTATGTACTCATTTATTTACTCATTTACTCATTTATTTACTCATTTACTCACTCATCTACTCATTTATTTACTCATTTACTCATTTATTTACTCATTTATTTACTCATTTATTTACTCACTTACTCATTTACTCATTTTTACACTCATTTACTCATTTACTGATTAATTTACTCATTTATTTACTCGTTTACACATTTATTTACTCATTTATTTACTCATTTATATACTCAGTTATTTATTCATTTATTTACTCATTTATTCATTATTTACTCATTTATTTACTCATTTACACATTTATTTACTCATTTGTTACCTCATTTACTCATTTATTTACTCATTTATTTACTCATTTATTTACTCATTTATTTACTCATTTACTCTTTTATTTACTCATTTATTTACTCATTTATTTACTCATTTACTCATTGATTTACTCATTTACTCATTTATTTACTCATTTATTAACTCATTTATTTACTCACTTACTCATTTACTCATTTATTTACTCATTTACTCATTTACTCATTTATTCACTCATTTATTTACTCATTGATTTAATCATTTACTCATTTACTCATTTATTTACTCATTTATTTACTCATTTAATTACTCATTTACTCATTTACTCATTAATTTTCTCATTTATTTGCTCATTTACTCATTAACTCATTTATTTACTCATTTATTTACTCATTTATTTACTCATTTACTCACTCAGTTATTTACTCATTTATTTACTCATTTATTTACTCATTTATTTACTCATTTACTTACTCATTTTTTTACTCATTTATTTACTCATTTATTTACTCATTTATTAACTCATTTATTTACTCATTTATTTACTCATTTATTTACTCATTTATTTACTCATTTACTCATTTATTTACTCATTTACTCATTTATTTACTCATTAATTGATTTATATTTCAACACCTATTTATATATCTATTAATTTATTTCCTTATTACTTTACCTACGTCTGGATATGAACGTCGCCTCCCTTTATATCGGCAGCAAGTTGCTAAGCAACTAGAGTCCCATTCTGTCATGGACACCAGCTATAATGATGGAAAAGTTAGCTGTTAGCTCAATCACTGTAAGAGACTACACAACTGTTTGTTTGGACTTACTTACTCATCGATTAACTCATTTATTTACTCATTTATTTACTTATTCACTCATTTATTTACTTATTCGTTTACTTACTGATGTATTTATACTCCTATCTATTCATTTATTAACTCCTTTATTCACTTATTTCTTTACTTACTCATTCATTAACTTTGTTATTCATCATTCATGAACTCCTTTATTTACGTATTTATTTACATACTTGTATTAAAACTCTCATTCATTTATTTACTCATTATTTACATATCCATTTACTTACTTTAATTTAAACTCTCATTCATGTATTTACTCTTAATTTACATATCCATTTACTTACTTTAATTTAAACTCTCTCATTTATTTTTACTCCTTATTTACTTATTCTTTTATCCTCGTTAAAACACGTTCACAACCATTAGTTCATCACTAGTTCACTTTCAGAGACTACACAACTGTTTGTTTGGACTTACTTAATCACTAGTTCACTTTCAGAGACTACACAACTGTTTGTTTGGACTTACTTACTCATCGATTTACTCATTTATTTACTCATTTATTTACTTATTCGTTTACTTACTGATGTATTTATACTCCTATCTATTCATTTATTAACTCCTTTATTCGCTTATTTCTTTACTTACTCATTCATTAACTTTGTTATTCATCATTCATGAACTCCTTTATTTACGTATTTATTTACATACTTGTATTAAAACTCATTCATTTATTTACTCATTATTTACATATCCATTTACTTACTTTAATTTAAACTCTCATTCATGTATTTACTCTTAATATACATATCCATTTACTTACTTTAATTTAAACTCTCATTTATTTTTACTCCTTATTTACTTATTCTTTTATCCTCGTTAAAACACGTTCACAACCATTAGTTCATCACTAGTTCACTTTGATTATTTGAAAGCTTGCCTAGAAAGCATTCGTCTCCCTAAACCACTTAGTCCCACTAGAGTTAATTATTCAACACTATTGCCTTCTTTCGGACATGCAAATGAACGTTTGGTTGACAATTATGGCTTTGTTATCGATGCTAAATCAAATTCTTAGGAGACTCCACAACCAGCACACTACTTTTAACAACAAATACCCCTTTTCCTAGGCACTGTCACAAATGAGTAAATACATGAGTAAATAAATGATTAAATAAATGAGTAAATAAATGAGTAAATAAATGAGTAAATAAATGAGTAAATAACTGAGTAAATAAATGAGTATATAAATGAGTAAATAAATGAGTAAATGAGTAAATGAGTGAATAAATGAGTAAATTAATGAGTAAATGAGTAAACTGAGTAAATAAATGAGTATATAAGTGAGTAAATAAATGAGTAAATGAGTAAATGAGTAAATAAATGAGTAAATTAATGAGTAAATGAGTAAATGAGTAAAACACATTCTCAATGTCAATCATTATGTATACAATTATTATGAAGTGCTTACACAGGTGAAACCATAATAGTTATAAATTGTTTCTTCGGGAAAATCAAGTAAAAAATATGTAGGTACATTCTAACTACTTTTGCAGGGTAAAGGGTCACGGTAATTACTGCAACCTCTTCGGGCATCTTCCGCTACCACAAATGGTATAGAGATTCCAGAAGCCCTATCCCTTCGTAGTGAGCGGGGGTGCTCCAGATGGCAGCAATAATCTAACACGCTCGAAAAAAAAGTCATAAGTCCGCACTACATGCTGAGCATCTTCTCGGATGGGGAAAAAAATCGTGAATTTCGATTCTTTGAAGGAAAAATCGATTGCCCAATGTAACATTCTAATTTATTGTTTTCATGTTGCTGTGATGTAGCACTTCCTGTAATAAAAAATTGAAATGAAAGCATTGGTATTCTATATTTTAGAATATTAAAAAATATATGTCTTCCAAAATGCTTACCTTTGAGCATCGGTCTGCCCAAAATTTTGTTGTAGTACGAGCCTCAGAAGCTCCAAATTTAGTAACTAGATGGTGAACAAGCTGTGCACTGTGTGTGAACTTCGTAGCAGCATCATGACCGTCTGTCATCTTGTTCAATCGTCTGAATTTTTAGCTTTTCTCTTTAAGGACTATGTTGTACTTTTTTTGGATACTAGAAATTAGTTTTGTGCTAACTTGCTTTAAAAATTATTCTCTTGCTGTTTGTCTACTGGAAAAAAATTATGTTGATTGGATTAATACTTGACAAACTTGCCCATTGTTACATAGGCTTGGTGGTTGTCAATTGGGAAAAAAGTATGCTAGTTACATGATCATTATCTGAACTGTACCCACAGATTAAAAGTGCAATTTTAGCCCAAATTACCAGATTGTCTAATTAAATATTCGGTCAATTTTTCTGGCGTGTATTATAATACTGGTAGCGCAAGTGGTAATAGTACACTAGGGGGAAATATTCACAAGCATTTAAAATATTGTTATGAGCTAAAAGTGAGTGAATATGTGGTGTGAGAGTGAGATATCATTGTCATCTTGTACGACGAATCTGCTTTGATATTTTTCTCAGACAATTACCATTAATTTTTAAGTAATCTTACTCGCTTATGCACTCTAATTCGAGCATTCAATGTCAAAGATACAATACAGGAAAATACAGAATACTCACGATGATGCGATTACTCATGCTGAAGGGGAAACTTAAGGGGAATTTTAATGCATGGCTGTTAGCGTAGCAACTATGGTTTAAATAATATATTATACATGATACACAAATAACAAAGACTAATTATGCTAATGATAAAGTTATATGAATGACAGAGAGTTTATGTGGGCTGGCCCACATCTCCCCCTCCTTCTTTTAGCCACTGCTTTCCATTATACTCATTTATTCATTTATTTACTCATTTGTGACCGGTTTTGGGAAAATCGACCTAAACGCGGCTAACAAATTTTTTCAGTATCCCCTGGTAAAGCCTTATGGGTCGATTTTTTTCAAAAAAAAATTATGGCAGAAATGGATAGACACCAGTTAGCTCTAGCTTATGACGCAGTTGTAAGCTCTGGCGTGCTCTAGAACTCACACTAGGAGGCTAGAAACACTAGCCGGTTGGACTCGTGTACGGAGAGTTGCTAAGAAATTATTGGCGGGCTTTTCACTAACCGCGGGAAAAAACTGTAGCTAACTAATTCACTTACTATATTCTACATAATTCACGTACTCATGCAATTCCCGCCATCATAGTTTCTTAAGGAGCCCTGCATTAAGCCCTTTAGACTTCTTTCAATCCGCCAGTAACCGGTTTATTCCATAGTGTCCCGGAGACACACAGTAATAGTATACGGACACAAGCCACGCCCCCTGACCTTAGCAACGCCTTTACACGGCGTTTTTTTCGAAATCAGCAATAATAAGTTTAGCAAAAATACTGAAGTGTTGTAGTGCGTAGGGCTAAGACGGCTTGTGCTACAGCTTCTAAATTAGGAGGACGGCATCCCAAGGCCCTGTGCACCCTACTGGTAGAATAAATTAGAAAACTTTAGATGCCGCGTTTAGGCCGATTTTCCCAAAACCGGTCACATTTATTTACTCATTTACTCATTTACTCATTCATTTACTCATTTATTTACTCATTTACTCATTTACTCATTTATTTACTCATTTATATACTCATTTATTAACCCTCAGCGGGCATGCGCAAGAGGGTTACAGTAGTCCTAGTGTCATTCATTCTGTCACTCTGTCTGTCAACAGGCACTTCTGGAAGGTAGGAACCAGCCAGGCTTTGAAAGCGGCATCAAACAGCAGTATTTCACGAAGTAAGTAAAGTTAATATGCCAGAATTTTGATTTTGGACTTCATTTTCCAGAAAAAAGCGAGTCTTTCCAGAGCCGTGCGATCGTAGGCTTACAGCGGGAACCGCCCCTTTAAAAACTTACTTGTCACGTGAGCCAGCTTGCGTTGAAAATCAACTTTTAAATAGCTAACAATTACATGAATTCAGCGTGAGGAGTTGCGTTGTGTAGTCGTTGAGTGAGCAAGTAACTAATCCAATAGTCTCTGGTTCTTGTCGACGCTATTTTTTTTTTTTCATCTTTTTTTTTCATCCTGTTTTTTTTTCTTTTTCCTTTTGTCTTCTTGCCTTATTTTTCTTTATTTTCCTCTTTCTTCCTACTGTTTTTATTTCTTTCATACCTTTTCCTTTCTTTTCTTTCGTGTACTGTTTTTCATTCTTTCTTCTACCTTTTTCTTTTCTTCCTACCTTTTTTAATTCATTCCTCTTTCTTTTGTCCCTCTTCATTGTCTTTTTCTCTTTCCTGCCTCTCTTCATGCCACTTCTCTTTCTTTTTTTTGTTTCTACACTTTTCCTATTATTTTCTTTATCATACTAGCTAACTAGCGCTGAGGGTTTGCACTTCAGTGCTCTAGTTTACTCAGTTTACTCATTTACTCATTAATTTACTCATTTATTTACTCATTTACTCATTTACTCATTTATTTACTCATTTATATACTCATTTATTTACTCAGTTATTTACTCATTTATTTACTCATTTAATTACTCATTTATTTACTCATTTATTTAATCATTTATTTACTCATGTATTTACTCATTTATTTACTCATTTCTTTACTCATTTACTCATTTATTTACTCATTTATTTACTCATTTAATCATTTATTTACTCATTTATTTATTCATTTATTTACTCATTTATTTACTCATTTACTCATTTATTTACTCATTTACTCACTTATTTACTCATTTATTTACTCATTTACTCATTTATTTACTCATTTGTTTACTCATTTACTCATTTATTTACTCATTTATTTACTCATTTATTTACTCACTTACTCATTTACTCATTTATATACTCATTTACTCATTTACTCATTAATATACTCACTCATTTACTCATTTATTTACTCATTTATTTACTCATTTATATACTCAGTTATTTACTCATTTATTTACTCATTTACTCATTTATTTACTCACTCATTTACTCATTTATTTACTCATTTGTTTCCTCATTTACTCATTTATTTACTCATTTATTTACTCATTTATTTACTCATTTATTTACTCATTTACTCTTTTATTTACTCATTTATATACTCATTTATTTACTCATTTACTCATTGATTTACTCATTTACTCATTTATTTACTCATTTATTTACTCATTTACTCAATTATTTACTCATTTGTTTACTCATTTACTCACTTATTTACTCATTTGTTTACTCATTTATTTACTCACTTACTCATTTACTCATTTATATACTCATTTACTCATTTACTCATTAATTTACTCATTTATTTACTCATTTAATCATTTATTTACACATTTATTTACTCATTTATATACTCAGTTATTTACTCATTTATTTACTCATTTACTCATTTATATACTCATTTATTTACTCACTTACTCATTTATTTACTCATTTGTTTCCTCATTTACTCATTTATTTACTCATTTATTTACTCATTTAATCATTTACTCATTAATTTACTCATTTATTTACTCATTTACTCATTTACTCATTTATTTACTCATTTATATACTCATTTAATTACTCAGTTTACTAATGTACTCATTAATTTACTCATTTATTTACTCATTTACTCATTATTTACTCATTTATTTACTCATTTAATCATTTATTTACTCATTTATTTATTCATTTATTTACTCATTTATTTACTCATTTACTCATTTATTTACTCATTTACTCACTTATTTACTCATTTATTTACTCATTTACTCAATTATTTACTCATTTATTTACTCATTTACTCATTTATTTACTCACTTATTTACTCATTTACTCATTTACTCATTAATTTACTCATTTATTTACTCATTTACTCATTTATTTACACATTTATTTACTCATTTATATACTCAGTTATTTACTCATTTATTTACTCATTTACTGATTTATTTATTCATTTATTTACTCACTTACTCATTTATTTACTCATTTGTTTCCTCATTTACTCATTTATTTACTCATTTATTTACTCATTTAATCATTTATTTACTCATTTATTTATTCATTTATTTACTCATTTATTTACTCATTTACTCATTTATTTACTCAATTATTCACTTATTAACTCATTTATTTACTCATTTACTCATTTATTTACTCATTTGTTTCCTCATTTACTCATTTATTTACTCATTTATTTACTCATTTAATCATTTATTTACTCATTTATTTACTCATTTAATCATTTATTTACTCATTTATTTATTCATTTATTTACTAATTTATTTACTCATTTACTCAATTATTTACTCATTTACTCACTTATTTATTCATTTATTTACTCATTTACTCATTTATTTACTTATTTGTTTACTCATTTACTCATTTATTTACTCATTT
>WLWD01004953.1_pt1 | contig 15059 bp, 12 predicted proteins | sample 6712731 | NCBI WGS metagenome assembly WLWD01 (sample SAMN12718690, study PRJNA576275) | sponge metagenome | isolation source: marine sponge | host: Mycale hentscheli | place: New Zealand: South Island, Marlborough, Capsize Point | collected 2014-11-01
ATGTAGGAACAATTCAGCTTTTGACAACTGCAGAAACACATTGGAAAAATGCTGGAAATGTTCCTGCATTTCCAAAATGTAGGTAACATTGCTACATTTTTAAAATGTAGGAACAATTCAGCTTTTGACAACTGCAGAAACTTACTTGAAATGCTGGAAATATTCCTGCATCCAAAATGTAGGAAACATTTCTGCATTTTTAAAATGTAGGAACAATTCAGCTTTTGGCAACTGCAGAAACACATTGGAAAAATGTAGGAAATATTCCTGCATTTCCAAAATGTAGGAAACATTTCTACATTTTTTTAAAATGTAGGAACAATTCAGCTTTTGACAACTGCAGAAACACATTTGAATAATGCTAGAAATATTCCTGCATTTCCAAAATGTAGGAAACATTTCTACATTTTTAAAATGTAGGAACAATTCAGCTTTTGACAACTGCAGAAACACATTTGAAATGCTAGAAATATTCCTGCATTTCCAAAATGTAGGAAACATTTCTACATTTTTAAAATGTAGGAACAATTCAGCTTTTGACAACTGCAGAAACACATTTGAAAATGCTGGAAATATTCCTACATTTAGCATCTTTTTTTCTTTTCTTATTTACTTCGGAGGAGGTTTTTATATACAGATTAAAAAAAGTAGTCATGCAAAAAAAAACTCTTAACAGTACATGCCCACACACTTTGGTTGCTATGGTAGAAATATACTGGTTTATAGAGTATGTGGCCATATTCATTTCATACAAGCAACCAAGATGGAATACCTGACTGATCATGAGTGAAAACAGCTAGTCTTGACAGTCGCAGAAGGTTCTACAGCTTGTTCAAGATTGACTTGAATACTCTAAATCACAAAAACGGTTCTAGTTCAACGGCTAATTTTTTGTAGAATGATATAAGGGGGGCTAGCCTTATAGAAGTGGCAGAACTTCGAGAAGTTAACATACAGGTCAGGTTCACCTAGAAATGATATACAAGTCATTCAGGTTTGCTAAAAAGCCTATATTATTTTAAATATAAGAGTGAGCTGCACTGTAAAAATGGAAGTGTGCATAGCACACTAAATACTCAGCACACCATAGGTGTACATACCATAAAGTGTCTCTAGCACACTGTTTTCAGATACCGAGTGTGTTAAGCACTCCTTTATTTTGGTGTGTTAAAACCAAGTGTGTTTTGCAACGTTAGAAATATATTTGGCTTCTTCATATCCTCGAAAATTATATTAATCATTTATAGAGTAAGTGTCAAGGTCACAAATCTAAGTAGTGTTATAAAGATCATTTGGAATGTACATGTATATATAAGATAACAACTGCACATACTAAGGTTTTTCCATAAAAATAGAAGCCAGAAGCTCAATCAAGATCTTGAGAACATTCTTCTAGATTTTGGGTCATGTTCTATTATTATGTTAATAATGCTTTGTTGAAATTAAAAAGATAGTTATAATGGTATGCTGAAATCAAAAGTGTGCACAACACACCTAAAAGAGTGTGCTATCCACACATATTTTAGTGTGCTGAGCACACCAGATTTGGTGTGCTGTGCACTACAAAAATGGTGTGGGTATTGCAACTTCATCAGCACGCTTATTTGGTGTGCTATACACACTCCCTTTTTTTACAGTGTGGGGGTTGTGGTTTAGGCCCATTGAACAGCAATGGCAGCTGCTAATAGGACTAAATAAGTTGCTAGGCCCTTTTTCATACCTGAAAGTGAAAGAATGAGTTTTAAAATATTGTTGAAAACCGATAATGTATCTGCAGTGTAGAGCTAGCACTCCTTGTAACATGTAAAGATAGGCCTTAGTATTTTTTTGTGTGTGAAGCTTGCAGTCCAATTTATTCCGCAATATTCCTTCAATACTTTTCACCTTCACTCTGGTATCACACAGGCATACAAGTTGAGCTGTGATGGGGCCAGATACATTCTTGTCCCAGTCCATTCCACACTAGAATGTCATCTAGTAATTCATGACAGACCCAAAATTTGCCTCAGCCATACAAGTTGCCCAGGATCTACCATATGGAACCCAAGCTGAGTCAGGTGGCTCTATCTTTGCGAGACCTCCAAGTACTGCATCTTCTGAATCAATACATCCAAGACCATCAAGCCCACTCATCCATTTTTTACCACACTGAAAACAGACCACCATCTTAACATCGTTGGGATTGAGTCGCTATACTTTTATTATTTCTGGCAAGATGCACTAATCGTCAGGGTGACTTTGACCCTTTTTACTTTAGTTTTCCATGTAGCTGTCATGAGGTCATTAAATTATTCAGCTCAAGTTGGTGGTATTCATAACTAAATTGTGAGAGTGCTAATTCATCCTCAAATTTCATCATTATTTAGTGAAGGCCAGATGACCATTGGTAGAGGAACCATGGTTTAGGTGTGTGTGTGTGTGTGTGTGCGTGCATGTGTGTGTATGTGTGTGTGTGTGTGTACACACAATCATCTGAAATATTCTTGGAGGAGTAAGTTTGTAATAGTAAGTTTCCCATTCAAAAATGAATGGGAAAAATCGCTGTTCAATTGAAATTGCATGGGGAAAGTGTCATATCGCATAACTAATTGAAATACCTCAGTAGCTGGGTCGTACGTCGAAAAGGAGATAGTGAGTGAACGATACAGTGTAGCTACAATTGCAAAAGACTTTTTTAAAAACTGGCCTACTATTAGCGAGTGATAGCACAGGTAACCTGTGCTATTAGGGATTATAACTCATACTTATATGTCTCAGTCATGGTATTTTTTGTTTGTTTCTTTGCATGAAATCTCACATACTTTACTTAAAGTATTTTGTTTGTATATCTATATTTGTTACTTTCGTATCTATTGGTGCTTCATTTTGTTAACATGAAACATCACGACATAAGACTTACTAAATTTGTGCATGTAATTATTGGATTCATGCAAGAATTTTGACTAAATTTTGAACATTCCTTAATATAAACAATTCCAGTTATAATCTTTATTTATTTATTTATTTTTTGTTTTTTTTGTTTTATACTGAGTATTTAGTTAGCTCTCCAAATGGACTGAGATTATTTTTTGAGGCCTCTAAGCTGACTGTGTCTTGTTTTATATAGCAGAAGGAAACAATGGAGGCTTCCCTGTTAGGGCAAAGTGAAGAATTGGCTAAGCTGAAGATTATTCAGAGACAAGCGGAAGCTGAAGCAAGGTTCAATCCCTTCGCTATAAGTAGGTTATATAATTGTTGTTGTTGCTATTTTGTTAACTCTTCATATAAACATTTTTTTAATTTGCAGGATGTGATTTTGGAATGCCTAAAGATAAAGCTAAGGCTGATAGACAGTGGCAGATCCAGGGGGTATCGTTAGGTTTTGGACGAAACCCCCTTTTTCAGCTCATACCTAATTTACAACCACTACTGAACTCCCAAACTGGCACAATGGAACTCCACAGAGAAACAATATCGCGACTTCTCCGCGATCAATTAAACCAAAATTGGGGCGGTCCGTCTATAGTCTATAGCTGAACACGCCCAGTATTTAGCTGTGCTTTCTAATAAACGCACACAACAACCAGCTGATCGTGCATTTGTAAGGCTTCATTTAGAGCAGGAGCCCAGAAGATTTATTTATGCGAAAAGGGCCACAACTGTCGATGCCATTTTTAGGTGCGGCCTACCCCCCTTGTTACAAAAATGTGTTGCTGCCGGGTTCTGGGTGTGGCTTTGTACCCGAAATCCCCTAATTTGTGCCGCCATTACCTAAAAACCTATTTATATCAATATCAGCATAACCGTGCATGCTAACACCACAAGTAAAGTATCTACACTCATGTTTTCATGCATTCTTTGTTCTTGGTGTGCTGAGTCAGCAGATGTTTGTGCATGTGTTTGTATGTGACATTTTTTGCTTGCTAGCTAGTGCCTGCATGTGTATGTGTGTGCATGTGGTTGTGCCTAGTCTTGCATGCAGCAGCAGGCTTCAGTTGTTGAACTGCAGCTGCTTGTTGAGTAGTTGAGTGCATGATCATGGCAAGTATTCCTGTTTGTGTCATCTGTAAAGAGACGGAAGAGAAGGTACCTGGCTTGAAATTGTTCATTCCAGAGAGATGGGAAACAGTCAAGAATGCTGCTGCACGCCGATTAACTTTACAAAATGAGCAATTTTTTAGTATATCAGAGGAGATCAGAATGACTGAGCAGTCAGAAGGCAAATATAAAATGTTTGAGTCGGTTCTGCGCTACTAAAAGACAACCTCAAGGTGACAGTGAACATTTTCCACCCAGCAAAGCAACTCGTTCAACTAGTGGTAATCTGTCTACCAATGAGAGGGGTGTTCTTGGAGAGGATTGTCTTTTTTGTGGAAAGCAGAGGAAGAGGAAGTCACAGAAAAATGAAGCACTAAAACAGTGCTTGACATTGGATGGGTGTAAATTGTATGTGCAGCCAAAAGGAAATGTGACACCAGGATCCTTGGACTTGGAGAAGATCTTATTGCAAAGGAGGCAAAATACCACAACAGCTGTAGGCGAAATTATGTAAGGCAGGATGAGGATGAAGAGGAGCAAGCATCCACTCGAAAGAAGCATAACGAAGCCTTCCAGACATTATTAAATTTCCTTGACAGTGAAATCATCAAAAAGAAAAAACCCATGCTGGCAACTGCTATTTTCAGTTTATATAAAGAAGAGTTTCTTGCTCTTGGAGGAACTCATGATGACATTAACAAGTACTCTGTACAGAGCCTCATGACTAAGGTGAAGGATCACTTTGAAGATGTAGTCATCATAGATAAGCAAGCAAATAAATCTGGCAATGTTGTCTTTTCTTCCTCTATGACATCTGCAGAAGCATTTGCCTTGCTACATGAGTCTGACGATGCAGCTGAAAAAATTAGGTATGCTGCTATGGCATTGCGCACAGAGATTTTTGCAATACCCTCATCTAAAATTCCATCTCCTACTTCAGTTCACACGTTGAAGGATAATGCCCCCAACATACCCCCTCTCACTCTCCTCCTCTTTCGTACTCTTATTGGTGGTATGCAATCAGAAGCAAGATCGGCACACTCTGAGAATGTAATTGAGAGAAAAGCATGGGCCAGTGCATCAGATGCTGTATTCAACTGCACTAGGGGAGCAGTTTGTCCTTGGAAGCATCAAACACTTGGGCTTGGACTGGGAACACTAACTGGATCGAAATCATTACTGACCATACTGAACCGTTTTGGCCATTGCATTAGTTATGATGAAGTGAAGCGGCTTGAAACTGAGATAGCCTACACATGCTCTGATAGTGGATGTGAAACCCCTGCTGGTCTCAATTTGCATAGCAACTTAGCAACAGGTAATGTTGTGATTTAAGTAACCATATTTCATATGTATTTTAATGTCCTCCTTTTGGCTTCAGGATTGGCTTGGGACAACTATGATGTGAACACCGAGACATTGGATGGCAAGAATACTCTGCATTCAATGGTGGGAATATGCTACCAGAACCAGCCTCCACTGGAATCTCTACTAGACAAACAACCTGCTAACCCAGTAGGGACACTTACTGGCCGAATGAGGAGACGTTTTCACGGGAGTGAAAGAATTATTCTTCCCTTTTGAGCATCTCTCAAACAGGCCAAGTTCAAGTTGAGTCCCTCAAGAAGTGAACGCTGGATTGAACAACAAGGCCTGGACTTCACATGGCTTCTCCAGTCCTTCACACAGAAGATACCACTTTTTACAGGCTTCTTTTCACAATTTGTGACAGACAATCTTCCCCGAACTATTATTGCATACATGGACCCCATCTCTCTTCCCCCAACAAGAAATGACGTAGTACGGGAAACAATGGAACGCTCAGTCAAAGTTGCCCAAGAGACAAATCAGGGGTATGCAGTTGTCACTTATGACCTTGCTATTGCCCTCAAGGCATATTCTATTCAAGCTTTACAGGCTCCTACATTTGATAAGCTCATCATTCTGCTTGGTAACTTTCATTTCGAGCTGGCCTTTTTTGGGGCAGTGGGAACCTTTCTAGCTGATTCAGGTGTTGAATATCTACTCAATGAAGCAGGTGTTTTGGCTGAGGGGTCAGTTGCTGGTTTCATGAAGGGAAAATTTTACAACAGATGTACCAGGATACATAAAATTCTAGCTGCTGTTATGGAACGAGAGCTCTTCTCTAAGTTTTTACATTTAAAGGAAGACGATGAACCTCTTGCTACTGAAATGATGTCCAGCAACAATATCACTATTGAAGAATGCCAACGTATTGTTGGCAATGCCTCATTTGTGAATCTCTTGAAGCAATATGAGAGCTTTTTTCATGATGTCATTGATGGAAAGCATGGAAGTACAGCAGCTTACTGGGCTATCTACGTGTATCTCATCAATAGGGTGCATCGAGAATTAAAGAGAGCTGTGCGCACCAATGATGTCGATGGATACATCAATATTCTTCCAAGCATTATCGAAGTCTGTTTTTCTTTGAATCGTCCCAATTACTCCAGATGGGGTTCCCTCTTTCTCCATAAATTACAACATATGGATCCTAGAGCTCGAGATATTCTAAAAGCTGGCGCAATGTCTGTTCGTCGAACAAAGAAGTCGTATGCAAGGAGTGCAGTTGACATCACCTTGGAGCAGACTGTCAACAAGTATGCTGCATCTCCTATGAGAGGCATTACTGCTTTCAGGGACTCAGAAGATGCATGCAGGAGGTGGAGTGTCACCCTCACTCAGCGTAGTATGGCCTTGTCAGAGCTTTATCAATTGGTCAACCTTCAATCAGGGGAGGAACCTGACAAGCAGCTTACAAAGGCAAGAATTCAGCGTGACAACGCTGACATGAAATCAGTGACAATCACCCTGAACAACACGTGCAATCCATTTGCTAGTGATGCTCCTGCTGGTCTTGTCAATATATCATCAGGAAAAGCTGCAAATGAGGGAACCAAAAAGTTTCTCCTTCGAACATTGGAGAGGGGGAGGACCCTGTGGCTCCAATTTGAAAGTGAATGTTTGGTTGATGGTTCACGTTTTCTGAAGCCAGTGTCACGAACCAAAATATTGAACTTTGCTGCAGAGAATCGGAAGCAGTCCAAGACAAGCACACGGAAAGTGAATGCAGCAGAGGGAGTTCGAGATGTCTTTGGACGCATATTAGCTGTTGTTGCCAAGACTAGTGATACAATCGACCTGGATCATGTTCTTTAGCTATCCCATCACAGAAGTCCCTCTTTCTCTTGCACATAGTGATGGAATTCCCCTCAAGACTGACAAGGCAACTCTCACAAAAGTTCTTGAAAGCAGGCAAGATGCTGTTTTGACAGACTCTGACATTCCCCCAATCAAAGCAACTGTGATAGATGGTGGCATCATGCTCCATGAAACTGTAATGAAGCATAGCAGGTCCACATATGCAATGATGGCTAGGGATCTTCTGAGGAAGATTTGTTCATGTCATGGAGAACAGGTCCACCTAGTACTTGATAAGTATCAGTCACCATCCATCAAAGATGCTGAGCGTAACCTGCGCTATTCAGGTACTCCCCAAGCTTTCAACATTACTGGGCCTGACCAAGCTCAGCGACAAAGTGGTGCAGAACTGCTCAAAAATGTTTTATTCAAAGAAGCATTTGCCAATTTTCTCATGGAGGAATGGAAGAAACCCCAGTATGGCCCTATCATCCGAGATCAGAGTGTCTATATTTCACATGGTGGTACATGTATGAAGATGAAAAATGAAGAGGGAGCACTCCAAACAGAAAGACCAAATCACCTCCAATGTCAACACGAAGAAGCTGATACTCTCCTTGCATTTCATGCAAACAGCATTTCAAGTGGGACTATTCTGGTAAGGTCTACTGATACAGATGTCCTCATCATTCTTCTTGGACTTGCTGGAAGGTCAGAGGGGATAAACATCATCCTAGATTATGGATCTGGCAACCACCGAAGGTATATTGGTGTCTCAAATCTAGCTGCCATACTTGAAGAGAAACAGCACGGCATGACTGAGGCACTAATTGGTTTTCATGCCTTGACAGGCTGTGACTTCACATCATGCTTCTTCAGGAAAGGAAAGGTGAGGCCTTACCAACGGTTGGAGGCAGAGCCAGAACATATCATGGCATTGCAATCACTAACCACTGAGGAAGTGGATATTGCACGTGTTACTTCTTTTGTCTGCTTGCTATATGGATTTAAAACAGCTGATATTACTGAAGCAAGATACAAGTCCTTCATACGCATGAGTGGTGGTACGGGGAAAGATCTTCTAGCCAAATTGAAGAAGATTAACTGTGCTTCACTGCCACCATGTGCCAAAACAATTATCAACCATATCAAAAGAGCACAATATGTAGCAAGAATGTGGAGGAGGGCTGATGAGATTAATCCCACTTCTGACACTAGTCCAACTGACTATGGATGGAAGTTGAATCAAAACTGTTTTGAACCAGATTGGTTCCCAGGAAGTTCTGTTCCAGAAACCCTCACATGCTTACCCACACTTCCCGATGAAAACAGTGCAGAAACTACAACCTCAGATGAGGAATCTGAATCTGATGATGCCTGGAGTGACACTGACAGTGATGAGAGTGATGAAGAAGAAGTTTGAGGATACTTCTTATATAATCAGACCAATATATATGTATTATTCTATTGAGCCTATAATTAATTATTTTGCTATATAGGGGCATCCTTCATTAAGAATAATAGATGGTGACTTTAGAGCACAAAAAATGAAACCCCTGACCATGAAAACATGGGTGTAGATACTTTACTTGTGGAGTTAGCGTGCACAGTTATGCCGATATTGATAAAAATAGGTTTTTAGGTAATGGCGGCACGGGATTTCGGGTACAAAGCCACACCCAGAACCCGGCAGCAACACATTTTTGTAACAAGGGGGGTAGGCCGCACCTAAAAATGGCACCAACAGTTGTGGCCCTTTTCGCATAAATAAATCTTCTGGGCTCCTGGTCTAATTGAAGTGTCTTCGGTTGTCAGAGTGTTTGTGTGGTTTGGTTAGTGGAAGTATCAGGGGCTGTATCTGTTGGCCATGTCTCAGAGAAAGTTGACCTCCTTCTTTCACAAGTTAGTGTTAAATTAGATAGCCTTGTTGCAATGTATTAAGTAGTCATGCCAATTTTAGGAAGAGTTCTGGAGCTGGAATTTCTGCAGACTCTTCTCCTGATAATGCTTTATCTACAAAGAGACCTAGAATAGAAGAAGGAGAATTCATTGATCTCCCTGATTCTGCACCTACTTCTCCATGCTTGAGTCTTCATGCCCCTGCCGATACACCAATTTCACCCCCTCCTGCTTCTCCTACCTCTTTTTGTGGTGTTCTTTCTCCTCAAACTGCTCCTGTCCCAGGTACTCTTGCGCTAGCGCCTGCGGTTTCTAGTACTTCGTTATGTAGTAGCATGAGTGAGCAACTATGTGACGATATTGGGTTGCTTCTACAGTCAACACCTCAAACCTCTATAAGGTGTTTTTCCTCAACATTAAAGTACTCTATCTTAACTAAACACTTTAAGCCTAATAGCGATTTTAAGTTTCCTAGTAGATACTTAGACGGGTGTCAGAGGTCTTGTCAATTGTCATATTTAGAGAAGAATCCTTGGTTTGTATATAGCAAAGCAGAAGATGGTATATTTTGTCTACCTTGTGTGCTTTTTGCCAATAAGGATAATTTAGGTCAGTTGGTGGTATGCAAGAAATTTAATTATTGGACAGCAAAAACAAGTAAATTTTCCAAGCATATTTCTACCAATTATCACCAGCTGGCAGTCACCCAGGCAGAAGCTTTAAAAAATTCACAGTTCAGACCACAATTAGCTGTTGATAATCTGCTTGTAAATAGTAGTAGATTAAAAGAAATAACTAAAAATCGTTCTATAATTAAACATTGCAGATACCATTCATTTGTGTGGTACACAAAGTATAGCACTTCGTGGGTATAGAGACGATAGCACAGCTGATCCAAGCAGTAACAAAGGCACCTTTTTGGCCTTACTTCAGTATGCTATACGATCAGGAGACACTGTTCTTGAAAAGCATTCCAAAGAATCTGGACGGAATGCCATTTACACCAGTAAAACTATTCAAAATCAGCTAATTGAAATATTAGGAGATTATTTTAGAGATAATATAATTAGTGAAATAAAAGAAGCCAAGTTTTATTCTGTATTATGTGACGAAGTACGTGACATATCTAATAAAGAGCAAGTTTCCATCGTTTTAAGATTTGTAGATAGTAAAGATTGCATAAGAGAAGAGTTTTTAGACTTTGTAACTACTGAGAGAGTAACTGGTGAAGCTTTGGCTGCTAAGATCAAAGAAACTTTATTGAAGTATGGTTTGGATTTTCAAGATTGTAGAGGACAAGGGTATGATGGAGCCTCTAATATGGCAGCTCAACGTGGTGTGCAAGGCTTGCTATTAGCAGAAAACAGTTTGGCTACCTACGTACACTGTAGTTCACATGTTTTGAACTTGTGCATTGTACAGGCTTGTAGTTTACAACCTATTCGAAATATGAACGGTGCTATCACAGAATCTTCTTATTTCTTTAAAAATAGTGCAAAAAGGCAAATGTTTCTGGAACGTGTAATTGATAAACGTACGAAGTTAGTTAGAGTAAAAGATTTGTGTAGAACTCGCTGGATATACCGTCATGAAGCATAGAGTTTTTTTGACTTGTTTAAATATCTTCATGCTGTAATGGAAGCTATAACCACTCGTGATACTACATATGGTAGTATGGACTGGGATGCTAGCACTATAGTGACTGCAACCGGTTTGCTGAAAATCTATAATAGCTTTGGTTTTATTTATGCTTTCATAGTTACAATGCATTGCATGTCAGTAATTAAACCAATTAGTATAAAACTTCAATACAAAACCAATGATCTTGCATATGCTTATATGAAAGTTCAGCATGTTATATCTGACTTGAAAGCCATGCGCTCAAATGATCAGCTCCTTCAAGACTGGTATGAACAAGCAGAAGCTTTGGCTAATGACATTGGTGTTTCGCCAGAAGTTCCTAGAACTGTTGGTCGTCAGCAAGGCCGAGAAAATGTGGAGTATGATTCTGCTGAAACATATTATAGAAGAATGACTGCACTGCCTTTGCTAGATCATCTGATCCAACAAATGCAGGAATGATTTGGAGAGCATCAAATATTTGTATCTGAGCTTCTTACCTTAGTTCCTTCACTATTATGTGAACAATCAGCAACTTCATTAAATTTTGATAGACTAGTTGATAGATATAGAGGTGATCTACCTCAACCTGCACTTGTAGGTACAGAGATTTTTCGATGGAGAAGGAAATATGAACAGCAAAGCTCTGAAAATCGTCCATCCACTTTAAAGTTAGCCTTAGCCATGTGTGATAAGGAATTTTTCGCGAACATATATGTGTTGTTAAGAATAGCATGCACTCTACCTGTGACATCTTGCGAGAATGAGCGCGCTAATAGCACATTAGCAAATATATAAACTGCACTGAGGAGTACCATGGGACAGGAGCGGTTGTCATCCTTGGTCATGATGAGTATTCATAATGACATGCCAATCGATTTTGATGTGATTGTTGATAGATTTAAGTTGGTGTGTAATAGAAGAATTGTTTTGTAACTAGCTAAATCATAACCTTGAAATATACTTTAAAAGTCATCAGTTCTTCATTTAACTTCATTACTTATATCACTTTAATACATAGCTAATGTAAACTTCACTTATATTTAAAATTGATTTCACATCATAGATTTCAACAATCATGATATCATAATAATAGTTCTTCATTATAATAATATAAACATATTTTAATTCATCAATGTATCATAGCAACTCATCACTTTTCACTACCAGCATAAATCAAAGCACTTAACAATAGTAACAGTCATCAGTTCTTTCTTCATGATTCTTTCAAGAAACTGTAAAATTTTCTACTATTAGTTATTTAGGCATAAAAATCTCTGAGTGTGTATGATTTAACTGATTAGCAAAAAAAAACAAAAAACCCTTTTAAAATTTCTAGAGCCGCCAGAATGATGACAATAATACACTAGCAAAAAAAAGAAACCCCTTTTCAAAATTTCTAGATCCGCCCCTGATAGATGCTCTGTTTGTGTTGAAAATGTTAGTCATTTTTCTTCTATAGACCCATTTTAATATTTTTAACTTTCCAGATTACTACTAGAGGAGTAATAATACATATTTAGTATATTTGACAGCTAGCTATGATCTTAAGTTAAATGTTACACATTCTGATTACATAATATCTCAAAGTAATTGTATGTAGCTATAATTGGACTACAATATAAAACAAAGTAATCGGTAACTAATCATTTTTACTGTATAGTTATGTGGCAAGCTACTCTTTAAGATATGAGGCATGATATTTGATATACACTTGAGAGAAATACTTATTCCTAAAATGTTCTACATAGTGTACTATGTATTATATGTATTTACTCCATGCTAGATGCTAGATATCTTCACAAAGTATTCTTTAGAAATCATGTATAGAATTTTTGTGTACAGCACAAGCTGGAAGTGAGGATGACTTCAATACTAGAACCATTTCGTCCAGGATCGACCAGATACAGCTAAGTAAGTTTAGCTACACTGGAAAATCAGGTGTGTTAAGTTCTTACTTATTAAAAATGAAGAAAGACTTGATCTCAACAGTCATAACAAATAGTTTTCATAGTGTATCTGAAGAAAATACAACCAACAGGCAAAATGTTTTGTTATTGAGAAGGGAAAAGTCTAGCTATAAGTTTCAAAATTGAAGCAGATAAAAGATACAAGTAGAATTTTGTACATACCACACTTTAACGTAGCAACAACAGTTGCACAGCATTGTGGGCATACACCCACATGAAGCAGATGAAGGAAAGAGCAAAGAGAGGAAAGAGAAGAATGAAGTAGAGAAATGTAGAGTAAAGAATACAGATAGAAGATAAAGATATAGAACGTATAAACATTATTTCACGCATGTCATTTAGTACATTATTTCACGCATGTCATTTAGTTACCTTCATCTCACGCATGCCTAATACAGGAACTTGTTGATCTATAGAGCATTTCGTTTATATCATTCTGATTGGTCGTTTTTGTCATCATCTCATTGGTTGTTGCTATTGGTTGGGTGGAGTCAGGACTAGGTATATATTCTGTGCCATGTGCTGACTACACCAGAGTTTCAATTACACTTAACCTAAGCTAAGCCAAGCTAAGTTGAGGGTAACAATTCGTTGACTGGGGAACGACTACGGTTGATAGTCCTCAGGTTGATTCTCTCTGGTGGCAGCGTACCTTGCTGTTATCAGGTAGAGAGTACGAAGCGATCTACGGATCAGCCGAGCGCTCCTACAAGCATCAACTAGATACATTTTTTTAATTAAAAACATTTCCATTGCTATAGCTGCATTACTTTAGAAGTTCTATGAAATATCCAAGTTTATTGTTATTCTTTTGCTCTTATTGTTGTTTTGTTGTTATTGTTGTTGCTGATAGCTAGTTGGGTGACTTTGTGGTTTTCTGCCAATATTTTTAGCTCATTTTGAAGAGCTTCAGATTGGTGATATTTGGAGCTTCAAAGTGAAAAAAAATATGCATGCATAGTAAAGTTATGACAAAAAATGTAAAACTACAATTTTATGGTGACGGCCCCCCCTTAAAGTATGAAATTAAAACTATTATAGTAATTTGATAAATAAAATAGACTACTAGCATGATAATCAATAGAAACATGTTGGACATTAGTGGCTAAAGTTGTGTATATAATGCTTTCAGAATACATTAGTCTTAATGTAAACAATTATTCTATTTTGACTTATATAAATCAGGGTATTAGCAAGAATTTAATCTCACTGCACTTGCTATTGTTGTTGCAATAGAGTTTTAGACTTTAACGTATCTACTTTTTGCATAGTATGATATAGCTAGTAGCAAATTATTTGGTTATTGAAGAAGGTCAATGTGACTACATGTATTTATTTATAACCACTTCCATAGCATCCAGAAGTAATTAAAAATTCCCTACCCTACTTAATTATACCAACCCAACCGAGAATCAAAACTCTCCTTTGCCCTTATACTCAGAGTCATACTGTCATTTCATTGCTTTAATTTCTGTAGCATTAAAACGTAAATATATTATGTGTACATATAATATCTTATTATAGACATTTATAGCTACAAGAGGTCAATATGCTTCAAATTGATAATAATCACCATACCGATGGTTGTCGTGGTGATCATCAGTATCACATTCTTCACCGGTATGGCCATCTATTCCATTTACCTACGAGACAGTTACTTAGGCATTGCCAGTGATGTCATCCAGTGTGCCGATCATCACTGGTCGCAAGCATTTTCTGAAATGGTAATAGAGCAGAATGCAACAGATACAATCAACGACAATAGGCGAGGACTGGACATTGATGTGTTCTCCCTTAATTGGAATGACGTGGTGCTACATGATTTAATCGATGACCACGATGACTATGAACTTGTTCTTACAGCTTCGGGAGCCAACAGATTCATGCTTCCTTACAAGCCCATTACCCTCAAATACACTGATAGTGAATAGTAACTGCCTGGCTTACCAGTTATCCAGCAATCTTTCTCTACTAGAACTATCCTACCAGGTCAGAGCAGTTGCTAAAATATCAGCTCGGGGTGTGGGAGTGCCTTCAACTTACACAGTCAATTTTACAAGCTGTACAAGCTAGTTACCAACCTGACTACTGCACTGAAGATATCTAGCATACAATAAGCTAACTATTACATTTGTCAGATATGACATAGCAAGATATTTCACTATCAGGCTTGGTTGACAGTCTGCAAAAGTGAGGATGATGAAAAAGGATGAAAGGACAATAGTTTACTTGAATAAGAAAACAGGTATATTATATAGGTTGGGTAGGGTAATATTATAATATTCATGAAAGTTATAAGTGAACAAAAGAATGAATAAGTCAATAAATAAATAGAAAAAACTTAAAATGATGAAGTAAAGAGACATTATTGATGAATGAAAAATTAAATAA
>WLWD01002769.1_pt1 | contig 15006 bp, 13 predicted proteins | sample 6712731 | NCBI WGS metagenome assembly WLWD01 (sample SAMN12718690, study PRJNA576275) | sponge metagenome | isolation source: marine sponge | host: Mycale hentscheli | place: New Zealand: South Island, Marlborough, Capsize Point | collected 2014-11-01
CTTTAACAATCCTACAAGAGGGAGGAGATGAATACAGCAAGACTGATTTATTAATTCATACTCGGGAAGAATTCCTATCCAATTCTAGAATCCCAATTCCTATTAGAATGGTCTGATGCCACACTTATGGTAGCAAGGTAAGAGAAGATAACGGTGGTAACTACAGTTCTGTCAGCCATAGGTTAAGAATGAGTTAGTCACACCAGCAGCTCAGCCAGAGAATAGCAAACATTTGCCACATCTAGACCACTCCGGATTTGAAGCCACAAAACTCGAGTAGAACTCACTTTTTTGCCGCAGCGGCGCACTCCATAAACGCCAGCGTGGCCTCCACCCCCTTCTCCTGCGCTACCTGGTTGCTGTCAATCACAAACTTCTTGACGAGACCTGTGAACTTAGAATACTCTGAACTCTCCTCATCGTCTATCTTACGAAATAACTTGGCGGCTTCTTCATATCCCATCACCCTGGCCCTCCATACCTATACAACACACACACAGCTGCATTCCACTGCAAATCTCATGGTGCCACTGGTCATCTCATAAAATACACTTTTATAATTGGCAATAACCTTTACAGTAATGACTGTCTATATCAGACTCACAAACTATCCCATCCAATAATACCAATAAACACACACACACATATACACACAGTTCCTGCAATAGCAGATCAGTTACCCACACCCGGCCACTGTAACTACTTCACAAGCCACAAATCTCTGAACTAATATCAGTCGAGTTCTGAAGCTAATTGCCAACACATTCTCTACTGCAGAAATTACAAATTCTTCTTCATGTAAAAGAACCCGGTACCACACATGCAGACTGTGGTATCACGCATGCAGACTGTAGTACCACACATGCAGACTGTGGTACCACACATGCAGACTGTGGTATCACACATGCAGACTGTGGTACCACGCATGCAGACTGTAGTACCACACATGCAGACTGTAGTACCACACATGCAGACTGTGGTACCACACATGCAGACTGTGGTACCACACATGCAGACTGTGGTATCACGCATGCAGACTGTAGTACCACACATGCAGACTGTAGTACCACACATGCAGACTGTGGTACCACGCATGCAGACTGTTACCACGCATGCAGACTGTAGTATCACGCATGCAGACTGTAGTATCACGCATGCAGACTGTAGAATCACGCATGCAGACTGTAGTATCACGCATGCAGACTGTAGTACCATGCATGCAGACTGTAGTATCACGCATGCAGACTGTGGTACCACGCATGCAGACTGTAGTACCACGCATGCAGACTGTGGTACCACGCATGCAGACTATAGTATCACGCATGCAGACTGTGGTACCGCACATGCAGACTGTAGTACCGCACATGCAGACTGTAGTACCGCACATGCAGACTAGTACCACACATGCAGACTGTGGTACCACGCATGCAGACTGTGGTACCACGCATGCAGACTGTGGTACCACGCATGCAGACTGTGGTACCACGCATGCAGACTGTGGTACCACGCATGCAGACTATAGTATCACGCATGCAGACTGTGGTACCGCACATGCAGACTGTGGTACCACACATGCAGACTGTAGTACTGCACATGCAGACTGTAGTACCGCACATGCAGACTGTAGTACCACGCATGCAGACTGTGGTACCACGCATGCAGACTATAGTATCACGCATGCAGACTGTGGTACTGCACATGCAGACTGTAGTACCGCACATGCAGACTGTAGTACCACGCATGCAGACTGTGGTACCACGCATGCAGACTATAGTATCACGCATGCAGACTGTGGTACCGCACATGCAGACTGTGGTACACATGCAGACTGTAGTACTGCACATGCAGACTGTAGTACCGCACATGCAGACTGTAGTACCACGCATGCAGACTGTGGTACCACGCATGCAGACTATAGTATCACGCATGCAGACTGTAGTACCGCACATGCAGACTGTAGTACCGCACATGCTGACTGTAGTACCGCACATGCAGACTAGCACCACGCATGCAGACTGTGGTACCACGCATGCAGACTGTGGTACCACGCATGCAGACTATAGTATCACGCATGCAGACTGTGGTACCGCACATGCAGACTGTGGTACCGCACATGCAGACTGTAGTACTGCACATGCAGACTGTAGTACCGCACATGCAGACTGTAGTACCACACATGCAGACTGTGGTACCACGCATGCAGACTGTGGTACCACGCATGCAGACTGTGGTACCACGCATGCAGACTGTGGTACCACGCATGCAGACTGTAGTACCGCACATGCAGACTGCAGTTCCATGTATGTTGCTCATGTCACTATCCACAACTATGTACTCACAGCATGTGCTGAATGGCAAGTATTCAAGCGCATCAGTGGTGAGTTCATTGGAGCTTCAATATAATGACAAAGATGCTCCAATTGTTAACATGTTCACATGAAACTTGTCACAATGGCTAGCTGCCTACCAGAATTATGACATGACCCAGGGATCACAGGACTTCATCCCAATATGTTATACACCAGTGTTTGATGAGTGTATGTGACCCACCAATAGATAATCTCTTCATATTTAGCCACCACTAAGGTAAAAGGGCATGGTCAATTGATCACTGCTATTTAGCCAGCACCTAACTGCCTTCACTGTGTCAGAAAATAAACGCTTACCAATAGAAGCCACTTCATGGCACTAGAAATTCCTCACCTTGTGCGATAGTTTAACGTCTAGAGCTAGCTTGGAATAGTCTTCAGGCTCTTCATTCGCCATTGTAATCCCTCCTTTCCAAATGCAGGAAGAAACACAAACTGTTGAGTTGTTTGTTGGGCAATTAGTGTGCTTTAATTGGATTTCACAATTAAAACTGGCGCCATACTCAATCTCACGTAAATTATTACCGCAGAAAAGATTAGCTCACGAGATAGCGGAGAAAAGCTAGCTTGGGGAAGTCGTTTAGTCTAAAATGCCAACGAAGGATAACTGTAGTTGGTGTACTAATTTTACTGGTTTAGGATTAATCATTCCAGGAGTTGGCTTGTATGTGTACATTATTTATATTATTGCATCTAAGCTACTTTATCCAGCCACGTTCTTGCCCTTCGTACAGTCTCATGGCGCTGAGGAAGAACCACTGGATGACCAAGGTAAGTGTCAGATACATTATAATACGGAAAGGAACTCAACAGTAGATTATTAGTGTGGTACAAAAATGTCCCCTTACCAGATATTTTTGTTGTTTTCTTCAGAAAAATTTGCCATGCCTTAGTTATTCATGAAGGTGTTATCAGTTTCATTGACCTGGCATGTGAATATTGTTAATTAATAGTGACTATTGTGAAATATGTATATGTATTGTAGTGTGATTGTAATAAGGCACTTAGGATGCTGTGTTGCTAACTTTAGCATTAGGAACTAACAGTCTTGTCGTGAAAGTGTTCATTAGGTTATAGTGGACAGGTTATACATATGTAACTAATGTGTACGTGATTAGGGGGATTAAGAAACTATCCTGAAATGAGATTTTTTTTTTATGTACATTTGTTTTAATTGGTAGTCGTTGAATGTTACAAACATACCAAATTGCCAGTTTTCCCTTTATTAATCCTGTTGATTAATTGGGTTGAGGTGAAAAACCAACTAACAACCTAGGATACATAATTTTCCAGGCACGACTTTGTGCAGTACGTCTTAGTTATTTATTCTCAACATGCTTGCATGTGAGGATTATACACTCCTTCTATCTGTCCGTTTGAACACGACATCTTATGCTTTGTGAGTAATCTATACTTGTGGTGTGAAGTGGACCAATAAGACTGACTCGTTAGCTTCAATACAAAGTGTGTCAGTAGTTATGGAGATATGAAGTGATCCTAAATCATGGACTGGCTGGTGGTATTGATGTTACTTTTGTGGTCCAGTGTCAACCACACATATACAGCATACATGGTTGATATGATGTTTCATGTTCTGTATAGCATTGTGGTTAGCTGTGGTGAGGGATAGTCTCCTGCTTTGTGCCTTTGGGCTGCAGCATTCTTGCATGGCCTCCCAGCGACTAAAGGGTTTCTTTGATGACATAGGTCTTCCCGTTCTGGCCAGGCCTGTTTATATTTGCTGCACCTGCTTCGTCATCAATGTTAGTGAGCATGTATTTATTGCTTTCCAAGTGTACTTGTACTTTATTGTGTATGTGTTCCTACTGGTTCAGGTGATCCACCATTTTTGGCAGCCCATCAGTTCTCACACGTTGTGGCATCTAGAGAGCAACTCGATGGTAGTGGCGATGTTGTTGGTACTACATTTAATGTGCTGGGTCCTCATTGCCGCATCTATCTTCACCATAGACTACTTGGAACTCCTCGGCATCAAACAGGTTAGCTTCCATTATGTGCATGTTATTGTCCAGCATATTCCCATAGCAAAGTTTCATTGAAGTCTACACTTCAGTCTGACTGACATCCATCCAGGAACTGTCCTGAAGAGTCATATGTTTCTTCCTCTTTCTTAGATTTATTACTCCTACTATGGATTTGGAAGTCCAATATTGTACAAATCAAATGAGCAACAGCAACTCCTCAGCCACAACCGTCATCCCATCCTCCTAGCGCCCAGCCTCATCCTGTGGGCGGTGCCTGTCATGACATATGACCGCTTGCTTGTGGCTGCCATGTTGCCGCTCTACCTGGGACTAGGCACCATCATAGACAAGGCTGATGTCACTTACGTGTCACGACAGTTTGGAATGAAGAGAGATAAACTACTGGCAAATGGCATCAAATCAGACTGAGTCACTTGTGTAGGAATCTGGTCCACTACATGCCACACTTCCACCTCATCAGTTCTGACTCCTCTCACCCACCCTTCTCATCTTTACACCTTACAAGGTGCAGTTCTTTTCTTTCATTCAATTTGGATGGAAAGTTTTATAATAATAATAATAATAGTATCAACTGCTTTATTTCATGACTTAACTAACAAGTTCACTGGCTTTAATATTGAAGAATAATTTTAGTGTGCAGTTCATGCCCCCTATACATACAGATGATTCAATATATTGAAAATGGTGAAGTAAAAATTGGTTAGCTTCTCTGTGATGAAGTTACCAGAGCTAGAGAATGACCAGCTCCAACACCAACAAGGACACAGTTGCAGGAATTCTGGCAGTCATGCCCACTCTTCCGTGTGAGGACCGTCTCTGTGACTTGCATAACATTTAGTTCATCTCCAGTTCCACATTGCCCATGCTCATTCCATCCAAAGCTCAAAACACGCCCATCACCTGGTGAGAGAAATAGTGTAGCAGCAACAGTGGACTATGCACAGTCAAGATAAGGTCCCCTCACATTACTCTTTCCTAATGAAACATTCTCATTTGTGGCAAAAGCAATATGGGAACTGTTAGCAATGACAATGTAATTTAAGATATATAACATAATTGTATGATTGGCGTTCGCCGAACTTGCATGATAAACCAATTGCTTGGTTAATTTAGATTTTAATAAGAGAATGAGTGAAGAGGACAAAACTATTCGAAGGAAAAATCAGTTGTCAGCTTAATTCTACAAACCTGTAACAGCCAGAGAATGCTCTGACCCACACTCCACCTACACAAATCACATTCACAGCACAGCACACTCATCTGGCAAGGAATCAACTACTAGACCACCATACCTGTTTCACTCCTTTCAATGCAGGCAGTTCAGTGGGAACATAGTCAAACGAAATGTTGGATCCTTCCAAGACTGCAGACTCTTGAACTTCTCGTCCTAACTGGCCATAGTCACTCCTTCCCCACACTAACACCTTCCCATCTGCTAATGTATGCACACATGCACTTTCATTTTCTTCACTTCCAGTCTGGTAGCAGTTTTGTCACTTACATTTGCTCCCCACTGTGTGACTCCATCCACAGCGAACATCACTTATAGATGCCACACCTTCTAATACTACCGGCACATACAAGTTAACAATGTGGCCAGTTGAGGAGCATTTGAAGTTGTCTACACCGTACCTATGTCCCATAAACTCCTGCAGTGTACCATGACCACATTGACCGTGCTGATTGAGTCCCCATGTCACCAAAGACCCATCACCTAGCAACATAATGATGCTTAAATGCATAGAGAAGAACTACTGGTAGTTTACCAGCTATGGCCACTGAGTGATATGCACCTGCCCTCACCTTCACCAATTCCTTGTCACAATCAACTGCACATACATGACATAAGTTAACAGCCTTGCCTCAACTAACACATGTAATCCTGCTGAATTAGCCAAAAGGATTAATTATTTCAATACCATTAATTTAGGACCTTAGACTTACCAGAAGTTGGACATCTCATTCCAGCCAGATTTTTAAAGCCAAGTCCTAGCTGGCCCTTCCTCCCAGATCCCCATGAATAGAGTTGACCCCCATCTGCATCCAAATAAGAATTGCCATTCTATAATAGTGTCAGTAGTGACATATATATGTACGTATGTGAACCGTAAGCTGCTATGTACTAATTACCTGTGACTGCTACTGAGTGTCTGAGCCCTGCAGATATGTCTACCACAGAGTCACCAGAGAAAGCCTATGTTACATGCCAGCAGTCATGATATTGACTACTAACACTACAACTTGCAGACCTCACTAGGCAGTATTGTAAATTTATCTGTGTCCTTCCCAATGCCAAGCACTCCCAGCTGACCAAAGGAGTTGTTTCCACATGCCAATATGGCCCCTTCTTCAAGTTGAGCCAGAGTATGGTTCCAACCACAAGCTACTTTCTTGACCTTGCCAAGGAGCATGGGAATTGGAGCAGGAACAAGGATCATTGTATCTTTCATACATAGGCCCAGCTGACCATTTTTGTTCCAACCAAATGCAAACAGTTGTCCTCCACCTAGATATGTAGAGTTATATTCATTGAAAACCACTGGAATCTAGCAGCTTAGGAGTAATAATATTCATAACCATTCATTTTGTCAGCTCCACCCACTAAGTGTCACCCCAGGGGGGAACCCACGAAAAGTCACTATTTGAACAATTCTTTACCAGTGAGTAAAATAGTGTGGCCGCCTCCTCCAGCAATCTGTGTAACTTCTTCCAAATTTACTACCCCCTGGCTATGAACTTTCACTGGCAGATCGCTGTCCTCGGTATTGTTAACCCCTAGCTGGCCATAACTATTAGCCCCCTAAAGATATCAGTTGTCAGTTAATATAAACCGTAAAACCTACTTACCCAAGAGAACAGAGTGTATTTAGCCAGTTCAATCGAACCATCACGATCCTCTGCCGCCATTGTATTACGCGCGGGAGAAAAGTGCGCGCATGCTCTTTTAAACCCGCTTTTCCCACGTAAATTTAAACTCAAGATATCTTCGCGGAGGTCTTGTATCTTGTTGAAGGTTTTCCGCGGAGAAGTTTGTATGAATGGATTCTTTCGCTGTTACTGCTCAAGGTTTTGCATCAATATTACAAAAAATATATAAGTTATCAAGTTGGGTCGATTTCTGATCGTTTGGAGTGTTCGCAGACGAATTAAACCTTCGATCACTTTCTTGGCGGCAAATCCAAAGTTCTTAGCAACGTCTTCTTTTTCAAACTATCTAGGTGAGGGTAAGTGACATTTTGCTCTATATTCGGTGGAAAGGAGGATGCAGATCCTTACCATGTGGTTTCACTATTTTTTGGTACGAAACTCCTCCCCGTGTTATCTTTGTTTATTTTTTGTCGATCAGGGTCAGTCGTCAAGGGAATTTGCAGTTTTGCAGGATTTAGCCACTCCTTATGGCTCTCAAATTAAAGGACATTTCCAATCTTCCTCCAAACTTACCTGTCTCACAAATACCACAGCAAGTTTCAGGCAGGTCTTCTATCAGTGGCCATGGAATTCACCACAACCAGTGGACTCATGGCCAATCTTCTTTCCATCCAACCTTGAAGCAGCCTGTATTTCACCCCCATCAGAGGGTATTTGAAAATGAGTCTGGGTTTGAGGTTATGGATGATAGCCTCACTGACATGCAATGGTTGCAGAGAATGGATGCTGGTATGAAGCTTGATCTCACCAAGGTGATCAACAAAAGTTAAATATCAATATTATGTTTCTTTAGGCTCCGATTTTCCTGGGCTTGTTCATGGTCAAAAAAAGTTGAAGGGTGTCAGACATGGGAATAAAGATGGTTGCCGCAAGAAGTTGGAATATTCTAGTTCAAAGAAAGATTCTAACAAGCCTCCTCTGTCATATGCATCTCTAATAGCTTTAGCAATCTGCAGCACACCTCAAAGGATGATGACTCTCAGCAGCATTTATCGATGGATCGAGTATACTTTTCCCTTTTATCGAACTCCTGAAGCAAAGGCATGGAAAGTAAGGGTGACAACAACAACTTTCTTATCGCTATGAATATTGTAAAGCTATCCTTTTTTCCTTCTCTCTCTTTGTATTACTGTTTGAGAGTTAGTCCCTTCCCTAATTTATTTTTAAGTGGTGTAAAATAATAGTGATACTTCTTGTACATTCATAAACTGTTAATTAGCTGCTAATTATGTGTTGATTTAATAGATTCTTTTAGTCATTTATCTCTCGTCAGAGCTCGTAAACAGGAATAGCGATGTATACAAAAAGTGCAGTTTCATGTTTATTTGGTTACTTATTGCTAGGCAACCTTATATATATTATATATATTATTCATAGAATTCTATTCGGCATAACCTGTCTATTCGCAAGAATATGTTCATGAAAGTGTACCAGTACCCACCTCGCAGAGGCAACGGGTCTTACTGGACTTTACTCTCTGATGGAGAAGAAGAATTGAAGAAGGCAGTGCCTCTATTTGCTACCCTGCAACCTCCTGTGATTGACACTAACTGTGCGTATCACAGGGAGCCATCTACTCATACTGTCAAGAGCAAGGGGAGGTATGTTCCTGTGCTGCCTCGATCTGATATGGCTGCCAACTTGCCTTACTTCTCACTGAGCGGCAATATCCCACCTGGCCTGCAAATCTGTTCAGGTATCAGTAACCTGGCACCTGAGTTGGAGGTGGAGGAGTTTCCAGAGGCTGTACATCAGTATGATGACCAACCTGGTGAAAAGGTTGATGATGATGAGAAGGATGATGAATCGAGTGATTTAGAACAGCCTATCAAGAAGCCAAAGCATCTTCACGACCACAGCTATGCGAAGGAGTTATTTCAGGATGTGGAAGAGTACATGGACGGGTCTGTGGATGCTGAAGTTGTAGAGTTGGCCACTGGTATCAGAGAGGAATTAGTAGCTCGAAATGAAGACAGGTTTTTTACTCCTTCAGGTACTAATAAAAAGAGGAAAATTGTGGATGATGAGCCTTGTTATCCTCAAGAGCTAGAAGAAGAACAGCCACCTGGTCATGGAGATCCTACTCCACTGCAGAGCTCACCTCCTTTTGTGACTCCCACAAAAGGGCATAACAACAGCCTTCACCTGCTGGATTCATCCTTGCTCACTCCTTTGAAAAGCTTGGTGCCAGACGCTGAACTAGGACCCATGACATTCTCTCCTCTCTACACCAGTCTGGCTACTCCTAAACACAAAAGGTCTTCCCATGAAGTTGGGCAGTTCAACATAGACTGCCAGTCTCATCCCTACCTTCCATCTCCGTTCACTCCACTCAAGGGATCATTTGACAGTGGCATCTTCTCTCCTCTTCGTGGTGACTCTTTAGGAGGTCTCAAGTTCAGCACTCCTACCAACATCTCTCCTCTTGGAGACTTAAACTCCTTCAGTTCCTTTCAGCCAGAGTTGTGTCCAATAAAGATTCTCGACAACTCCGCTGGTAGCACTCCAGTGAGACCAGGCTCACTGAGAGCTCTGGGACTGCCAGGTCTGACTCCGCCCACTGCAAGATAAGGACTTCATCTGCACTTGTAAACCCAAACAACCTAACATAGTCCTGCATTTTGACTCTTTCAGCACTTTAATTTTCTAAGTTTTGTGACTCTATCACTCAAGAGTAGAGTCACTTTTATCTCATTAATATTATTGACATTCTAACCACTTCATTAAATTAAAATTTTTCCTCACAGGTGTATTTAATTTCACATTACATGTAAAATATTATTGTTGAAATTGTCACACATTAAAAACAAAAAAAAACAAAATAAGTTCAACTTGCAAGAAACATTTATGCGGTGTTTAATTGAACTAGAATTTCATCTAGTTTCAAACACGCTGTCTGTAGTTTTAATTTGACCCCTTTGAATTCCCTGTCAATAGTTTTAGCTTGGAGGTCACGATAGCACTCGTGAATAATACTTGAACATTGACTCACAACTAAATGATGAATTACCCAAGGCTTCTTCAGTTTTCGTACAGACTCGTTGATCTTGATTAGACGCCGATGCTCCTTTATCTCTTTCTCAATGAACTCCATCACAAAGGCGTGGTGTTCGTCCCAATCCTCCTGTCTAGAGATAACAAAATCTTTGAATTCCTTGTCCATTGAGTTGGTAATGTCAATAATATATCCAAAGAAATCACAATCAAATTTAAATTGTCCCTCCAGCGCCAAAGCCTCGAGCACCAACTGCTGAATCAGCACTTCAACTCGTTCTATTGCTTGCAAGCTGACTGTGGCCTGAATATCACCCAATGTTTCCATGGGCACGATTTCAGCAAGATGATTTTTCAAGTTTCTGAATGAGAACATACTGTCGCTGTAAAACCGGTAAGTACCCATCATGACACACTTCAAGAGCTTCTGCTGAGTCCTGGTGGATGGTTTCAGTTGCTTCAACTTCTGACTCTCCACAGCCAAGCTTGAAAAGGCATCAGAGAGATCAGTCTGAGCCTTGATGAGCTTTCGCAAAGGATGTCGTTCAGCGACGTGGCTTGGACTGTCGTCTGACATTTCCATGCACTCGACTAAATGCATGTATGTGGGTAGAGAAGCGTCAATCTTGGACTGCATTGTGGAGAGATTAGTATGCAAGGATTTCAACTTGTCCAGAAATACTGGAGGTGGAACGGCACATAAATCATCCATCAACGTGGCGTGGAGGACACTGGAACATTTATGGCATATCGTCAACAATCGAAACTTTACAGGTTCTTTGGTTGGCCCACCATCCTTACCATTCAGTGCCCATTTCACTTTTCCAGCATCATCAAAGTACAGAAGTAAATCATCATTCACACATTTAGCACAAAACACCTGACCTCCAATTCGACATCGATACTTACGTCTCATCATGTTGAGACCTTCTCCACAATTGCTGCACACAGAAGCGCCCTTGGACTCCACCCAAGTTGAAGATTTCTGCCAATCAGGAATGACCATCTCCCCAACAAGCCCCTTCATCATACCAGCATTAGCCTCATAGCCTACCACAAGCCTCTGAGCTTCTCCAGAGATGAGCTTCCTCAGGGTGGGCGTGTCACGTCTCTGACATATAGATAGCTTATCCTCCTCCTGCTCACCTACCTTGATGCGTGCAGCTCTTCCACGTCGAATCTCCTGGAACTCTCTCATACGATCTCTCTGCCCACCAAACTCATCTGAGTAGTTGAAGCAAACTCTGCATACTGAGAAGAACTGACCGAGTGGATCTGGCTGGGCATTGGCTGACAGACGTCTCCTGTAATTTGTACAGTGGAAGCAAAACACCTTACCACACATGGCACAGTTTCTCTTTTTTATGGCAGGCTTGAAGAGAATTCTGCATTTGTTATCTGCACACTTTGAAGCTACGTCGGTAGGCTTCCAGTGGCTTTGCTTTATGATGATTGCATGTCCTGCAGATGCCAGCTCCTCATTCACAGACTTGGAACGCCACAGTCGAGACATCAGCGATGTAGTAGGCTTTTCGCTAGGCAAACTAGCGCAGGATTGACTTCTATTCATAGGTACCGCACCTGCTTGTTCGTGGTCCAACATCATAGTGGAGATGAGGTTTTCAACCCCTGTCCCATCCCTAGATGGATCTTTTAATGGGGTAGTCATGGTGTAGATCCCAGTACGGAAAAAACAAGGATGACCGGCCGGAGAGGGGATCACAACTCAACTCAAGCTCAACCCAAGCTCAACCCAAGCTCAACCCGAGAAGATTCCGCTGCGAGCTCCGCGAAGGATTTTAGCCACACCCCTCATAGTTTCACATTTATTAGTGGGCATTAATTGAAAATGTAGCTGAAGGGTTTAAAAGGGTGTCCTCGATACAGGCGGGAATGGTGTAAATTACTTATAGAAGTGTAGTAAGTCAGTTAGTAGTTAGAAAAATGGAGTCCGGAGATATGCAGCCTCAGAGGGATAACTATCCTAATAGTGGAATTGTAGGAGAAGATGAAATAACTAATTCTCAAAACAATATAATTCAGAGTCAAGATTCCCTTCAGCTTCTTCAGGTAGGTAGTAACTAGCTATACTGTAAGTCACAGTCGTGCACAAACACAGCACACAAGCAATTTTCTAAAGTTGAAATTCATTAGTAATGCTTTTTAAGGGCATGATGTTCCCAGGTTTTTTCTACCCCCTCTGTTCCATATGTTCTTTTAGTGAGAAGGCTAGCCTAGTTTTCAATTCATGAATAAAGTGCCCCATCCCCTTTCTGTCTCCTAATTGTCCACAAAGTGCAAACTTATCTCGACTTGCTTCCCAAGCTTTCCTAATTTCTATATTTTCATTGGATTATGTTTGAAAGCAACTGCATACTCAATCCTCTCCTACCTGGCACTTTGGGACCAGAAGGTGCTCATATCTCAGTACTGCTCCTTACTCAGGAAAAGACCTTAGTTTTCTCCAACAGCTCTTTTCAAGAGAATCAGGTTGCTATGAACAACTGAGGTGTGAGTGAGCCGTGAAGTAGACATCAGTGCATCAATTGAGAGTTGGAATGGGATGTATGTGTCTAGTCATGCAGGTATAAGGAATACCTAGTGGTGAAAATGGAACTGGTCACTTAGAAACTTAGCTCTTTACATCGTCTCTCACTTCACTCATATTCGGAGATGTAATAGCGAGTGAAGCGGGAAAATTTTCACGAGGCAAAGCCAAGTGAAATTTCTTGCCCCACGAGTGCCATTTATCCAAATACCACGGTTTTCCATGCTATCATATGTTAATACTATAGCCAAAGATAACAGTATATTTCAGCAGTTAAGAAAACCATAATCTTGTATTATATTTTTGTCAAAGAAATTTTTTCATTCCGGTTCTGCTATTATTCATACTTCTCTCATTGTTGCTAAATAGCATTGCCTAGGAATTCCACCGTGGTATGGCCTAGCGGATAAATGTGTGGTGAGGTTGCGAAGAGATTGCCATGACCAATCAGATCATTATTTCAGTTTTCCACTGCTGTGGTATTTCAAAATAATACCACACTTTTTTGCATTGAAAATGACTCGGCTATGGTATTGTTTAACTTTATACTAGTGTTTTATTTTACCATTGTTGTTGTTGTTGTTGTTGTTGTTGTTGTTGTTGTTGTACATGTGTAGGCACTGCAGTCTCAATTGGCAGGTGTTTCATCAAATAGTCAGGGAGGTGTGTCGTCTGCAGGTGGTAACTCCTCCCATTCTCTGATCACTGCAGCTTCGTTGGCTAGTATGCTGGGCATGCAACTCAACACTCTGTGTGGATCAGCTGTCCCTGCCTCTTCCAGTTCTGGCCCCTCCCCAGCCACACCCTCTTCTCTCTCTGCAGCTATGGTTAGGATTGTGACCTATTTATACATTATTGTACGTCCCATACATTCTAATGACTACACGTCTGCCGGTCATCTAATTGCTTCACATTCTACTGATAGTTACCTTTTAGTTGACTACACACATTCTCCCCCCTAGCCTTTCATTCCAGCACTTGTCGATAAAGAGATAATCTCTTTCCTGAAAGCCTTTTCCTTTGGTGACGAAATAGCCCTCATGCACATGAGCTGACAGTCTCATGCAAGCAGACAGTCTCGTGCGAGCAGACAGTCTCGTGCAAGCAGACAGTCTCGTGCAAGCAGACAGTCTCGTGCAAGCAGACAGTCTCGTGCAAGCAGACAGTCTCGTGCAAGCAGACAGTCTCGTGCAAGCAGACAGTCTCGTGCAAGCAGACAGTCTCGTGCAAGCAGACAGTCTCGTGCAAGCAGACAGTCTCGTGCAAGCAGACAGTCTCGTGCAAGCAGACAGTCTCGTGCAAGCAGACAGTCTCGTGCAAGCAGACAGTCTCGTGCAAGCAGACAGTCTCGTGCACATGCACACTGAGGGAGCCATAGTCAACAAACAGAAAAGTATGCACAACATTATTTGACCTTCACATTGTTAAGCAGCGAGTGAGGTACGTAAGAAGGGCTCTAACTTCACTTCATTTCAGTAGAAATACAATTTTAGTTCATTTTTCACTTTATGCTTTGAGCTAAATAGATACACACACACACACACACACACACACACTCAAACACGGATGGTGTGGATTCATTATTGCATGGAAATTGCAATCGGCTGTTCAGGATTAATCTTAGTGGTTCTCTGAGTGTGTGTTTATGTGAGTTGGTTGCTATGCATGCAGATGATGCCAGGTCTGACTCACTCCCTGACTAATGCCTTCTCCAGATTCCCTCCCACAGATATGGAGGAGGAGCCTCTATATGTCAATGCTAAACAATATCATCGTATCTTGAAGAGACGCCAGGCGAGGGCCAAGCTGGAGGCAGAAGGCAAGATTCCTAAACAAAGACAGGTGAAAATGACCTAGTAAAACAACAACAACAACACACACACACACACATACACATCAGCACAGAGAATTCGGAATTCACTGATAGTTCTAATTTCCTATGATTCCACTTCTTACAGTTGACTCAGTTTGTTGGCGGGAGGTTTAACCAAATGAAGGGCTGAAATTTGTCACTGGTTTTGTTGATGTGATTTTTGGTTGGCTGTGTTGTTAATAACTTTGTTTATTATTATACTGTTGTTGTTTTTTTAATAACTTTGTTGATGTAATTTCTACAGTGCCAGTGTATTGATCAATCAGTGTGTATAGATTGATATTATTA
>WLWD01005009.1_pt1 | contig 14990 bp, 17 predicted proteins | sample 6712731 | NCBI WGS metagenome assembly WLWD01 (sample SAMN12718690, study PRJNA576275) | sponge metagenome | isolation source: marine sponge | host: Mycale hentscheli | place: New Zealand: South Island, Marlborough, Capsize Point | collected 2014-11-01
TGAAACTACTGCAATTAACACTATCCACTGAACTTACTCCATGATATGTTGACAGAGGAGGAATCAATGATGGAAACAAAGGGAGAGGCTAGGACAGAAGGTGCTACACACAATAAAAGACACAAGACTTACATTATATTGATACAAAACAAATCAAATTATAGCTTAACTGGAGATGTAATAACTACATTAAATCACAACACATAAGAATATAGGACTTCAACAACTCTCCTGCTGTTACTCTGCTAGAGGCTTTTACTCTCACTGCACTCTCGTGAGATACGACATGTAATGGATGATGGGTCACTAGCTCTGCCTCCTCCTCACCTGCCTCCAATGTCTGACTTGTCACCAGTGGACTGCTTGTGCAACCAAACATAGTACATGCTTCCAGTCTCACAGAGTATTGAGTATTGGGTAAAGGGTATCAAACCTTCTAGTACCACTTCCCCAGTCTGTGTAGCATTCTGTACAAGTCGTCCACCTCTACAATATTATACCATGCATATTATAATAATGTTAACACCACTGTGTGTGTGTGTGTGTGTGTGTGTGTGTGTGTAAGAGAGAGAGAGAGTAAACTCACAAGAACAAGTTGTAGAGAATGATGACTCCATTAGGTAGGAGAGGTTCTCTGACAGACACTTGTAATGCATCACTCCTTATCGGAACTACCACTGGAGCAGTCAAGTTAGCAGGAACTGTACACACACGCGCGCACACACACACGCACAGACACACATCACTTGCAGTACAAACTCTCATTATCATATCAATTTTCCTCTACTGTATTTCAACCAGTCTGTTTTTCTTCCTAGCCCTGCCCACTTGCATATGTACCACACTCACTTCCTTCCTCTGTAGTGGCAGATATGTTCTCACTGAAAGTGGATCCCACACTGTTGCTAACGGAGACAGTAAACACATACTCAGTGCTAGCGAGGAGGTCTGTTGCCACAAAGGACAAGTCATTTCCCTGGAAGATGACAGTGCCCAATCCTGACATGCTGGACTCTCTGATGTACAACTCATAACCACTGAAGGGCCCCAGCAGGTCCTCAACACCCAGGCTGTCCCACTGGACCAATATGGCCGTGCTGTTCACTGTGGTAGCATTGATAACTGGCCCTCTCAGCGGCATGGGAGCAGGACTTGTCCTAACAGTGTCACTATGCCCACTAGAGATGGAGCCCACACTGTTCCCAACTATTACACAATACTGATAGAAAGAGTAAGGCAGGAGGCCGCTCTCTAGCACTGAATTTACTTCTGCTCCCACTACGGCCGCCACCATGCACTGCTGAGGAAGACCAGAGATGTTGGCCAAATATGCAGAACAACAGTCCTCAGCCACAGTCTCAAAACCTTGAGACAGACGCAGCAGAACGTAGGACAGAATGACGCCATTAGGCATAGCAGGCTTCGCCCATGACACTGTAACTTCACTAGAACTATCAACTCGTAGACTAGGAGGCAAGAATCCAGTGGGAGTGGCTTCCAAGGTGCGTACAAGTGCTGGTTCACTGTCCACGCAATCAGCATTGTTGCAGACTGTGAGGACGTAGGAGTAATTGGTAAAGGGTCTCAGGTTAGAGTCAGTAAAAGTGTACGGAGGTTGTCCACTGTTAGAGATGGGGAGGAGAGTGAGGGGTGTGTATGTGAATACTGCAGTGGGCGTGGTTGGAGATGGGGAGGACAATGTGAACCTGGTGATGGTGTACATGGTGATGTTACCACGAGGGGAAAGAGGAGGGGCAAACGAGATCTCTGCTGAAGAGGAAGAAAGTGCCACCACAGTTGGAGGGAGTGTCCCCAAAGGAACTAAAAGTAAACAATAACAATAACAACAACAACAACAACAATGATTGCTCAATACTTCAAACAACAACAACAACAACAAAACATTTATCACAGTGTGAAGTTCCACCATTTTAAATTCCTGTGTTAGTCCACATAGCAACCTTCACAACATAACAACACTGGTATACTCAGTACATGTAGACTAACTCATATACTTATCAGTTGGTGTGGTGTTCGTGTGATACCAACATAGCATACACACCAACCTAAGGGATCCATTCATCTAAAACATTTCTTTCTCTATGGGAACAGATCAAGTGATACATATTTGGTAACATACCAGCTTCAGGAGTGAGGAAAGTGGTGTAGGCAGAAGCAGTAGTGCCTGCACTGGTCTCAGCCAGAACTCGGTAAGAATACGAGGTAAAGGGTTGTGTTGAAGTGTCACCCAATGCAAGGGGCGTGTCCGTCCCTAGCAACATGCCCACAATGGTTGTGGTTAAGTTACTGTCTCGTCTCTCGATGATGTATTGCAGGATCACACCATTAGGAGAGGTGGGCGGGGTCACTACAATGACCACTGGTTGCCCACGGTTACCTCCAGAAACAAATGGCTGACTGAGTCCCTCAGGAGCTGCAATGATAATAAAATCAACTTTTAACTATTGCTAATGGGTGGGCGTGTACTCTGTGACTCTAGTTCTATTAGAATCACGTGCAGTGCTTCAGGTGTTTATAAAGTCTCACCATCTTCCCTGGTGGTGGTTTGCAGTAGTTGTGTCCCCTCACATCCAGCTGCTGTACACACTAGCACACTGAAGTTGTACGAGGTAAAGGGACCCAGGTTTGTCACATTATAGCTCAGACTGGTGGGTGTGGTTTCAGCAATAGTAGCACCATCTTGGACTATGGTATAATTGACTAGAATGCCATTACTGAATGCTGGAGGGTCCCAGGAGAGGACAATGTGTCTAGACCCAGTCTCCAGGACTACCAGACTATCAAACCCTGAAGGAGCTACAGGATTAGAGAAAATAAATGACTGAACGAGTGAACAAACAAATGAAAGATTAACAAATCATTCAGTGAATGAATGAACACACAAACCCAATATGTCAATAACTAAATAAATACCTGTTTCTCCAGTAGTAATATTTGATGGTTCGCTGACTAAACTGCCTTCAGTATTGGTTACATTGACAGAGATTTGGTAAAGGGTGAAAGGTGTGAGGTTATGTAGAAGAGTGGATGTGGCGAGTCCTTGATTGATACTGACCACAGACATACTGCTAGAAACGATGAGGTCATAGGTCACGATTATTCCATTGGAGCTCGTGGGAGGGGACCACTGGACCCTAAGGGAAGTCGCGTTGAGTAACTCCAGCACTGGTGGGTCCAGACCCACTGGAACTGTACACATCCACATTATACACATGAGTTACCATCAAATGTGACGCGACACAATCAGATGTGACACGACACAATCATGCCCTGTCATAATGACTCTCTCTCTTACCTGTAGGAGATGTGGCGAAGGTGAAGATCGGTCCCACAAGATTGCCGGCTCCATTACTCACTTCCAGTTCAAATGTGTAGTTAGTAAAGGGTAGCAGGTTCTGGGCCACAACTTGGGCAGGGACAGAGCTATTCAATATGACTTGTGAGGGAGGCGATACTCTACCAATACGAAGAACGTAACTGACACGCCCATTAGGGCTGACTACAGACTGCACTACCAATGTTATACTGTTGAACGATACAGAGCTAAGTACAGGCTCAATGAAGCCAGTGGGAGGGGCTTCCGTGGTCATAAATGTGACCGGCGTGCTGGAGCCACACCCTCTAGCAGTACAGGTGATAACAGACACCAAGTAATTTGTGAAAGGGCGCAAGTTAGTGATATTGTAGGAGAGATCTCCATCCATGAGGGAGAACACAACTCTGCTATCCACAGTCAAGTTATATAAGACAATGTCTCCGTTAGGTATAGCTGGAGGTGACCATGTGACTGCCAGGTAGGTGGAGCCAATCTCGCTAGCCATGGGTGGGCTAATCTGGTCTGGTATGTCCTCTAGAGTCTGTGTGCTGGTGATATCGCTAGTGACTGAACCTCCAGCGTTGAAGGCAACTACAAGAAATGAGTAATTGGTGTTGGGAGTCAGATTGCTCACTGTCGTCTCAAGCAGAAGTGCCGAGTCAACAAATTCCACAACAAAGGAGGAGGGCCCAGTGATCCTTCGTAGCTCTATTCTACTAATCAAACCATTTGTGTTGTTGGGCAGACTCCATCTTACAGAGACGCTACTGGGGCTGAGGACAGTGAGAATGGGAGGGGCCAGGCCAGATGGAGCATCGGGTAGAGTCTGTGTTATGGTTGATGAGCTGTTGCCACACCCAACTCCAGTGCATGCCTGGAGGGCGAGGGAATATTCAGAGAATGGCTGCAGGCCAGACACTCGTGTGGAGTTCACAGAACCAGACACTGAAGAGAGAACAACTCCATCCACCAAAACATTGTATGCAACTATCACTCCGTTAGGAGTTGCTGGGGGTACCCATGCTACAGTCAGCTCCCTGGACCCCACCCCTATCACCATGGGAACTCGGACACCTTCAGGAACTGCACAGGAGGAAGGAATGACTATAAAGTACATGTTCATATTATGTGCTGTGGGTGTGTTGTGTACCTGATTCTGCCGTGGCGATATCTACGGGGATTCCCCTGGTAGTGCCCCTGGTGTTAGTCGCGTGCAGTGTAGCAGAGTAAGTGGTAGCTGCTGGCAAGTCACTCACTATCGTCAGGAGAACCATCTCTGGAATGCGGACCTCCAGGGATGTGGTTGTTGTGTTGCCCGTGGCAACTGGTAAGCCAACGGTAGCCGAGGGAACAAGTGTCACTGTGTAAGATGTCACAAGACCATTGGGATGAGTGGGCGTGGTCCACGAGAGAGTGACAGAAGAACTGGTCCGAGAGACTAATGTGACCACACCCACTCCATTGGGAGCTGAGAACAAACAACACGACAACACTTGTTATGCAACTACTAGAGCTTGGGTGAGCACTGAACCTTGCACTATAGCACGGTGGCACTGAACCTTGCACTATAGCACGGAACCTTGCATTACAAGTACATAAGTTTGTTTTCTAAATTTCTTGTTTTTGCCATAATGTTTGTCCCATACACGTGCCACTATCACTTGACGCTGACACACGTGCTACTATCACTTGACGCTGACACACACGTGCCACTATCACTTGATGCTGACACACACGTGCCACTATCACTTGACGCTGACACACGTGCTACTATCACTTGACGCTGACACACACGTGCCACTATCACTTGATGCTGACACACACGTGCCACTATCACTTGACGCTGACACACACGTGCCACTATCACTTGACGCTGACACACACGTGCCACTATCACTTGACGCTGACACACGTGCTACTATCACTTGACGCTGACACACACGTGCCACTATCACTTGATGCTGACACACACGTGCCACTATCACTTGACGCTGACACACACGTGCCACTATCACTTGACGCTGACACACACGTGCCACTATCACTTGACGCTGACACACACGTGCCACTATCACTTGACGCTGACACACACGTGCCACTATCACTTGACGCTGACACACACGTGCCACTATCACTTGATGCTGACCCACACGTGCCACTATCACTGAACTGTCTGACACACACTGCCACTATCACTTACTCTGACACCACTTGCCCTATCACTTGATCTGACACACCGTTGCCACTATCACTTTGACGCTGACACCACGTGCCACTATCACTTGACGCTGACACACACGTGCCACTATCACTTGACGCGAACACACGTGCCACTACACTTGAAGCTGACACACACGTGCCACTATCACTTGACGCTGACACACACGTGCCACTATCACTTGACGCTGACACACACGTGCCACTATCACTTGACGCTGACACACACGTGCCACTATCACTTGACGCTGACACACACGTGCCACTATCACTTGACGCTGACACACACGTGCCACTATCACTTGACGCTGACACACATGGACAATAGAATACAACATAAACGAATGATCCTTACCGCTCTGTTGTGTGACAGCAATGCTCCAGGCACTGGCTGAAGAACCTGCCGAGTTAGCTGCACTTACCGAGTACAAATACACTATACATACAAACACACACACACACATACATACACAGAGTAAAGCTATAGATCGATGGCTTCATTACATTGCTGGTTACTGCTAGTGTAAATACACGAGTAGTCCAACATTAGCTCCTGCAGCTATACAGAGCTAGAAATGAGCACTGACCTGAGAATGGATTTAATGAAGTGTCGTTGAATGTCACGCTAGTCCCAGCTAACTGAGAGGTGCTGAATGACTGAACACAAGTTGAAGGATCCAACACTCCACTTCTGTAACATCCATCAAATTTCACCAGTCGGGATGTGGACAATTGAAGGACCTCCGGGGCAACTGGAACTCCGTTGACAAGCAGTCCAGGAAATCTGTCACGAATGCACCCACTGAAGGGCACCCTGACGTTCATCCCTGCTGCCATGGCAACCTGATAGGCTGCAGAACTAGAAGGAACTCCTCCAAAGAATAACGATGAAGAGAACACAACAGAAGAAGAAGATAGAAAGAGAGAAGACCCGGTGGAGTTGACAGACAGGAAGACTTCACTGAAGGACTGATCGAGGAGTATCGTGTTCCAGTGACCAGAGCAAGCATCGCCAGAGGCAATCTGTTGTCTCAAAGTGGAGCTGTTGTCATGCAGCACTAGATAGAGGGAGGAGTTGCGGATGTCCACTCCAACAGCCAACCCGTCCGAGCTATGAGCGAAGAACAGGAGACCATCAGAGTGAGTTGTGCGGAAGTCAAAGGTCAAGCTGAAGCGCGACGATGTGATTGCATTAGACGCTAGCGACCGATAGCCTCCGCCCACATGGTAGTAACCACGTTCTAGATTCACCGGGCAGCCTGGAAGATCAGTGATGGCTTCACCAACAGAAGTACTAGAACTGAAATCTAGCACCTGTCCATTCAGAGTAACTCCAAACATACAGCCCGCGAAGGCGTGTCCCAGCAGAGTAGTGTCAGAGGACGTGAGCCCCGCTTGTGTGCTGCGCGGAATGTGATCCGGTATACCGCCCACATACAGAGTCTGAGAACTAGTGATGACCTCATCAAGACCGACAGACTGGCCACTCCCAGAATACAGTCCATCCACGATGATACTGCCTTGTCGACGGGAGTGGCTGGCGGATATACTGTGCCAGTCTCCATCATCAAACCTCACATCAGCACCTCCGAGATCAGGCCGGATCACAGCTGGACCAGTTCCCGCGTCAAAGAAGAACCACGGAGTGCCATTGCGTAGCTCAATAGCGATGAAGTCTATGCCAGGCTGGTTAATGTAGTAGAGAATGGTACCGGTATCGGACAGGGTCCTGAAGCTCAGGGAGATCTGATTGCCAGCCCCGCCCAGTCTGTGCTCTGTCCCTGCAAACTGCTGGATGACGGTGCCATCAAAGGCCACACCCACATCTCTAAGGAGCGGAGAAGGAATGGAAGAAGGACTGCGTCTTCGGACTGAGTAAGATGATATGACTCCATTAGGACTGGTGGGTGGGACCCACGACAGGGACACCGAGGATTCAGTGACAGCACCAACCACTGGACCTGATTGACCTGTAGGAGCTGCTCACACATGTTCACACACGTGGAATAAAGTATGAGAGGGTAAAGGTCGCAAGATTAGCAACCATTAGAAATGATCAATAAACAACAGCAAACAAACAAACAAACAAACAATTAATAAGTAACGAACCTGCTTCAAGAGTGGTACTAGTAGAGTTAGCGCTAAGGGCACAACCAGCACCAGTACAGACCTGTACTTGGAACCGGTACTCAGTAAAAGGTTGTAGGCCAGAACTTAAGAATGAAGATGGCTGCAGTGTAGAAGTGAGCAACAAGCCATCCTGAAAGATGCTGTAGTTGAGGATAACGCCATTGGGGCTGGAGGGAACCAACCAAGAAACTAGAATCTCTGAAGAGCTCACAGCTTGTAGACTTGGTGGTAGGACACCAGTAGGACCTGAACATATGCACACACATACACACACACACACATTCAAGCCTTGGAGCTATAACTTGAACTACAATAAAACCTCCGAACTGAACTACAATAAAACCTCTGAACTAGGAACAATTTGGATTAAGTCTTTCAGTCTACAACCTTCAGCATTACTCACTAGCTATTGCAAGACTCATGGAAGTTGATTTATAGCTTGTGGGATGAAACGGTTGATGTAAATGCCGTCTTGATAAAAAAAGCCAAACATGCAAATGACCACTCACCTGCCAGTAGTTTCAACGGGGAACTCCAATTCCAGCACTCGGATAAACGGCCGAGAATATGAAGCAAAGCTATCGTGGGCAGCAGCAAGAAATTATTTGCTCACATGAGTATGGCATGACAATAGGGGGTGTTACCAACAATCACTTACCATTGTACAACCAAAAATAACTAGCTTTTTCTGAAAGAATATGTTGAAATGAAAATTTTGCATTAAAGGGACTTAAATCATTTAGTGAATGATCTGCTTTTTGTTGTGTGACAGAATAACTGACTGACAAACTGAGTACTGTAACCCTCTCACGCATGCACGCTGAGGGCTAATTTGATTTAATAGGTGACAAGCAAAATACATTTTCTATTGGAGGGGCAAGCAGAAAGTTCAGTCAATAGAGGTAATTTTCTCTTAGAGAGTTCACTATCAGAGGTTCCACTGTAATGCATCAAGGTATAACATACACACACATGTACACACACATATACATCACATTATCAGTAGCTAAAGATGAACTGACTGAACTCATCGTGACTTACTAGCTTCTCCAGTCCTTTCTCTTCTCCACTCACTAGCAGTAGCTCCGCCATTTGTATAGGCAGTCACACTGAACTCATACCCAGTGAACGGTTGCAGACCATTTACCAGAGTTGATGCCACACCCCCGCTGGTGTTAGTCACGCTAATTCCATTGCCATTGAAAGGCATCACTCTCTGTCGTACCTCATATTGGGTGACGACACCGTTGGGCTGGGCTGGCTCCACCCACTCCACCAATAAGGAGTTGCTACTGATGACTGTCACATTGGGTGTGGCTTGGAAAGCAGGAGGGGCTTCCAATGTCTGTATGGTAGCTGGGATGCTAGGGCCACACCCACCAGATGTACAGGCCCTTATGATGAATGTGTAAGTGGTAAAGGGTTGCAATCCCGAGACAGTTGCACTGAAGCTGAGACCAGAGAAGACGATGAATTCCTCTATGATAACTAACTCAGGCCCGAGCAAGACTTGGACTAACTCGTACCTGATGATGGCTCCATTAGGGGATGTGGGTGTGGTCCAGGAGGCGGAGACTGCTGTAGAGTTGACTGGGTTCAGGATAGGAGGATCCACCCCAGTTGGGACTCCTTCTAGAGTGGTTTCCATGGCAACATCACTCCTGGTTGAGCCGGCCGAGTTAAAGGCTTCAATGAAGAACAAGTATCTAGTGCTGGCACTCAGACCTTCCCTGGTGTAGTTCAGGCCGGTTACTGTGGCAACCTGAGTGTTGTCCACGAAGATTCGATAGCCCTGAATGAAGCCATTGGCCGGCACCTCGGGCGGTCGCCATTGCAACAGAATAGACGAAGACGACAGCACCGTCAGGATGGGCGGAGCTAACTCATCAGGAACTACATGAGATAAAACACTATAAATAAAACTACAGCCACACAATAATCTGTATGGGTGTGACACATAGGGGTGTGGCCAGGGGTAGTTGGGAAAGGAGTGATCTACATCTACATGGATGAAAAAGATGATGCGAGAATTATTGAAGTAGTTATTAAGAAAGAGAGAGAGAGAAGACAGACCTGCGGAACAGCCTAGTGGGTTGGACTCCTCCAAATTCACATAACCAGACACGCACTGGTCACATTGCTGGCCCGTCACAAATTCCTTGCAGTAGCACGTGCCATTACTGAGGTCACACCCACCTCCAGGAAGTGTTCCAGCCACGTTGCACCCACAAAAAGTGCACCTGAAAAGAGTACAATTTTTAATACATCCCTTATATATTGTAATGCATATAACTACCAAGTATAACTCCAAGTATAACTCCAAGTATAACTCCACCTTACCAAATATAACTTTACCTTACCAAATATAACTCTACCCTAACTCTACCTTATGAAATTCACCTTACCAAGTATAACTCCACCTTACCAAGTGTAACTCCACCTTACCAACTGTAACTCCACCTTACCAAATGTAACTCCACCTTACCAACTGTAACTCAACCTTACCAAATGTAACTCCACCTTACCAAATGTAACTCCACCTTACCAACTGTAACTCCACCTTACCAAATGTGACTCCACCTTACCAACTGTAACTCAACCTTACCAACTGTAACTCCACCTTACCTCGGGAAGTCGTAGAATCCTGTAGAGCAAGTGTTACAATTTCTTCCTGTGACGTTGCTCTGACATGTGCAGTCGCCCGTGGTCTGATTACAAACAGATGAGACAGCTCCACTAGCATCACAGTCACATGACACACATCCTGTACCCGTCAGATACGCTCCAGCCACACACTCATCACACCTTGATCCTGTTGCCAGGGGAACACATTCGCACTGAGAAGAGGTGGGGTCACAGATCCTGCCCGTCAGGTCAGTGTTGACGGACAAACAGTCACAAGCAGAGCAACCATCTGCATTAGAGGTCATCAGGTTCATGAACCCTGACCTGCACACATCACACCTGACTCCCTCCACATTAGGCTTGCACATACATTGCCCTGAGGTAACATTGCAAGTGTTGGTTGACCCGGCAACTGTTCCTGGAGCAAAGCAGTCACATGACTGACATCCTGCCGAGATGTTGTAGAAACCGGTACCACACGTGTCACAAGCCACACCCACCACATTGGGACGACAAGGACACTGACCGGACACAGGGTCACAGGTATTGTTGTATGAACCAGATGGATCACATGAACACTGACCACACCCATTAGAGGAGAGGCCAGTGAAGCCCGGCAAACACTGGTCACACTTCAAACCCGTCACTCCAGGTCTACAGGTACACTGACCGGTAAGGGGATGACACTCTGAAGAAGAAGATCCGAGTGGGTCACACAGACAGGGCGTGCATCCTGTCGGGTTGCTAGCACTGAGCATGGTGGTGTTGGGTTGACACATGTCACAGCGAGTTCCCATCACAAAGCCTTTACAGAGACACTGTCCATCTGACGAGTCACACGTATCCTGACCATTGAAAGTGCCGGCAGGGTTACAGGAACACGAACCACACCCATCTGGATTGAGGGTGCTGAGGTTGGAGAAACCCGGCCTACACTGGTTGCAGGTCAAACCTTGGACGTTGGACTTACAGAAACACTGCCCTATCACTTGACCTCCAGATCCAGACATCTTCACACAATCACCTCCATCCATTATGCCATTGGGGTCACAGTTGCAAGGGACACATGGATTGGTGTCCATTGGAGATCGACCTTCAGGTCGGTAGTAACCAAACTCACATGTTTCACAATTCACACCCGCTACGTAACACAAGAACAAGCAATCAAACAGTCACACGTACACCTTCTTCCAGTGTTGACCAACATACCTGTGAAGTTGTCACAGCTCTGACAAACTCCTCCTCCTCCCAGCTCATAGCTATCTGGAAAAGAGTCCACAGATGCATTGTAAATGCACATGGAGGCGTGGCCATTGCACCGACAAGTCTTGCATGGGAACGCACTGGCTGATGTGGCCGATCGCCATGGCTTGTCGTTGTGCGTGGGCAGGCAGGAGTCACACGTAGCTCCCTGGGTGTTGTCTTGACATTGACATGTAGAATCTATTTCCGAACCACAGATGGAGGCGTGGCCATTACAGGTGCATCTGGAGAGAGATAAGGTCATATCAAAGCCTTCAAGTCTGTACTGTATAATATGATATGTTGGTATTAGACTGTCTGATACTCAAGAATACATATAGTAAACTTAACAAAACCAACTCTTCCCGGAATGCAATATATCACACGCATCTAAAACATCAAGACTATACTCTCTACTGATACAGTTAGCCCCTCCCCCAAATAACGAGTGTTTATGTACCGTGCCACTATGGCAATCTCCTGGATGGCATAGTAACGATGTTCCAGAGTTGTGGAGGCGTTGAAATAGTCAAACAGACGAAGCCGGAGATGAGAGGCAAGCATAAATTCCCGGGCAGACGGCGCCTCAAGATCATAGTTTCTGAGTTGAGGGTTCACAAAGCGGAACTGGACACTCCCATCAACAGTTGGTGATTGGCTACAAGTGGGCGGAGGGAAAACAATAATAATAACACAAAGGAATGTGATAAGGTAAAGGGTTGCCGAGGTACCTGGATTGAGATGATATGCAGTTGATGAGGTTAGTGAGACTCAGAGGCTGGTTGTCTGCCATGTTAAAGTATCGCATGCAATCATCGGCGTAGTACTGGATGGGTCTGAAGGTCACACCTCCGTCTCGTGATGTCTCCAACACAGCTGCTCGTGGGCGTGGGGAGTTGTACCGCACGTTAATCAGGAACAACTGCAATAAGAATGAACGCTATAGTCAGACAGTAAAGACGTGCTACTAATACATAATTAGATTAATATACTGAAATTGATGGCAAGCAGCATCCCTGGGTCACTGCACATGCTCAGTCCCAACATGTTTACTGCACATGCCCATTAGTTCAACTTGTTCACTGCACATGCTCATTAGTTCAACTTGTTCACTGCACATGCTCAGTCCAACATGTTCACTGTACATGCTCAGTCCAATATGTTCACTGCACATGCACATTCTACTCACATCATAGAGAGACTGAGTGAGCTGGATGGTGATGTTCACATGGTTGATCCCCGGAGACGACACCCACACGTTGCTACCACTGAGGTCATTGACATAACCTGCTGGGTGGGCGAGGCGGTTGAGGCGACTCACAGTGCCTCTGATGACTGGATTGTCCATGGGGTGCTGGGAGCACGTGCTTCTGTCACTAGCGAGTGGGTGGGATGGAGGACAGCGACACTGTGAGCTGAGGTGAAGGAAAGGGAGAGATCCATTCACCAACTCCACCACTTCCCTGCATACACAAGGTTGACATAACAACAGGTATGGTGAAAAGTGGGTGTGACTAAAAGTGGGCGTGATTACCTTTCAGTCAGAGCTTGTGAGTAGTAGTAGACGTCTTGCATCAGTCCAATGTACGAGGAATCTATAAATACGCACAGAATGAAATAAGATTGATAGACATGCAGTTCTGCTATCTACTCAAGGAATGAAACTAACCTTTACCTAACACCACTTTCAGTAGTAACTAAAGAACTTAAATTTGCAGATCCATGTTTAATAATACATTGATTGTGTCTTTATGCTGAAATGAGGTACAAATAAATAACAGAATTCTAGTGAGTGGGTGGATGCATGTGCAGTATTTACATTTCTGTCAACTCTGCACATTAGGGCACAACTCTATAGCCGATTACTGGCCAAATATGCACAATTTTGCTACAAGAAAGGGGGTAATCACTATCTTCCTACAGCTGCACTGAGTCTACCAGTTATCTATCATTGCATCTCAGGTTTGTAATGTAGTATAGCTATCTGTACAGCATATCTACAAGTGTGGTTACAATATAAAATTTATCAGAAAAACCTTACTACAATACACTTCAAGTTTATCAAATATATTCATATAAAATTTTAAAACAAGAACTAGATGCAGGAAACACAAGAGTATCTCCAATTTCCAAGCTGATCCATAACCTTGGAATATTAGTAGTATTGTAAAGTTCATAATATACCTGGAATATATAAAAAGAACACAAGAATGTCACAGAGTGACTTATATGAATTAAAGTCGATATCATTGGCTAGATTTGGATGTTTTCATTCTAACTCTGAAAATGGCGTGTGTTTTGTTTCCTAACAATTCACCTTTATAAGTTGCTGTTAGTGTCCATTCTTGGGTCATTCATAACCATTACTCAAATCTCTGAACTTGTCTTCTATTGTAAGCTCATAACTAGCGTAGTGAAACTAAGCAACGCAAAGTGGCACCCCAAGGACGCTACGAGATACCAAGATTTTTCGTAGCCTTAGGCGTCCTCCCATCCACTGTCGAAAACTGGAGCGCGCAGGACTTTCAATCCATTGAGCAATAGCAAGAGCAAGCTTTACCAGCGACTGATCAATAGAAACTTTATGTCCACGCCCGTTAGTTTCTTTGCTACAAAGTCAGAAAGCTGCTTCTCCAGTAAGATTTAATTCCGGCGGAAAAAAATACGGCGGCTTGCGGCACCGCGGTTAAGTAATAATTCGGCCGGTAATCTGATAGCCAAGAGATTTCTATGTTGGCAGTTGGTAATATTTTATCTGGCAAAAAGATAAAACGCAGTCAAATGAACTCTGCAATGGCAAGTGTAAAATTTTAGTCTTTCTAATTTTTAGCCAAGTGATCATGTATCCACTGATGTCACGTCACATGCTATGAGAAGTGTCGTGTCACATGCTATAAGAAGTGTCGTGTCACATGCTATAAGAAGTGTCGTGTCACGTGCTATGAGAAGTGTCGTGTCACGTGCTATGAGAAGTGTCATGTCACGTGCTAAAGTGTCGTGTCACATGCTATGAGAAGTGTGACAGACTCTAAATCAATTACTTACCATCTCCCAGAACTCCAAGTTTGATATCACCATTGAACTCGTCAAGTATTTGACCTTGGAGACGGCTGGCTGCTACCAAGGAACCATTGACATAGAAGGCAGCGTCTTCGGCTAACACAGCGAGTGTGATGTGCTGCCAGTACTTCTGGTCCAGACTCAGTGCCGATACAGTGACAGAGATCGGAGTGGAGCTAGTGGCAGGCAGGTAAGTGAGTGTGATGCTACTGGCATCCACTACCAGAGCATAGTTCACACCTCTCCCGACCAACACTTTAGATATTAGTGATCTACACAAATGATAAATAAATAAAAAGGAAGAAGCTATATATTTAATATTCCTCATTACCCTCTGTTTCCCTCGTCTTGATTGATCCAGACGGCAAAGGAGAAACCG
>WLWD01005444.1_pt1 | contig 14990 bp, 8 predicted proteins | sample 6712731 | NCBI WGS metagenome assembly WLWD01 (sample SAMN12718690, study PRJNA576275) | sponge metagenome | isolation source: marine sponge | host: Mycale hentscheli | place: New Zealand: South Island, Marlborough, Capsize Point | collected 2014-11-01
AATTCCATAGCAATCCACTTGAGGTAATTCCATAGCAAACCACTTGAGGTAATTCCATAGCAAACCACTTGAGGTAATTCCATAGCAAACCACTTGAGGTCAAACCTTTTAAAGAAGGTACTTGAAATTAACCACACCTGAATAGTGACTAAGTTGGTTTACCACTTCACTTGCTAGCAGCTAGCCCAGAAATGTACATACATTTCCCACAACTGTATTTTCACCTTAATTACATCTTTGGGCACATAGAAATCAGTAAAAAATGAAAATAAAAAATAAAAACTATATTTATTCAAAGGCTCATACCAGTTGAGTTGGCCAGAAAATAACTTGAATATCTTTTGAACCAAAACAGCTACTCATCTAGGGTTTGCACCATTAGAAAGCTGTATTCTTGTCAATCAACAAATCCCAGATTTGACTTCACAAAGAAGTTGGATAGCTTAATTATTCATAAATCTGTTCATCTGCTATCTGGCAGTTTATGAACTTCCTCTGCAAAATATTTTAATATCACTACTAAATTATAGGAGGAGTGTATGTAATATTTCAGTATGTAGGAGGAGAGTGCATATGTGTATGATGATATTTCAGTGTGTAGGAGAGTGTGTATGTGTGATGATATTTCAGTATGTAGGAGAGTGTGTATGTGTGATGATATTTCAGTATGTAGGAGAGTGTGTATGTGTGATGATATTTCAGTATGTAGGAGAGTGTGTATGTGTGATGATATTTCAGTATGTAGGAGGAGAGTGACTGTTTTTTCGACTAGACATCAAGATTAATAATGAACATATAACAGGTAAAAAAACTTGCCGATCAACATATGGCCAGTTTGAGATAAAACTGTATACCACCAATACTAGTTATCAAAAAAACAATTTCTTCGTACTACCATAGGTATGCAAGAAAAAAATAATAAAATGAAGGTATTTAATCTGTTGATCACTGTCTTCTAGGCTAGGTTACAAGCACAAGAAGAAGTGTGTATACTATACAGTATGTGTGTGTGCATGTGTTGACTGACTATTAATTCATTCTATGCCAGAGAGACTCTTACAGATTCTAAGAAGATGGACATCAGACCAGAAATGCTAGAAGTGAGGATATATATATGTAGCCACTCACAGGAAAATCAGACACAATGTGGCATGCATGAATACTATAATTCAAAAGTTTTTGCAGAAATAAATTTGCAATTTTTGCGTTAATACAAAACGCAATAAATTTTTGGCGACCGAGCGTAGCGAGCGAGACACTAACAGGGGTAACACAATCGAAAATCGGGGATGTTTGTTTGTTTATTTATTTATTTGTATATATGTTTGGACATACGTATGTCATTTTGTACTTTGACCCTCGTGTTTTTATGTTAGTTATGTGGTCGACCCTGTCCCAAATTGCACTAAACAGAATCCTCTGGTTTATCGATCAGTACCTGTATCACCCTAGAAATTGAATTGTTTACCATTTTGAATTCTTTTGCGGGTGCAGTTAAAACTTGAAAACTTAAGGGACTTCCATTTCTATTCGAGTTGGTAACGGTGGTAAGTCAATGCGCATGGTTATAAGCCGTGCGCAACAGTATTTACTTGAAAATACATTGTCCACTAGACTACCGCTAAGGTAAGTCTGTGCAGGTGCATGTCCAGTTGTGTCAAAACATTGTGTGTTACAACCACTACTTAGCTAAAGAATATCACATTTAAATAATGTGCATTGTTTTGTTGTTGTTTTTTCCTTCAATTCAAGCAGTTGCAGAGAGTTGTTACCGTGTATGCGAAATTTAAAAACTGGACCTTATTTTCAGTAGCTTCAGTGTTAGAAGTCAAAATCATTCATATAAAAATAGTATAGTCTTTAGGCTCGCTCGCCATTTGTGCTCAAGCACATCACTAGTTAAAATTACGATGTATGTATTATTTCTTTTTGTTTTTTCCTTATAACTCATATATAATGTGATGAATTTGCCTCTATCTAAAGTTTGGGATAGTGATGTAGTTGGAAAGAAATACATACAGTTTAAGACAAAACTAGCAGTGAATGCCTGATATTAATATTTTCTGTTATTGTTATTATAGTGTACTTTACTCCAATTCCAGTATGACCTTATTTGGTCATGTCACTAATGGGTTTGTGGTAATAACACCACCTCTCACAATGAAGCAGCTGCCCTGATTTATAAGAAAAACTGTATTCTTACCAATTAACAAATCCAGTCTTGGCTTCACAAAGAGGTTAGAAAAGCTTAATTTAATAGAAGTGTATTTAATTGCATTGCAAATACATCACATACACACATCCACAAACATGTACACACACACACACTCACACACACACACACTCAGTGGGCTCCAATGAAATATCCTAATGGTATTTTCCCCTTTCCTTCTCCCAGTAGCTTTTTTGAGGGACTTTTCATATTTTCTCTTTCCTCTCTTCGTTTCTGTTTTGTATTAGCAATGCATGTATTTCAAACTTTGTAATCATAAATTTTGCTAGTATTTAATCCTTTCACCGCCAAGTTTATGATGACCAGTTTGGTAACGTGAAAATTTAAAAATTTATTGTTGTTTTTTGCTCAGACATTCAGCAAGAGATATAATTTAAAAGCAAGTACAGACATAATTATTTACTATGACATAAAAAAAAAAAGTTTGTTGTCTGCACAAAGAAGTTAAAAATAATTCGGACTTGCCGTTACCAATGGTACTAATTGAAACTATTTCTGACAGTCTCAGAGCTGCTTTAGGTTTCTGGCAAAGTCCATACACGACTTATTCATCTTCTATGTGATGGAGTCTGAGCTTCTGTTCCACATAGTACTATAAAACATTTCAAGTGCACAGACAACTCAACAGTTAGCATTCCAGCTGCCATATTTCTTAATTTTAAAAATCACAATACCTGTGCTATCAGACTTGCTGTTTGTCCACTCTTTTTCCATTTCAGCATACTAGCACATTAATATCATATCAACCTTCCCACAAAATGTTTTTGTGGTTATGAGGTTGCTTTTGTGGTAAGAGGGACCCAGACGAGCAAATATTAATATGGATCTTTCTAATTTATGCTGATTTTTCTCACATAAAGGGGTCTGTGAGAAAGCAAAGGAAAAGCATGAAAAAAATCTTAGTTGTCAGTGGGCGAATCCAGGCCTGGTATTAGCCACCAGAGCTTAACCACTGAGCTACGACAACTCACGGCTTCCAAGACCTTCACATTTCCCCTTTATATGTTGAGCTGTACCTCTTGCTGCAGTCTCGTACTCAACACCACCAATTATGTGCCGTCAGAACACCTTTTCGGTGTCGACTGGAAATACCTCCCCTTTCAGTGAGGATCCAGAATTAGTGGATTGAAAAGGCTTTATATCATCACAATTATCAAGTTCTGACCCTTCATACAAACCAGATTAAAGTTCTTACTTAAAGGGGTCTGGGAAAAAGCAAAGGAAGAAATGTGAAAAAAATCTTAATTGTTGCTGGGCATTTAAACTCAAGTGTTTTTACTCCAGTTCCATATTACTAATGGGTTTGTGGTAATAACACCACCTCTCACAATGAAGCAGCTGCCCTAGCTAAAACCAGAGGCTGGTTTTAGGTCTATAGTCTGTCCAGTTGAGTTGGCCAAAATAATAACTGAATATCTTTTGAACCAAAACAGCTACTCACCCAGGGTTTGCACTATTAGAAAGCTGTATTCTTGTCAATCAACAAATCCCAGATGTGGCTTCACAAAGAAGTTGGATAGCTTAATTATTCATAATTCTGTTCATCTGCTATCTGACAGTTTTGAACTTCCTCTGCAAAATAATTTTAATATTACTTATAGAAGCGTGTCCGGGCGTCACCTGGAGGAAGATAACCCTTAATGGACTCTTGTACATGGTTCTATGGGCTCAATGCCCAACTTGTCATCACCTTAGCTGACAATTAATTATAACTGTATCATATGTCAACATAATCATATTCATGCCTTTTCTCCTACCCACTGACTTTTGCATCATCCCTTTCCCTTATAACTGTAACCATTTATTGCTCAATATTCTTCTCCTAACAAAGTTAAACTCGGTGTCGCGGGAGCTTCTGTCGGTCTGCGCCGTGGGCTGGGTAATTAGCTTAAAGTGAGAGGAATCTGGTCCTTCGGCCCCAGATCTTGACTTATCCGTCTTTGCCTTAACCTCTATCTAGCCGAAGGGCTGTGGCGAGCTTCAGTTACGCTGAGCTCGTACAAAGTGTATGTGATGATAGTTCAGTAGTGCAGGAGGAGAGTGTGTATGTGTGATGATATCTCAGGATGTAGGAAGAGAGTGTGTGTATGTGTGTGTGATGATATTTCAATGTGTAGGAGGAGAGTGTGTATGTGTGTGATGATATATCAGTTTGTAGGAGGAGAGTGTGTATGTGTGTGATGATATTTCAGTGTGGGAGGAGAGTTTGTATATGTCATGATTTGAACTGTTTTTTCGACTAGACATCAAGATTAATAATGAATATAACAGGTAAGAACTTGCCGATCAACATATAAATGCACACACTAACTAATGCTGATTGTCTATGTTTATCATTATGAAGTTATGGGTATATCCTATAATTATTTAGTGCTACATTATTATATAAGTTATTATAGTACACTGTCACTCATGACTTCATAGTGATTATAACATACTGATGATTCCTAATAAGGATGAAACAATCACAGCATAGTTGTCATTTCAGTGGCTATTTAATTAGGGTCAGAATTAGGGGGAATGAATAAGTGGGTTAGAATTGCTTGTTGTGTAACAACAAGTACATATGTACTCTCATTCTAGATATGAGAGGAAAATGTGACACATTTTAGTGGTCTGTGGTAGAGGTGTAAATTGCTTGTACTCTTCAGCTATAACCATAGAGAGTTGTGTGTATGTGTTTGTGTCTTTCTTGTGTGAGGAAGATTTTTTTCCAGCTAATTATAGTAAGGTCAGTCTAGAGGTCATTCTGCATGAGAGGTCATTGATGAAGCTCACAAATTGCAGCTGTTTGGAATGTTGCCTAAATTGCAGCTATGATAGACTATGTGAATAGACTGCAGCTATGCGAATAGACTGCAGCTATGTGAATAGTCTGCAGCTATGTGAATAAGACTGGGTGAGTTTGTTTCAATAAGAAATAGTAATAATTTTAGTTTAGGAAAGAGAGAGTATTTGTGTATGTACATATTGTATACACACACCACATGGGTTGTGTCTATATGTGTGTGATGTGTGTATATGTGTGGGGGGTATATGTGTGTGTTGTGATAGTGGCTTGAATATGTGTTTGTGTGGAAGATAAATTAGTTGTGGTAGCAAGAAAGTAGAGGCCAAGTTATTCACTCATTCACTATGTGACTATTCTTAGGTGTGCATATGGGTTACAGGTTGAGGTGTAAATATCTTGTGTGTTAGTCCTAACTGCAGTTCTTATTAATCTCACTATTATTAACTATTACAATTAGTTCATGACCATAAAAATTTTCCCCTTCAAATTGTGTTATTGATGTTTAGAGGAGAGAGGGTTTTTGTTTGTGTGTATGTGTTGGTGTGATTTTTTATGTAGAATAATATTTTTAGGTAAAATTATAGTAGTGAGGTCATCATTTACAAATTTTGAAGTAATTTGAGCTTAGAAATTCCGAACAAAACAAAATATCTTTAACATCCATACCAAGTCTCTCCCATGTAGCAAAATATCCTGTATTATTATACTAGTTCACTTCAGACTGTAAAAAATCAACTCAAATCACAAGACATAGCAATAGTAGCAATGTATTAGAAGATTCTCAGTTGACGTGTTGTTGTTGTTTTTTCATATATAATACACGTAGGTTTGGTTGACATGACCTTGCATTTAGCAAAGATTGTCTATGAATTTCCAGTCATATTTTCAACTACTGTAGTGTTTTTGAGCAATGCATACTTACATGTAAAGTAGCAATTCTAATTCTCTAGGAGAATTACAACACATGGGGTACTAAAATACAGTGCTTTTCCAGTGTTAGTATTATTATGTAGATAGTCCCTTTACCAAATGCTGCTTTGAAGTTGTGAAGCTAATTAAATAGGGTCTACAGGAAGACAACTACAATTTGCAAGTATAAATAGACTCAGGATTTGACAAATAGTTAGAGGAGTAAGTAGAGTTAGCTGCAATCAGTGGTGGGTGCATGATTTGGAGGTTAGTCGCTTTGTGAGAGGTCATTCATTGAAGTTTTAGTGTAATACGTGCCACACCCAATGAAACTTATAAAGAATGAAGGATAGAAATTCTCCAGCCACAAGGAATTGCACACACAAAACATGAGTAAACATACCACAGTGTAATAACAAGACTGTATGGGTGTTATTCAGAAGTCTGGCCTCACCTGTGTCTTCCAGTCCAAAAGTTATCCTCATCACTGAGTGGACCAAACTTGAAAACATACACTAGCTACCTTTATATGCTATTATTATATGGCTAATAATTAATACTCCTAACTCATTTTAATAGCATTAACAAATAAACAGCATTAAATTGAAAGTTTTTAACAGAAAAAGTAGAATTTAAAATATAATTTTGAATATTTGAAGTATGAGATATAAAACAATGCCAGTAAAAACTGTGAAATCAACATTGTGCTTTTTCAATGAAGTGCTGACAGTTTAATCCACAATTCTATCACACATAACATACAGTAATTTGTTCACTTGGATTCTCGGTCTCTTTCTACTCTTCTTCTACTCTAATCCACTCTCCTTCTCTTCACTCTCATCTTCTCCTCGTCATACTCGGGACTGTAACACAATAATAATAATAGTAACAATACAATACAATAAACATACTTACTAGAGCCGTTGCTGTATTTTATCTGCCACTTGTCTACAATTGTCCACTTGAGACAATACAGTAACAAACTCCTTGAGGGCTGTAGGTCTAGATGATAAGACTGTACGAATATTATTCAGAAGGTTCCTTGTCTTTTCTACATTAATCCAACTTTCACGCTCAAGGAGCTGTTCATACATGTCAGGAGATATGAGTCCAATACTGTAGCAGTGATCAGCTACCGTCATGACACAAGGCTTCACTGAGTGCACCAAGTCAAGATACACACTCAGAAATATACTCAAGTCATTGCCACCTAATAATAAAACATTTTCAATAATACTAGCTAAATACAAATAACAACTTCACTTACTTTCAGAGATTTCTACTGCAGGATCTTTCTTTTCGTATTTCTAATACCAAATAAATGAGAGTTAGTAATACAAGCTAAAATACATGGTCTATTTCTGCATACCTGTTCATACCAAATGAGGTGTCTATTGGTAAGTACAACTGCTTGAGGGCTGTCTGGATTGAAGAGACATTTCATGACTTTGGGGACAGAGTGCGCTCCATAGACGACCCCGAGATGATTCCCTCCTTCATGTGAACGACAGTCAAAGGCAAACTGGTAGTCCATGGAGCTGTTGTAGTTCATTCTAGAACTGGCTTTATTTAGAGTGTCCTCTATTTCTTGTTTTAAAGCAGTACATTCATGATGAATGAAGTCTTGGAATGTAGGATCGCATGAAACTACAACTTCAAAATATTTAGATCGAGATACAAATGTTACACGAATTAAATTGGATCCGTACAAAAAAGTCACCATGTTTTTCTTGACACCTTCTCTGATGAAAGTGAAGGAATTGTTAGATACGAGACAAGCCATAGAAGCAGAAAAGAGTCCCATAGGAGTAAACCCACTACTGAAGTACATCAACAGAGGCTCCATCAAACATGATCTACAGGATTCTTTGTGGAATAGGTCAAGTTCCTTTGCACTCGTGTTTTCTAACACGCAAGGTATGATGTACTCTTTCTCCTCTTCCAGGACTGACTTCGAATATTCAACTGACACAATCTCAGCTATAATGTGAAGATGTGCAAGCAAAGCTACCAGCTGCTCTGGTGGAATGACATCTCCTGAAATTTTAGATGTAGCCGATTTCAAATCTTTCATAGTGAATCGACCTGTCTTCCTGAATCTCTCAGCTGTAGCCTTACCTACGTTATCAAAGCTCATGGCTTCAAGAATGACACCAGTGATACTGTCATACACTATCTGGATGTCTATGATGACCAGGTCTTCTAAACAAGGCACACTGGGGAAGTACATCAGAACACCGGCATGGTGGTGAAGAAACCACAGGGCTACTTTGGTCTCGTAGGGTGTCATATTGAAGGCATTGGACAAGGCCAAGCAGGTCTCCATGCTGGCTGTCTTTACCTCTCTCATGCGAAGACACAAGCTGAACAGAAGCCACACAGCTGGAATCTTCAGCTTCTTAAAGTGTTTCTCCATGGCATTCTCCAATAGCTGATGCAAGTGATGGATTTCTTCTACTCCGCCTTTCATGTTGTCCAAAGAAACAACAAGCTTGTCTTGTGAGCAGAACTGCACTATGTTCTTCCTGTAGAAGTCTGTGTCTCGAATCACCTTTTGAAGCTGTGAGTCGACTGTAGTGATGTCTTCCTCAGAAACTTGGTCTTTGTGAGTACCCACTATATACACTACTGATTTGGAGGACTCCAGAATCTCACCAATGATGGACGAGTTGCCTGCTCCTGGTAGAGGTTGAAGATGGGCAGAGGAACTGAAACAAGATACACTGGCCAGGGTACGCAAAAGCATCTCTTGCAGAGTAAACTCAGAGTTTTCTGGTGCAGTTGTCTCTCCTGAAGCTCTCTGATAAAAGACTCGATACTCCTCGTCTAACTTGAACTTGTAGCTAAAGAATAGCAAGTAGAGGCCAGGTCCTGTGGTGAGTGCTGGTAGCATGTCCATCAGCTCAGGCTGCCCTCCACTGTCCTCCATTCTCAAGAAAGCTTTGAAATAATGCTTCATATTTTCTGCAAACTGTGGTTGCCTTGAAACTCTCTCGTATATGGCAGCTATTTCAGAATAATCTTGTGATGTTACCATCTCATCGGCTAGTTGGACATGTGTTGGTGAGAAAGGAGAGGATTTCTTTTGTGGTGGTTTTTCCACAAGGTTAAACTGCTCCGTACTGCTAGCCTGACTGACCTCTGCCATCGTTGCAATATCTCCATGGGGACGAGCTGCAGTCTCAGAAGTGAATTTAGTCTCCAGACCTTTTCTAAGACTATGAAGGAGTAGAGATGCTTCCTCAGTGAGATTCTGTACAATGGTCCAGTGTGTTCCCTTATCTGCTCTAGTTGTATCAGACGTGCCTTGGACTAGCATATTAGAACAACACTCCACTGTGCCTGTGCTGCCATGAATCTGTTCCTCTTCTTTGGCTGACATAAGATCTATGATCTCTTTTGTAACGCGACGGCGAGTTGTAGTCTTGCCTTGTCGTGGTGGACCAAGAAACATAAGCTTTAAAGACGGAAGCTCCAGAACCTCCTTGGAAACAATGAAGTGTTTGTATGCTTCTTCATACTTGTAGTCATCTATCACATAAAATAAAAAATAAGTCCATTTTTTGGAGAACTGATAGTAAATAGAACTACTTCAATGAACACAAAACTTGGTACAGACACTGGGATTTCTTGCTCAAATGAAGTGGTTTCCAAAGAAAATATCCCCTTTCTTAAACTATGTAACTCTCCTATTGCATATGCACTAATGACTCTTGACACAACTTTTATTATTCACACTGGTAATAGCTCACACACTCCTGTGCTTTGATGCCTTTTGTAGTGACATCTAGCTAATGAAGTAGCACTTGATTATTGCTCCTAAAGCTGTGTTTACAGTAGTCATATAATTACAAGTGATATAGCTGCACAGGTTTTACTCTACAATAACCCACACACTCCTACTCTTCTACCCTCAGCTGGCTCAGGCAATAGGAGTGTGGGCAGCTGGTTTTATAGCCTGGGGCTAAGCCAGTAGAAGCAGCTGCCAGTGCACCAGCTGCAATTTAGCTCAGACATTCTCAGCTAATAATTACATATCATACTTTCTTCTAGAGAGAAGCTGCTATTTGTATACACTAACCTGACAGAGTTCCTTTATACACTCCATCTATAACAGCAACCAGTAACTGTCCAGTAGACAAGACTGCAGTAGCTATGTATCCACCATTATACTGATGACCTGGTCTATCTCCCTCACTAGTAGTCTCAATCCACTTCTCTGTCTTGTTGGAATAAATTCTAACCTCAGAATATCCATCCATGCCAATTAGATTCGATAAGGAAGAGGCAATACCTAAGGTGTGAGTAGGTGTGGTTACTGTCCTCCATATTGTTAGTGGAGTTGTCCTGCCATTACTAGCAGATGCTATGAGAGACTCTAAAGTGCATATAAATAGTATCTTCTCCTTGTTCCATCCTCCTGTGAAGTAGAAGTTGCCTTCATGGAATGCTGATCGCATGATCCAGCATGAAGAAGGAAGTGAGTCTGCAGTCGTCCAATAGTCGTTGAGTAGAACTTCCACTACATCCAAGTCCTCGAGATGTGAGCCCATCCCACCAGCCACGACCAGGACCTCTGGTGATCCTCCACTAACTGATGATGGCAAGTAGCGACTAGTAGGCATGGCACGTAGCGATGGCTTCCAGTCTAGACCAGTAGTACTAGTCAACAGAGAGTTAGTGAGTTCATTAGTGGAGAGATGACGTCCACCAACCAATACAAACTTAGACTGGTAGGTAGTTAGGGACGACCATTTATATGGTGCACGAGTAGTAGTCCATGAGTGAAGGTCAGTAGAGATGTGAAGTATTTCAACACTATCCAGTATTATTACTGTATTCTGTAGTACTGCACATTGGCTAGGCTCGACATCCTCACTCCAGGTATGGCAGTGTTCCCAGTGAAGTGAGGCTTGAGGATGGAGATCTCTCTAAATGCAAATAAATAAAAATATATATTTAAATTACAAGTAAACAAACAAACAAAAAGCATTAATTATTTATGCATATAAACACACGGACTTCATGATTGATCAACAAATACATATTAAAAACAAACACACAAACACATTGATTCCTATATAAGCAATGCATATGCCATATAAATATAAACTTTGTAAACTGTAGATAAACACATATAGAGAAATGGACATGCATACTAACAATACTAACTCAATAACATACAAACACACAAACACACTTTCTTACACAATGTTTAGATACATAAACATAATGTGACATTAAACATAACAGAGTTCGCAACAGTACTGAAATAGAAAAAACAAACACACAAACATACAATAAAGACAAGTATCTTTTTTTTTCATAAACATAACGTAAATATATTAAAGTTAGCAACATTCTAAAAAAACACACACACAAACATACAATAAAAAGAAAAGTGTTTTTTTTTTCATGTATTTTAGCCCAGAAAAAGTTTTGAATTCAATTAAACATAATGACCGGTGAGTGCAAAGATAAAAAAGAGTACAGATAAAAACAGTACAAGTCAACTTTAGAGAATGTTATTACATCGTTAGAGAGTATGTTATCACATCGTCAGAGAGTATGTTATCACATCGTCAGAGAGTATGTTATCACAATGTAAGAGAATATGTTATCACATCGTCAGAGAGTATGTTATCACATTGTCAGAGAGTATGTTATCACATCGTCAGAGAGTATGTTATCACAATGTAAGAGAGTATGTTATCACATCGTCAGAGAGTATGTTATCACATTGTCAGAGACTATGGTATCACATTGTCAGAGAGTATGTTATCACATTGTCACACATGTCCTAACTACTGATGTTTCCTAGATGTTAGGACCATGGCTGGATTAGATTATTTTAAAAATTAGAGGAACTACTGTAGCTGGCAAAGAGCCTACCAAGTGGAAACCTGGTTAGAATGGTGTGTTTGTCAGAAATTAAGTCTGTCTGCTTAGTCAAAAATAAAGCAAGATTTTTGTACGAGCTGGTTTGTGCGTCATCCAAAAGCACTGAATTGGGAGTATAAGGCTTTAGCTTGCTGATATAGCTGTGGAAGATTTTCTAGCTTGTAGCAGTAAAATGAAAGAAAAGTTTGACAAATTTGATTAGTGTTTTATGTAAGCAGTATTGAAACTAAGCCAAAGCAGTATTAAAACTAAGCCAAAACAGTAACAGAATGCTGAAGAAAAGCTGCTTACTCTCATTCTATGACTGTTTGGAATTTGCTTAGGATAGTCACTGTGCTACATGTATATAAAAATTGCCAACACGTAAACATACATTAAATACAAACATACAACATTAAAATACACAAGCATACAATTTTTATAAACACTGTAAGAAACTGTAAATAACAAGCCCAGCAATATAAACACACAACTTACTGTATTTCTGGAACAAACTAGACTTCAAATAGCAAAAGTAAAACAGACAATTACAAACTATAGGAAAATACGAGGGAAAGCAATGTATGAGAGTCCTCTCATAAAAATGCACCAGCAAATAAAAAAAAAGAGAGGGAAACTCATGTCTGAGCATGCTCATAAAGGCATCAACCAGCATCTGGAAAAAAAGGGAAGTCTGAGCATGCTCATAAAAGGCACCAGCATCTGAAAAAAAGAGGGAAAGTCATGTCTGAGCACACTCATAAAGGCACCAGCATCTGGAAGAAAAAAAAGAGAGAGGGAACTCATGTCTGGGCATGCTCATAAAAGGCACCACAGACTGGAAAGTAAAGAGAGGTTTAAAATATGCACAAAACATGTCCACTATTGCAAACAAACAAACAAAAAAGTAACAAAAGCAAAAAAAAATTAATTCTCAACTATTTTTCTAATTGGATTTATTGAAATGTAGTTTTTGCCCACACCTTAGTTTTGACTTAAATCACTTGCCCTCACTGTGGCACAAAACTAGAAAATCATTTTAAGGAGCTATCACAAGCAATGCTTGCACAAGTGACTTAATTGAACCCTTAACTACAAAAAACAAAAAAACACAAAAATAAAACCACTGGTGGTTTAGTTGACTTATTTTGAACTTGTCTAGAGTTTACTGATTGAGGTCTGTTGTCCTGACCTACACTTGGATGCAGTTGGGAAAGAGTTCTACTCTGATACTATCAAGGTTGGTGGCAAGCTCACTCTTACAATACAAGTAACAAAATAGTACAATTGAAAGAAGCTTCAGTTCTGCAAATGTCTAAATATGGCTACACAAAAGAATGCATCAAGCAAGGATGTACGTTTGTCAATGTTTACAAAAGAACAATTAGAGCTAATGAATTGTACAAAAAAACACCAGTGGACTGAGGAGTAGGAAGACAAATTGAGTTGGTGTGGCCATTATAGCCACATCCACTTGATCACACCCACTCATTCATTCAATTAATGAATTGGATTGATAAAAAAGACAAAGTAGAAGCTTAAATGAATCAAACATTTTTAGTCTATGCTGCTTATTTGTACTGGTATCTAAATAGCTCCTCCCACTTTGTAAAAGTTATCTACATCCCTGATTAGATATGCAAACACTGGATCTAGTAATTCAGGGCCGTAGGAAGTAAATTTGAACCTGTACGGCCAAATAAACCACACCCACCAGTATTAACCACACCCATTTAGGATACACCCTAATTAATTTTTTTGCAACTGCTCCTAAGTATTATTTAAAAAAAAAAACTAGACATCCCCCTGTGTTGTATGTCAGTTCTGTTTTCATGTATTTACTCTGAACTATCATCTATATTCTATAGAATTTATGATCCTGGAGGAGACAAAAATGAAGAATAGACATAATTAAAGTAGTTCAATGAAAAAATACTTAAAATTGTCAAAATATGCTATTTCTGTGTTCACTACCAGCAACAAAATCATTAAGACATGATTTGAGATCAATTTCATCTTTACTGTCTTTATGTACATGAAGAATCATCAAACTGTTGAGTCGTTGTTGACTCATTGTTGACTGAAAGTATGTCTTTATTCTAGTACTGCATTCGTAGCTGGGCTAACAAGAATAATAATAATAAGCGGTGGACAACGTTTGTCTTGCCGAAGGATCTCCGGGGGAAGACAGAATTGGTGGGCTGTGGTGGACGATCAGGAAGATCTGGTAAACTACCTGACTAAGAACGCGAAGTAGCCATGCTTTAAAAAAGACGGTACTATTAATGCGCATGCGCATGTTTCATTAGCCACACCCACCCAGGAGTAAAACCTAAACGGCCATTGCCGTCGTGGCCGTTGCGGTTCCTACGGCCCTGTAATTAGATAAATAGACACTGGATCTAATAATGAATTCAGCAACTACATAAATACTGGATCTAATAAATTAGCAAACACCGAATCTTGCAATCAGACAATAAGCAAACACTGATCTGGTAGACAAAATTGGTTTTAGTGAACAAACCATAATTTGGTAACGCCAATACTTCTAGAAAACCCAACTCAGTAGTCACCTCCTTAGGAAGTTGAGGCTGACCTTCCGCCATGCATAATCTTTTCCTGCCGCCGTCTTCAAGAATGGAGGCCTCCCTACGCTACTTAGATTCCTACTTTAAATATCCGGACTGGACCCCACCCAAAATACTGTATTTTACTTGATTCGCCCACCAAGTACGTAGTATACAAGGGGGACCCTTTTCCTAATCGCTGCAGCAGGTAAGTAGCTAATAAGGAAAGGATCGTGTTGCTGTGGTGCGTGTGGAGTAGTTGGGCGGAGCCCGACCTCTGCTGAAGGGAGAGGTCGGGTAACAAGCCTATACACCCGGGTTTGTTCTTGCCGAGTCAGCTAATCATGACGTCATGAACCGATTGCGTGGGATTTAGGATTTGTAGCCATTCTTTTCACCCACGCACATTAAAAAAAAAAAAAAAAAAGAGCCAGTAAATCTCTCTTTTATTTCTGCGTAGGCGTATTCCTGTCCGCCCACCCATTCCCTTAGCATTTAACCACACTGCAATCTGATTGGACTGCAACGTACGTTGCAGCAGGGAACAAACCCGGCTATAGGCTTGTTACCCGACCTCTCCCTTCAGCAGAGGTCGGGCTCCGCCCAACTA
>WLWD01004214.1_pt1 | contig 14982 bp, 7 predicted proteins | sample 6712731 | NCBI WGS metagenome assembly WLWD01 (sample SAMN12718690, study PRJNA576275) | sponge metagenome | isolation source: marine sponge | host: Mycale hentscheli | place: New Zealand: South Island, Marlborough, Capsize Point | collected 2014-11-01
CGGTTCCCGTAAAACAGGCGTTTTTGTGTTCGGCTAATACATTTTCAGTGCTGAGAGTAAGGTGGGGAGACCTTAAAGGGGTGAGAGCATCAATCAGGAGACCATAACATGTTTGAGCGGTAAGGTCCTTGAGGTAGACTTGGTGGTCGAAAGGGGTGGGCGTGGCTCCTTCGGTTTCCGTTAAACAGGCGTTTTTGTGTTTGGCTAATACATTTTCAGTGCTGAGAGTAAGGTGGGGAGACCTTAAAGGGGTGGGAGCATCTATCAGGAGACCATAACGTGTTTGCGCTGTAAGGCCCTTGAGGTAGACTTGGTGGTCAAAAAAGGTGGGCGTGGCTCCTTCGGTTTCCGTAAAACAGGCATTTTTGTGTTCGGCTAATACATTTTCAGTGCTTAGAGTAAGGTGGGGAGACCTTAAAGGGGTGGGAGCATCAATCAGGAGACCATAAGATGTTTGCACTGTTAGGCCCGTGAGGTAGACTTGGTGGTCGAAAAAGGTGGGCGTGGCTCCATCGGTTTCCGTAAAACAGGCATTTTTGTGTTCGGCTAATACATTTTCAGTGCTGAGAGTAAGGTGGGGAGACCCTAAAGGGGTGGGAGCATCTATCAGGAGACCATAATGTATTTGCGCTGTAATGCCCTTGAGGTAGACTTGGTGGTCAAAAAATGTGGGTGTGGCTCCTTCGGTTTCGGTAAAACAGGCATTTTTGTGTTCGGCTAATACATTTTCAGTGCTGAGAGTAAAGTGGGGAGACCTTAAAGGGGTGGGAGCAGCTATCAGGAGACCATAACGTGTTTGCACTGTAAGGCCCCTGAGGTAGACTTGGTGGTCGAAAAATGTGGGCGTGGCACCTTCGGTTTCCGTAAAACAGGCATTTTTGTGTTCGGCTAATACATTTTCAGTGCTGAGAGTAAGGTGGGGAGACCTTAAAGAGGTGGGAGCATCAATCAGGAGACCATAACGTGTTTGCACTGTTTGGCCCGTGAGGTAGACTTTGTGGTCGAAAAAGGTGGGCGTGGCTCCTTCGGTTTCCGTAAAACAGGCATTTTTGTGTTCGGCTAATACATTTTCAGTGCTGAGAGTAAGGTGTTGAGACCTTAAAGGGGTGGGAGCAGCTATCAGGAGACCATAACGTGTTTGCGCTGTAAGGCCCGTGAGGTAGACTTGGTGGTCGGAAAAGGTGGGCGTGGCTCCTTCGGTTTCCATAAAACAGGCATTTTTGTGTTCGGCTAATACATTTTCAGTGCTGAGAGTAAGGTGGGGAGATTTTAAAGGGGTGGGAGCATCTATCAAGAGACCATAACGTGTTTGCGCTGTAATGCCCTTGAGGTAGACTTGGTGGTCGAAAAATGTGGGCGTGGCTTCTTCGGTTTCCGTAAAACAGGCATTTTTGGGTTCGGCTAGTACATTTTCAGTGCTGAGAGTAAGGTGGGGAGACCCTAAAGGGGTGGGAGCATCTATCAGGAGACCATAATGTATTTGTGCTGTAAGGCCTGTGAGGTAGACTTGGTGGTCGAAAAAGGTGGGCGTGGCACCTTCGGTTTCCGTAAAACAGGCATTTTTGTGTTCGGCTAATACGCCCTAACAAAAATGTTGCATGCTTTTTGCACACATTTTTGTATACATTTTGCACATATCTTGCTGTCATTCTAGCCCTATAATGTATATATGCAAGTAGCAAAAAACTGCTAAATATTTGGACACGTGCGCAAAATACGCGTCAATTGCATACAAGTGTAAAATAAGTGCAAACTGCACACATCTGTGCTTGAAAACTAAATATGTGCAAAACGTATGCAACATACAAATACCATATTTAATTGGCATGCATGCAGCATGTGTGCAATAATATTATTTTGAAACTTTTTTTCTCATAAATATTGTTTATTATTACTTTAATTTAAACCGCACCCACTACTGAATTATAAATTTGAAAAACTTTATTAAAATTAAATGGGGACTCAGACTTTCCAGTTGTGAACTCTTTGTTGGTGAAAGTCCCAATACACATGTTATCATTATATAGTGGTGAAGTTGACATGAATTACAGTGGGTTGCTATGAATATCATTAAAATGACTAGCTATTTCTGAGTGTTTGATGTTCTTTGTGAAAGTGAGAAGGAGGCTGCTTGTGGTCTTGAAGGAGACTTTAGGTGTAAATGGGTACTTGTGTAGATCCATCGCTTCCATGATTTGGGGGCGTGTCACTCCTGGCTTGTACGGCATCGTTAAGGAGGCGTACTCAGAGCTCCATAGGAACGGTTTATGGGTAGGGTGAAGATGTACGTCCCTTTCCGAGTAGTTGACGTCCTTGAGCCATGCCCACACTAGCTTAGAGGGGTAGCCCCTGGCAATAAAGGTGTGAACCAGGGCTCTGCTCCATTGTTATAAACTCTCACGATATTTTAGAAAAATGCATAGTAATGCATATGGAAAAAGGTCGTGGTGGAACTTGTCACTGCAGCTTGTGTTTCTGAGTAGTCTGATAACCTCGCCCCTGAATATGCCTTTGAATGTTGCGGGTTGGTGTGCTAAGTGGAAGGGGAGGGGTGCTAGAGTGTCACAGCTTTCTGTACAGGGAGGTGTCCAGTAGGTTGTCTGTGGTGATCTTGTGACCTTTGAAGATGGTTAGGTCCAGGTAGTTGACTTTCTGTTCGTCCACTTCTAGTATGAAGGTGAGGGCACGGTGGGCACTGTTCAGGTCTATGATAAATTGGTTGAGTGATGTGTTGTCACCCTCCCAGATACCAAAGACGTCATCGATATAGCTGCGCCAGTAATTATGATATCATTAGAAGTTTCACAAGAATTAATATTGATAATGTTTTCTATAGCATAAAGACATGGCATGAAAGCAGTAGAAGAGATGACACAGCTATTATGTTTCGCTATGAAAAAAAAACGTTTTTTTTGGCAAAATAGTCAAGATATTTCAAGTTGATCATGATTTCAAGCTATTCATTGAAACTTTAAGCTGTGAACCCGTCAGTGATAGCATAGTATTACCTTGTATATACAAAGTTATTGGTTCTTCCTCCATTGTTGTTATAAACTCTCACGATATTTTAGAAAAATGCATAGTAATGCATATGGAAAAAGCTGACTTATAAGTACTGTAGTTGATCCTTTCGAAAGAGAATAACATTAAGTGCATCATTCATTTTGTTCATATGTTATTGCTTCATTGATTATCAATTATAGTGTTTTCTAAGGATAAGAACTAAGACCAGTATTTAGTGAATGTGCGATATTATAATTAATAATAAAAATTAAGATACTCTTAAAAGTATCTTTTTTTTATTTCTTGATTACTTTGGAAACGTATAAAAATGCATGCATGCAAAATGCACATAATCTACATGCATGCTTACTGTTACTATGATACTTTGTGAGTGGTAAATGTGCGCAATATGCTAGAGAACTGCTTATGTGAGAATAAACCATATAGTGCATGTATGCATAGCAGCTGCAAAGGGGTGGGGTGGTAGTATAGTAGAGATAGAATGATGTATGTAGCTGGCAGTGAATGACAGAAGGAATAGTTATTTAGATGGAGGACGGGCCAGCTGAACGAGGAAAGACGTACAATAGAATGGGTTGGTGTGTGTGTGTGTGTGATAAAGTGCTAGGTCTTGGCTAGTTGCAGCCTCCAGCAATGTGCTGGTGTGCTCTGTTGTGTTCATGTTGGGAGAATTAGTTGCACTAGTCAAAGTTTCTAACTAGTCCACTCACTGGAGATTATTGAAAGGGGTGAAAGTATCTATCAGGAGACTATAACGTGTTTGCACTGTAAGGCCCGTGAGGTAGACTTGGTGGTCGAACGGGGTGGGCGTGTCTCCTTCGGTTTCCGTAAAACAGGCATTTTTGTGTTCGGCTAATACATTTTCAGTGCTGAGAGTAAGGTGGGGAGACCTTAAAGGGTGGGAGCATCTATCAGGAGACCATAACGTGTTTGCGAGGAGGTCATTCAAGGAGTGACTAGTGGATGAACGTGATGAAGCATCAAATACTGCACGTTACTATGTGGTTGTAGACGATTCTTTGGTCACACCTTTTATAGGCAAGTAGAAAACTTGAAGAAGAGTGTGTATGTGTGTGATAATATTTGAGTATGTTTGAGGAGAGTGTGTATGTGTGTGATGATATTTCAGTGTGTAGGAGGAGAGTGTGTATGTGTGTGATGATATTTCAGTGTGTAGGGGGAGAGTGTGTATGTGTGTGATGATATTTCAGTGTGTAAGAGGTGAGTGTGTATGTGTGTGATGATATTTCAGTGTGTAGGAGGAGAGTGTATGTGTGTGATGATATTTCAATGCTATTATATTGTGTTTGTAGTCACATGACTGGTACAATATGGAGGACTTCATCTCCATCTCCATTCCCTATTGATACTGGACTTCCTAAATGGTGAGACTGAGTGTGCTATGGATATCATTGTATATGTATGGATAGGTGTGTTTTGGCGTGTGTGGAGATAGGGGAGGGTAGCTGTGTTTTGGTGTGTGTGGGGGAGGATAGTAGGTATGTTGTGTGGGTAGGTGGTGAGTGTGAGGGAAGTCAATTTATTATTAATTACACCTTTGATGATGATAAATTTATAATTAGTTCAAATTAACATTAAATTAATTTAACTTTTAATTTTATTTTTGTGCTAATCATGTGATTCTAGTACAGTGCTTCCAGCTTACAGAGCAAACTTTTTGAAACACTGTGATATGATCAATTTTATCTCACAAAACTGTAGTTACAAATTTCTTGTCACTTAAAATATAGGATACAAACACAGCACCACAAGGTTCCTCAGAAACTTCAAACCAGACTTCTCCCATAGACTCTAATACATTATCGCCATTTTATTTTGTCGTCATTATTTTCTTCCGTGTCGTCACCGGATCGTCATTCAATCCTCACCCGCGTTGAATTCGTCATTATGATGCGGTCCAAACGATACTTTCCCTATTAATTTTTTGCCCGCGTGTAGGTACTTTCCCTTATTAGAAATTGCTGCGTGCTAATTAACTTTATTCAACTGCGATAACTCACACAGCTAACGAGAATAGTTTATATTACTGGTTGGTATTGCTAACGCTTAATGGCAAATGTATTTTCCAGCAAAGATAATGAAGCAGGTTCTGCTGACCCTCTCCTGGTGATACTCAAAGTCAGTATTAGTAATTGTTGAAGCTGTCAGTAGATGATGCCACTGGTAAACTTGGACTAAAGAACTAGTCTGGGCCAGTAGACATGACCTTGTTTTGGTGTCTATAGTAGTTTTTTTTTGCTCATTATATTAGTTAAGACTTATAATACTTTACTGGACTTCAGTCAGCATTGGGCATTTCTAATTATAAACAATAGTAGGCACTGCTAATTAACAGTTTGTGATTTTAAGGTATTTTCACCATATCTCAATTTTGGTACTACCTTGTTTTAAAAGTTAACATACCATTTGATAGATCTCAATGTTGCCAACATTTTAATACTAAAATTAACACAAAAATGTTTGTTCATTGTAACATGCAGTTAAGTTCTGACAAGCACAGAACACGGTACAAGCCAGATTTGCACGATTACATCCACATCGTGCAGACTTGCATGGAGTTTCACTTGAGCAGGTACACCTGATCACCTGTAGGATATCACTGGGAGCTAGGGGAACGTCAGGTGGTATTGTTATAGGCTGTAATGACTTCATGTTCTGTTCTTTGACCCATCCATAATCTGTGGGCTCTAACTTCTGAGGATCATGTTTTAATGGACTCATCCAAAGAAATGTTTGCAAATGTGCTCTCTTGATATTCTCAGTGAAAGCTTCAGTCATAGGTGGCAATGATGCAAGCTTGGGAACTCGTGTTAGTCCTGGCTTCCCTATTTGCGCAATCCACACACCAACTCTTGCTTCTGACATGGATGTAGCGGTTGGCTGTCCATAACATTCAGCTGTGAATTTGGTTGCTTGAGTCATCACATCAGACCAATCAGCTTGAATGTTGCCAATCATATCCATGGGTAACTTTTTTCTTGGTACTTTCAACATTTTCCCTTTCCCTAGTCCATAGCATAATTTTTTTAATGTAGACACTAAAGCAAGGTTATGTCTACTGGCTGCATATTGCAATTTACCTAAGTTGAGATATGACGAAAATACCTTAAAACCACAAACCATTAATTCAGTCCTTGACGATTTTCCATGCCCGTATCGCATAAAAGTCATCTCAATAAACATGTCACTCCAAAGACCATTCCATAATCCTGGAACATGACGCATCACATGAGAACCCTTCATAAAATGCTGCAATACATTACTTGGCAAGTCCTTCATGCTCCTCAGATAGTATACACCATACCTGGCATAATTAACATGCCTTGGTGTGAAGAAATAAGGAAGCATGAGTTTCACTGCTTGCAGGTGAAGAGGCCAATCACCTTCTCGCTCTGCCCTTACATATAACATCATGATAAGGACAGGTTTTATGAATGCATCAACCCACATTTTTGATGTGCGACTTTTGGATGCTAAGTCTTCCAGTACACTCATAAAGTCATCATGACTATTTAATTCACTTTTATTAATGATATCCCTGAGCAGCTCTTCAGCAACCATACGCATAGCTCTCATGTTCATTGGAAACTTTTTTCCAGTCAACATCTTTTCGACGCCTCCAAAGACAAATTTCAAAACTTCAGAAAGACTAGTCTCAGTCATCAGTGATCCAATAGCACCCACAAAGCTCATTACATGTGCATTCCTCCCAATCTTGGGATCAGATTAGGAAACAGATCCGGATGTGCCCATTATACTTCAACTGCAACTTTGTAAAGCTGCTGATCAGCTCTAAATAGAGTAAAATTTTGTCCAATTTTTTCTGTCAACTCCTGTGCTTTGGTCATTGCTGTCATGATGGTATCATGATGAGCTGGCACCATATCAATTAATGGCAGATATATTGCTTTAGTTTTTGGCACTAGAATTTGGCCTACTTTGCGACAAGAGCGAGTATTATATCCATTAAACTCTGGACAGTTATCTGTCATAACAGAATAAGAAACTGTGGATAAACATTTTAGGCAGACTAGCTTAGATTGAAGATACAGTGACTTTAAAAGGTATAGGTACTCTCTGTTCCAGCCCATATAAGAGAAATTCTATTGTACATTTAGCTAATAATTCAGCAAAAAAATTCACAATTGGTCTTTGTAAACTCACATTTTAGTTCAAAGAAGTTGTCCTGAACAAGTGTTAATGCTGATAAAAAGTAAAATTAAACTGGTAAAGTTCAAGACCACATGGTATTAACTGTGCATTAAATAGAATATGATGGTTAGATTGCAGCATACTTTTGTAAACAAATTCCACTACACACATTTAATTGTAAATTTTTAACAGCTTGATACAAACAACAAAATAGCTGCACTACATTACAGGTAATTATTGTGAGTAAATTTTACTATCAGAATGTTGGTGACTTTGAGAGCTGTCCAATGGTATATTAGTTTTTGATTTAAGTAGTACCAAAGTTGAGATATGGCATAAATACCTAAAACCATAAAACATTAATTAGAAAAAAAGTGGTTATTACATTTAATCAAATTATATCAAAATGCCCAATGCTGTTGAAGATCCAGTAAACAAATTCTTTAAACAGATGGTCTTGAGAAACAAAATCCACATAGAAACTTACTATAGACAACAAAGCAAGGTTGTAGCAAAAAAGTGGATTTGGCTGTTGGACTAAACTGGATATTACCTCCCACACCAAGCCTACACTATACCAATGCTGACCAGTCATTCTTCTGGAACACATAATTTGTATACATTTTTTATCATAAAGTTGCTATATCAGATTTTTTATTTAAACATCATGCCTAGATTTATTCATTTTGCACCTTCATAACATAAAACTGGTAAAAATAAAATGTAAATGTGTGACAATAAAATATTATGACTAATGACAACATCAGAGGGATTCCAGAAGAGCCTGAAAAGTGCCTGTCAGAGTGAAGTGGAATCAGGACGGATGAATGTTTCACACATCAGTGTGCAGCCTAGCACATATAGGAAAAATTAGTTGCAGCAATATTAAGTATTAGTTAAAATTATGAACTATATTTTTTTGTCCAGGTGTCCCAAGTTTTGTTTAATACCCTAGCTAACTATTCTAAAACTACTAGCTAGTTTGGACTTGTCAACTAAAATCTAAATCACTGATCACTCACCTCTTAGCTACTAATCCAGAGTGCAGAAGAGGTGCTACAATCACTGTATTCTCTCATCAAGGTGCCTCTTCGCGTCCATTCTTGGCAGGCATTTGAGGAATGCTTAGTTCCTGTTTTCGGCGTCGCCTGGTTCTAAACAGCAGTACCGCCAGTCCCCTCCTAGTACGTCCTCTAGATGGACGACAAGAAACTTATTCCCAGGCCAAAGGGCAGAAACTAGCTACCACTTCCAAGAACGCCTTAGCTCGCACCGGGAGAAAGAAACACAATAAGTAGTGCTACCCGCTTTTTTTGCCACATGGCAAAAATTGACTTGAGTGCGCCTGCGCTAAGATTTTACGTAGTGATTACGTAGAAGGCATACCGCTAAAAACTGAATAAACGTCATCTGACGTCATCAAATGGCGATCTCTGCCGCCAAAGCTGATAGTCAGCTAAAATTCTCCAATTTTTTCCACTAAATACAGTGCGTCCAGCTTAAAGAGTAGAAAGTTCTGTTTTTTGTTAATTGTTCTTTAAATGTATACAGGTGCAGTCAGATTGATGTCAGGAAGCTGAAACTTCACACACACAAATTAATATATATTGAAATTGATTATGTTTTAAAAAATTGTGGTTTGTGGTCACAACTGTGGTAATAGATAGAAGAAGTGACCCTATAAATGGAGGATATTTTTGATGTTTTTAAGCCAGAAAAAGAGTAAATTTAATTCGAGTGTCTAAAGATTTTGCAGACTGAATCTATGGCTCATTAATTTGATTTGTACCAAATTTTTATATTTTAATACTATTTTACTTATTTTTAATTTCATTTTTTATAAAAAACTAAACTCCCTAAATGCTTTAAGCTGGTAATTTTGCAATTTTGAAGTAAGTGTCTTGGGAATTTAATATAAAATTCCTAAAGAGTTGTATTTTAATCCATATGAATTTGAAACCCCTATCTTGAAAATTAAGGGAAATAAAAATGTTTTTGTGAGAGTGTTAGTATTTTCGGTGTAAGTTGTGACGTTTGCGGAAGCTCTTATCTCAATGACGACGTATTTGTGATGTCAGAGTGTTGCGCTTGCGCATTTGTGAACTAAACCAAGGGATGTTGGACACGCTGGTAATACGCGGGAGATGGAGGTTCTGGCTTATTTCTGTGCTGTGGCGAGAGGGATTCACTTCTACGATTTCTCACTTGAGGAAGTCGTTGCTGGGCTACGGTTCGGCTGTGAGCGGGAGCCATTACATGCCAAGGACCCTAACAGCATCAGGCTTGGGTGCGGTCCAGCTGGCACTCTGGGGCACCTTGGCAGAGAGGCTTCTGCTCACCTGGCACCTCTGCTCGATGCAGGATTTGATGCTCATGGGTATGTTTTAAGCAGTTATCTAAGGTGTGAGCTTTACATTGAGCAATTAAATTTTTTTTCCTGTTTATGTATATTAGCTAGTTAGCTATTGCTATTGTGGCCAAAGAGTCGTAGTACAAATCAGTTGTACCACTCGGTACGGTCAGCATACCATTTACACTCTCCTCAAGCTTTAGGCCCTCGGTAGTGTAAATCCCGTATCGACCTCTACTTCTCATGATGTAACCTATATTATAAAAAATAGATGACATGTGCATCTTAATCTTGCTCTTCTCTAGTTACCCATAATGCCATTTTGATAATAAAGTTTCATTTCCTAGAATAATTTGGCTGGGCCTAGCTGACACCAGACTCCAATGATGAAGGTAAAGGATTAGCTTCGTTAAGACATACATCCTAGGGAAAAAATTTGCCGTTCACCCGATGTGATTCCAAGCTCGTGAAGTCTTCTCCATATAGTAACTCGAGTAACCATTAAAGGTCAATTCTTGTGGTATCTAGCCTGAGTAGCAGCATATCAATTCGGTCTGGCCTAATATTTTCAAAATTTACATTTTCAATTTATTTATTTAATAAATTTATGTTTTCATTTGTTTATATATTTTTCCCTTTTATTTAGGAAAGTCACCTCACGACCCTACTCCAGCATTCCTGGAAATAGGAGCTATCGTCACACAGTTTGTGACGTGGAGGTGCTGGTGAGAGGTCATCCTCAGCGTCAAGCAGTAGTAATTAAACAACTTACGACAACAACTTATACGCATACATCAACATTAACGCATACATCAACTTCAGTGACTCCTACAACAACTTCTACATGTACATTAACATTAACGCATACATCAACTTCAATGACTCCTACAACAACGTCTAGAACAGCTACACTACATGCACCAACATATGAACCACAAGAACGAAGTGACAGTGACTCTGACACAACAATAATATACGACCAGACAACACGTGACAGTGACAATACGATGCTACAGCCTGACAGTGACGAGACAGTATCATATAACAGACGTAGTTTTACTCCTGAATTATTTTCAGAACCGGACAGTGACGAGACAAGGTTACAGTCTGACATTGATGAGACATGGTTACAGAATGACAATGACAGACATAGTTTTACTCCTGAACTTTGTTCAGAACCTGACAGTGACGAGACGAGGTTACAGCATGACAGTGACAGTACACCTGAACGTGACTTTTCCACACCACCAATACATTTGACTGACACTCTACAGCAACAATTTGCGACTTCAACTAGTTTACGTCATAGACAAATACGAAGCTACAATGTTACACCACCGTTAAGACGAAGACATAGAACACAGACAGTTTTTCAAGGACGCAAACGATTACGAATACAGAAAAGAACGTGACTGACTTGCATTACGTGACATGGGGCATACTAGGAGCATCCTACCAGCATGCCACACAGACCAAATATCCTTACACTGATGATAGTGCATCAGTTCTGCTGAAAATGACATATCAAAATAAACAATCTCAAGATGATTGACGATAGAGCATTATTCTGCTCTCAAAATGACAATCTCGAGACGAGGCATCATTCTGCTTTAAAAATGATAATCTCAAGATGATCAATTCATCACAGTCGTCTGTGTAGAAGGTTAGTACTGCTTGTTAACATATTTTTCCAAATGTCAAACAGTCTTTTTAAAGATATATTGTTTGCAACACACACACAAACACACACACATAAACACACACATAAACACACACAAACACACATAAACACACATACACACACAAATACATACATAAACACACATATACATGAGGCTTGCTATCACCTGCTATTAAGGTAATATGTGACTGTCTACTGGAAAATCAGGCACAATTCGCCACGCATAAATGACAGGAAAAGATCAATTTAGTTCTTAAAAATGTATTAGATAAGCCTAATGAAGGGAACGGTTAGGTTTTACATAGTGGAAACTGCTAAAGCCACGACAATAAAACCTGGGGAGCTCAATATCATAAGTGTGTAAGTGCAAACAAATATTTGTCGGGGCCGCGTTGTGCCCAATTTTCCAATAGACCCTCATGTATGTGCACTTGTGTGTGAGCATGTGTATGTTGGTGAATGTAACAAAAAAATCAATTAACCAGTTATAATGAACCACATTTATTATTGTAATAGGTGGAGATTAATAAAGTGCAATCTTTTGCTTTGTGGTGGCTCTGAAAAGAGCCGGTTAAATTAAAAAGAAATAACAAACAAAAAATCCGGAGATCACTCTGCCCCTGTCACTCTTCGGTGGGACTTGTACTTCTTGACTTCCTTGTCCACTGTCTGACAGGTGTGGCCATCTCGGTAGGCAGTCTCATAGTCCCTGCACTTGTTGAAGAAGCGCCCAATGATGTCTTTTGTTACCGAGGACAATGATTGGGGTACTATCTTCCTAAGCCTTGTGATAGTTCCATTGCTGTTACTCCTGGTATATTTCTTGGAGTGGCACCACACTTGCTCAATGGGATTGAGCTCACAATGGAACTTGGGCAGATACAAACAAATATGCCCTCGTTGCCGTATCTCTTCCTCAAGGATGGTAGTGGAATCCTGAAAGTCCTATAAGAAACAATAAAAAAAATTTCTGTTGGTGGTATATATATATGGAAAAATAGTATGCTGGCTAATGGATGGTCTGTTTTCTCAACCCCCCCCCCCAACCCAAACAAACAACAACAACAACAACAACAACAAAAAAAATTTTTAAAAAGTAATAAAGATAGGCCATATCCTATTGTACTTTTTTTATAATGCATTTTCCTTGTGGCATGTTACAATGTGTAATACACAATTTTTTATTCTATAGATTAAGACACCTGAAATTGCTGGAGTTCTTCTCGCATTTTCTGTGCATTCATGCCGCTGGTGTTGACGCCCCTCTCCTCCAGTACAGTCTTCATCCCCTTCTGTATGCCTGCACTAGTCACTAGTCGCTGGACATTCCCCTGCCACACTGTGTCCCGCAGAAAAGGCTGTTTCCCTCCATCGCGAACATTCATGGAGTCTGCGTTTAAAGCATCACTTCGCCTTTTCATATGTGAGGGGACGTTGTCAAAAATGAAGAGGGCCTTGCACTGAGGGTACTTCGCCTCAAAGATTGAAATTGCTTTGTGAGTCTACATTGCAATGAAACACATTGTTATCATTTTCTTTGGTAAATTTACTGATTCAGCAAAGCCTAATGGCTGGCATGATTACAATAAATTATCAAGATAAAAAATAACATGAAAATAAGAATTTCAATTTATAGTTTTAATGAACATGCTATTCATATATACGTTATTACATGTGTAGACATGAAAAAATGGATGATCTGGATGGAACCAACGCTACTATGATTTGCTCCTAAAACTGTTATTACATGACTTACTACCATTCTACGACTACTACAACCATGAGTACTATTGCATACCTGAGATATTAGCATGACATTGGTGAAGTAGCCATCTGTGTGCGTTTCCAACTGCAATGTCGCCTTGTCGTCACCATGCTCGAGCATTCCACCAACCTCTTCGACAAAGTCGGACACCATTATGGACTGCCCAAGGGACTTTTTCTTTAGCACTTGCTTCGTACCATCAGTCCAGTGGAAGGACTGGTCCGCATTTGCATAATATGTGGACTCGTCATGATATACCCTGATGATGGGTTGGATGGCAGGATCTGGACATGGAGAGTTGTAACACCAGGTCACCTTGTCATAGGCTTGAACAGTGTCCAAGTAGGCTTTCCTTCTTTCCACGACATCTGTCCTCTCATGGCCATCGAAGTACACGCCCTTAGTGTGCTGAACATAGGTGAAGCCTAGTTGATGGAGCCACTGACCCACTGATGATTTACTCACTTCAACATCATATGTGGTCCTCACCCATGACACAACATCCATGAGTGTGAGATTCGGTCGACCTTTGACGTAACTGTTATCATGGATGAAGGACTTCACTGCTGCCTGGACATTTTCGTCACTGATCAAGGATATCCATTTAGGGTGTTTCCCACGATCAGAATCTAGCTCCTGCAGCAGAAGTTGGTCCGTGATGTCCTCAAGTGATGACAAGGTTGCAAAGAAATCTGCATATATTTCCTTCGCCCACCTTCTGACCACTTCACTGCTGAAGCCCATGGATGATGCAGCAATCCTGCACGACTCAACAATACCCATACCATTGCACACACATGCACCAAACACCTGTAGTGTTGTTGCCTTTTATATTGAAAAAATGGTATTTCTTTCAGTACAAGTTTGCAGTGTGTGCATGCCTTCTGTAATGATATGGGTATGATTACGTACAAGATTGCGCAAAGTATTCAGTGCAGCAGGTGTACACTCTGTGGTGGGTGCAGGTGTGGACTCTGTAGGAGTAGATGCTGGAGGTGGAGACATGGAGACATGTCTACCTCTTGGTGCACTTGTCTTCTCCAGGTCTTTCATCTTCTTGCCAGCAGCATGACAACTGGCTCTCTTAGAGGGTGGTGTGACATTTGAAATGTCTGAAAAGAACAAACTATCTCCCCTAGGCCTCTTCTTTCCTGAGCCTTTTGGCTCCACAGCAGTATTAGTAATAAAAGAAGCCATTGAACAGATTTAACGTGTTAATTTCATAATTGCTGAGCGGCAAAAGGGGGAATACCCACCCGAGGTTAATTAAGGGAAGTTCCCGAATAGGAGCTGCCGTGTGAGGGCGCGGCTCAAGTTTAACTACGAGTTGTGACGTAGGGCGGACGAATTTGTGACGTCAACAAAAATGGCGATTTATGTATGGAATGTCTATGGAGATAGCGTAGTTCTTATACTTATGCTGTTTTATATGACTTAGTTTCGAGTGGATTGGGATCTAACAACACAAAAAGGTATGGCTAAGCTTATTGTGATTGCAACTAGTCTAAGTTTTGAGATCTGTACTTTCTACTCTTTAAGCTGGACTCACATGTATTATTTCAATTGCACAAAAAAAAATATATATGAAACTTCAATTATTACTCTATGTTCTGACAAGTCTAGAAAGGTCCAAGTATAAAAACAAAGAAATACTGGCTTAAACACTTTTGGCACTTTTTTGCTACATTTTTGGCCATAAATTTCGAAATTTTTGAATAATGAAATTAATTTGGTGCACCAATTTATTTTTCCTATAAACTTCACAGGCTATATTTCATATGTGCTAAGTGAGAAAGGTCCAAGTATAAAATTGTTTTTTTTTCCTGGCTTAAACACATCAAATTTGGAAAATGATAAAATTCAGCCACTTCAAGGTGCCACCTATCACACATGTAACCACAAAACCACAAACTAATTTGATGAATCTATTAACATAGCCTTAGTATATCTCCATACAAAAAATGAACTTTGTAGAGCTTTTAGTTTCCC
>WLWD01002401.1_pt1 | contig 14981 bp, 13 predicted proteins | sample 6712731 | NCBI WGS metagenome assembly WLWD01 (sample SAMN12718690, study PRJNA576275) | sponge metagenome | isolation source: marine sponge | host: Mycale hentscheli | place: New Zealand: South Island, Marlborough, Capsize Point | collected 2014-11-01
TCACTATGTTACATGTGATGGGTTGACTGTCACTATGTTACATGTGATGGGTTGACTGTCACTATGTTACATGTGATGGGTTGACTGTCACTATGTTACATGTGATGGGTTGACTGTCACTATGTACATGTGATGGGTTGACTGTCACTATGTTACATGTGATGGGTTGGTTGTCACTATGTTACATGTGATGGGTTGGCTGTCACTATGTTACATGTGATGGGTTGGCTGTCACTATGTTACATGTGATGGGTTGACTGTCACTATGTTACATGTGATGGGTTGACTGTCACTATGTTACATGTGATGGGTTGACTGTCACTATGTTACATGTGATGGGTTGACTGTCACTATGTTACATGTGATGGGTTGACTGTCACTATGTTACATGTGATGGGTTGACTGTCACTATGTTACATGTGATGGGTTGACTGTCACTATGTTACATGTGATGGGTTGACTGTCACTATGTTACATGTGATGGGTTGACTGTCACTATGTTACATGTGATGGGTTGACTGTCACTATGTTATATGTGATGGGTTGACTGTCACTATGTTGTGTCTGTTGCTGTGTTCATAGGGGTTTGAAGGGGTTCAGTCCTGTCTTGATTCAGAATCTTTGCTGACTATAGTCCAGAGACTGGCCACTACCAAGGTGAGGATTATGGCTTCAACTCTTTTTAAACCTAGAATTAAATAAAAATAGAGCTGGGTGTTGCTGTAGGACTACAGTGTAACAATCCATCTAGTATGATTTCTAGAATGTAATGCCTTGGCTTGTATTCCGCTGGGTTGGTTTCAGATATCTAATAGGCTGTTGAGACGAGATTATAGCCTGAGGGTCATGAATGTAATTTAGCTACTGGAATTGCTGCTTGTGATAGTCTCATTGCCTTTCAGAGGAACTTGAGTAAGATCACTTCTAGCCATGGTGGTGTTAGACTATTTCTACAATATCAAACTAAAACAAATGCAAGAAATCACCTTAGAACTGTATTAGAACTTGTAAAAGTCACCTACATGTATCCTATTAGCATTTCTATATAAACTCAATAAAAGACTGATATTGTTGGGCAAGCAAAGTGAGACCCTCACTAACAAGTCTCAATTGAGATTTTGGTGTGTGTGTGTTTGTGTAATATGTGTATTATGGTTAAGTTCAAAGAGGTCAGTGCGTGTCCACTTTCGGAGGCTACTTTAAAAAGCACTATGGAGACAGAAGGGGTCAGATGTTTGCAGTTAGGTCTTACAAACTTAGCATTGCCTTTCAGAGGAACTTGAGGAAGATCACTTCTAGCCATGGTGTTAGACTATTTCTACAATATCAAACTACAAGAAATCACCTTAGAGCTGTATTAGAACTTGTAAAGTCACCTACATGTATCCTGATGATGATCTTTTTTTACATCTGAAATAATTAACTGACTATCATGTTCATGGTCTGTCACATGCTAAATTCAGATTTCCTCCTGTGCTAATAGGAGTCATCAATTCTATATAAATATCTACTAATATAGTCCAAACACATATTCAACTTAGCATGAGTACTAGTTAACACAATAACTTTTAATTAAGGTAGGGAGTGTTGTAGTCTGATGTTTGGGCTATTTATATCGTCCTTACACTTGTTTGTTTGTTTGTTTGTTTTTCTGTTTTGGTTGCAGGTGCATCGACTTGTTATAGTTGATAGTCAGCAGCATGTGGTGGGTGTGGTCTCTCTGTCGGACATCCTCAAATTTCTCGTGTTGAATGACCATGAACAGTGAACACACGCCCGCCCTCGTGAACTGATGTGCACGCTTTAGCTAAGAACATTTTAGAAACTACAAGTATCCGCACATTTTTGCAATAAGTTGTTTAGTTAATGTTATAACTATTATTGTATTGTATTGAATCAAGTATCCTACAAAATATATACAACCTCAGTGGCATTTCCAGCCAAAACGTTGTGTTGTTGTCCGAACTCCATAAGGTAAAGGGTTTCATGGACTCGTCTTGTGCGGTTTCTTTACTTGTGCGCGGGCCGGGATTGTCTCGAGATGGCGAGTCGGAACAACAACGTACAGGGAAGAGCCCAGCAACATCCCCCAGAGTATCAGCGTCTCGGACAGCCAGTAGTATTGGCTGGACAGGCTCCGTTAATACCTGGTAATATTGACGCCAGACCCGCGGAAGATCCGCTGGAATACCTCAACCCTGGACCTGGTCCGTCCAAGATTCCTGAAACTGTTATCAATGTGAGGATGTTAATTGACTTAGCCCCATCACTGATCAAGATTTTACATTAGCTCCCCTGCATTTTCTTACCATTATTCCAATAGTGGGTAGCTAACTATATTCTCTTAGTAGTGTCTGGGCAAACTCCAGGACACTAAGGTTTCAATTCAAAGGATCAAATCTGCCAGAAAAATTGGGCAGCATTTCACCTGGTTAGAGATAAATAGCTAAAAGTTATCCAAATGCCAAGGTTGCGTGTTGCAGGGGGCAACTAATAGCTTATATATGAATTTTTCGAACAAGAGGTCAGGTTCACAATTTCTTTTTTATTAGGTGTATCCTCTCTCTTTCACAGGCTTTTTTTAAACAATACAGAATTTTAAAATATTTGGTCACCACTGTAAGGACACTGATTAGACTATTATCATATCACGTCATGATCATTACATTATAACTATTAGCTCACGTGTCATCGGGGATTCGATTGTCAATTACATTGTTAATAATTACCTTCGATCTTATGATCTTACATGGCGCTGTGAACAGTTGACGAGTCTGATCAAAAGCGACTAACGATGGCATCGTCCTTTGTGTTCCATACCAGCGATCTACCAAAACTAGACCTCAATGTAGACCAGGGGACAGATTTTCACACTTATCATCTTATGATCTTACAGCCACCAGGAACCGAACCCAGGACCGCTTGCCTAACGCACAAGCGCTCTGCCACTGAGCTATGACAACCAGCCGGCATAGTAAAACATTACATGGATAAAAAGAATTTTTGGGGGAAAAAAAGAATAAATTTTCTGTTTGTCTGTTGAGAGCGAGACTGTAGCATAGTAGTACCCCTTACAAGTGTTCCACTTCTGTTGTATTTGTTATGTATTCATTATTCTACTTGTAGTTGGATTTTAAAGATGTCTTCTGTGAAGAAAAACATACTTTTACAAACAAAGAAATTCGTAAAGTTCAAAACATTCTCAACAAATATTCAAGACTCCTTATTTACAACGGTTTGAGCGTTTGTTTCGGGTTTCCTCTGGCAATTTCCTGGGGTATTCTTCACGCCATAGCTATGTTCTTCCTCATATGGCTCATCTACCCCACAATTAAAATTTTGTATATATTATTGTGGCCAGCAGCTTCTGGAGCATACGCGATTGTCATTTCTCCCTGGCTGGTTCCTCATATTAACACCCTGGGACGTTTATTCAGGCAATTCCGATTTCACGTCACTATGAACAATACTGGAAGAAGGGATGAGAGAGCTATTTAGTTCAACATTTATTGTGTGCAATTTTATATACTCCTACATACTATTTTATATACTCTTGTAGCAACCACTAGTAGTTAACTGTAGCTTCAGTATATGTACTGGTTTGTTTTTGTAACATCTTCAAATATGTAGACAAAACACTGTAAATTGACTGATGAAGTGTCACTGGATGTGTTAGAACATAATATAGTACCAAGTTCTATTGATTTGTTTTCATTGAAAACTTGTGTTGTTGATGGTGAGTTGTTGAACACTTTAAATAAAATAACTTGGTTAACCAGCACTACATTTTAGATTACATGGTTGAAGCTAAAAGTAACTATACATAATAATGTAAGAGCCAGGAGCTACAAGCTACCTCTTTCAGAGGATATCAGAGGCAGTACAATGAGGGAACGCTGTAGCCTCCCAGGTTAGACCCTCATGCCCCTCCCTACCTTTACTGCTTTACCATACCGCAAAGCAGTATGGTAAAGGGTCTGGCATGCAAGACTAGGAACACTGCAGGTGTTCAGGGTTATGATAATAACCCAATCCACCTATTGACATTTTGTACTTTAAAACAGTTAATTTTATTAGTATTCCCTGTTGTTATCGTTACTATAAAAAAAAAAACTCTACTGAGAAAATTGTGACTATGTTTTCAAAGTTCACAAATCAGAGGTTGATTGCTTTAAGAAGTGACAAGCAATAGAATTTCTATTTGAGGGGCAGTAGGATATGTGTTAAATAGAGGTACTTGCTTGTTAGAGAGTTGCTGTGACAGGTTTCAGTATATTATAAGCATCACTGTCATGTATGTTGTATACAATTATCGTTGTTGTGGTTGTAGGGCTTTAGTACAGAGTTAACCCCACAAGTTTAGCCAACTGTAGCTATAAATCTGCCACCATGTCTCCTGCTTAATAAGCTATCTCACAATGTAAAATATCAACGAGACACGAATGTAGCGATAGTAAGCAAGAGAGCACTGAGTGAGAGTTAAATACTCTACAGCTTCAGAGCTCACATGATGCATAAAAATAGTAATGCAAGTGGCTAAAATTAGTTAGAAGTTCTAGAAGTTTGAGTGGCATAAGATCTTGCAATAAACATAAACTGTTGAAGTGATGAACTTACATAGAAAAATATGAAAACTATTAGATAGATATGTGTTCAGGTGCTCCCTACAGTGTTAATGGTTACCACATGCATTGTTTGTGTAGCGACTTAAGATAATAGGTGTACTATAGCTGCTAATAACCTTGCTGGAGATGTGGCATCTCTTACTAATCAACTTTATGATGGAAGTCAGTACATGATTATTTGAAGGGAAAAAATTATTAGTTAGGATTTAACTATAGATGTAAACAGTTTCACTTTTGACTAAGTTTGATGCATAGAAGTTAAAAACTAAAATTAGTGATCTTGATTAACTCATTTATACTTTCCTGAATAAACTAGTTGAAATTTGAATCTCTGTCTCTCTCTTTAATGGTGATGTAAACTAGCCTTCTATAATGATTTGGTGAGTATAACTGTAGCTGCAATGGTACAGTTTGTTTCCAGCATTTATTGGTTGATACAAGCCAAATCCTGCCAGGAATAGTCCTCCACACTAAACCTTAATAGGCAGTCATACAATTGAAGGTACAGATGTAAACCTGGATTTTCAGATACATTCTATTATAAAAAATATCCTATTTTCCAAATCTCCACAAAATACTGACAAAAAAGCATAGTGATCCTGGCTAGCTACCATTTTATTGGTGTGCAGAACACAGTCCCATAGACGGTCACAGATTGTATGGCAATCAAATTATTTGCACTTGTAGCTATTTGTAATAATATGTTCCTTGCTTACCTCATTTTCATTTTATTTTTATATTTATTTATTTTAAAGAAATATTCTCTGAAGAAAAACACACGTCAACATTCAAAATAATATATAGAATCCAGGATATGTTCTACAGTTGTTTTTTTTTTTCAAACTGGTTATCTATAATGTACTAAGCTTCTTTGTGGGGATTCCACTTGCAGTATTTTGGGGTATGTTAAGTGCTTTCGCAATGTGTCTTCTCGTTTGGGTCATTTATCCTTTGATTAAGCTCACATACACGGTTGTTTAGCCCACCATTTCCGGAGGATACACTGCTATAATTTCTCCATGGGTCATGTGTCCCTCTCTTGGAAGGAGTGAGTATAGGGCCTCAACTCAGGAGTTGTGGGTACACAGATGGACAGCAATTCACCAGCACTCTGAAACCATCTTTAGCACAGTCTGCATTGCACAGCACTTGCTTACCTCTCACTACTTTCTGCCTTTCTTGCAAGCACTTGTGCCATTTGAAGTTACCAGGTCACTTCTCCCACATACACTACACATCACTGGTACACCAGGGGACTTCTTTACCATGGTCATCTTACTCTCTCCTCAGACCTCCTCTGCTCCTGAACCACCTCACACACTTGCTGCACTGCACTGCACCAGCTTGCTCCCTCACTGGCTTCGACCCTTCCACTCTGCATTTGTGACATGCCTTACCAGCCTCGCCTCTTCACTGAAGCTCCTCCCACACTCCAACCACAGCACTTGTCTCTCACCTCTTTGCACACAGGACTCATGCACACACACAGTTGGGAATCACACATCGAGAGGTTGAGAGTGATGATATAGCGACCACACACCAGTTAATATGAATACTGTTAAATTGCAAAGGTTTGACAAAAGCCTCATATAGCCACACCACTAATTAATGATTATCTATGAGGAACTGTACAAGATAATCAATACATATTTCATTAGATGTACTTACCACACTGGACCTTATCTTAGTCAAATTAGCCATGGTTGAAGTGTAACTAGAAAATGCATTAAAATGCTGGCATTTCTTATGTTACTTCAACTCTTTATTTTACTGAGCTGGTGTAAATGAAATTGTTTATTTGCATATATATTATGTATATTATATATAATATATATATTATATATATATATATATTTGTTAACTTGGTCAGCACTATGCTTGTGTACGACAGCAGGGTGTGTATATTTAAGAATAATTCATGAGCTGAGCAGAGTTAGGTAAAGGATAGTCATTACCTGAATGGGAAATGCAAGGAGGGAAGAAAAAAAAGTGATGTAGGGTACCTCGTCAAGAACTCTCGATCATCCAGTCTGCGCATATCACACACTTACCATTGAATCATTCAGAACTACTATTCAGTGAGCCCTGGAGTGCCTTATTAACATATTGTATCAGTTATGTCTGTCTGTATGTATGTTGTATGTATGTATGTATATATATATTTATGTGCATGTATGTATGTATATATGTATGTGTGTATGTATGTATATCTTGCCCTGTCCATTACCCACTCTAGGGTGTATGTGGTTGAACTCAGTTGGGAAAGAGTGTTCACTTAGTATGGTAGCAAACCATAATCCACCACAAATTATGGGTAGAAGAAAGGCAGTAGGAGAACACAAGGGTTTAGACTAGTAGGAGAAAATGCTGACTGATGTAACTACTTCAATGAAGAAGTGAAAGAAAGTACACAGAAAGGACAGAGATACTGGGGAGCAGGAGAGGTAGACAGAGGAGGAGGAGAAGGGAATCCATGAGTTGAGAGGAATATCAAAACCTGGGATGACTCAGGAAGAAAGTGACCAGGACAGGAAGACCACAAATAAATATATCTTGTGCTTTCAGAAAAAATGTATACATAACCAAGCACCACTGAGTGTAGTCTGGCGTCGCCGACCCCTTACCTTCCTTTTTGATTAATGGGCGGAGGAAGGAAGGGGTCTGGTGTCTCTAGTACCAACGACTTGTGCACGCCACTATAGTTGCGTGACCAATCAAATTGTAGTATTTCAGTTAATTGCATTCTTGATTACCGGTAAAGCCTGCGAGTTTCTAACTTCGCGTTCCTTGTTCAGCAGCTATGGGTGATCTATCGCAGCGTTTGTCTGAAGCATTGAGTGAAGCCTTCCAGGGGCTAGGTTTTTCTATGGTTAAGCCAGAGCAGAAACAAATTGTTGAAGGACTTCTGCAGCAAGATGTATTCGTCGTTCTCCCAACTGGCTTCGGAAAAAGTGCTTGTTTTCAGTGTTTACCAGCCTTGTTTGATATGCTTGCTCCATCTGGTGGCCCTTCAATTGTAGTTGTTGTAGCACCACTTACAGCTATTATGAAAGATCAAGTGAGTAAAAGTGTAGTTTACTAGCTAATGTGAATAGCTGTAATATTATTATAAACTCAACGACCTAGGTGGCAGCTCTTTCTAAAGCTGGAATGAAAGCTTGCTACATTACTGGAGAGCAAGATGACAACAGCATTAAGGAGGATGTGGAAAAGGGACTCTATCAATTGGTATATTTTACTCCAGAAATACTCATACAAAGCAAGAGATGGCGACAGCTTCTTAGCAGTGAGGTGTACTCCAATAAGCTGCGTGCATTTGTAATAGATGAAGCTCACACTGTCACAAAATGGTAAGATATTAAATACACTCTCATGATTGCTAAATATGAACTCAAGATATATGGCATAGGGGTAGCACCTTTAGGAAACTGCTTTTGAGGATTGGAGAAGTAAGAAGCCTGCTACCTCCTCATGTTAATATTATGGCCATGACAGCTACGGCTACGGCAAAACTAAGAACTGATGTGTCAAGATTAATCGGCTTGAGGAATGAACTTGTGGTAGCTAGGTCTCCTTCAAAACTGAATATTACTTACACCGTTGAAGAATTTATATCTATTGAAAAGACGCTTGATGAAGCTCAGAGAGGAAGGGGCAAAATCTCCTCGAATAATTATTTATTGTCAAACATATGACGATTGTGCAAGTTTATATCTTTATTTTCGAAGATATCTAGGCAGTGGATTTACCACTCCACCTGGTGCACCAGACTTACCTAGGTTTCGTCTTGTGGACATGTACATGGGATGTACAGAATCAGCTGTGAAGGATGAAATCATTGATTTGTTTTGCCGGGAATCACCTTTACGACTAGTAGTAGCTACAGTAGCTTTTGGTATGGGCATCGATTGCCCAAACATTCGTAAGGTTATGCACTATGGCTGTCCAACTGACATCGAGTCCTATGTACAGGAAACAGGGCGAGCTGGACGAGATGGACTTCACAGCATTGCTGTTTTAGTGAAGAAGGGGAATGCAGGAAGACGTTTGGAAAGTAATATGCAAGATTATGTTTCTAATAAGAGTCTGTGTAGAAGAGACACCCTCTTTAGAAATTTTGATGGATATATTCATAATTTTGATGGACCTCTGTGTTTATGTTGTGATGTTTGTTGCAAGTCTTGTAAGTGTTTAGAATGTAAAAAATTATAATATTATCGCGTCACCTAAAGGCCAATGAGGGGCGGGAGGGAGGGGGGAGGGAGCCAAAGCCAAAAAGCTGAGTTAAAAAAATGTTAGCTACATCTAGCTAACTTGAAAACTCTTGGAACAGTCTTCCTGTCTGTTCCAAGAGTATACAAGCTAGTTACAAACAAGTGCATTCAGTTTTTAATTTGTGGCACAGTTGTACGGTACCCTTTGTGGAGATGTAGCAAGCTGTAACCATTAACACTTCTTTAGCGGGCTCTAGCTGGCTCAATAGGCCCTTTAACACTTTTTGAGGGATAAAATATTTCCCATCCAAGCCCTCCAGGCAATTAACAGCTATGCTTTAATTAGTTTTGGTTTCATCTGTTATCCCAGGAAGTGATTCTAGTGAATTAACTTTACACTAGCTCTGTTGTGGGGCAGTTGGGGAATAATGTGGAGCAGAGAAGCAGGCTAGCTCTGAGAGACCAGTACAAACCCTCCCATATATATATATATAACAGAAAGTTATGTAGCTCTGCAAAATATAGCTATCGAATCATTTCAAACACTCTTGCACAAGCAATTGTGTACAATTTTAGAATATTTTGTAAGATTTAAAATTGGTCTGCACAATTGAAATTGTAATAGTATTAAAACTAATTAGAATTGTACTACACAAAAGGTAAAAGTCAGAACCAACTATACTACTGATTATCTCTTAAATGTTTTTGTATCCAATCAATAAGGTCATCTTTGCCAGTGGAATGCAAAACGTCCTTAGGATTTTTAAAAGTTGGATGGCAGCGATTGGGGACAACAGAAAAAATATTGGATTGGATAAGACAATCAATGATGACATCGCGGTCTTTTGTCCAGCTGGGCACTTTGTGAGACCCTGATGGTTTCCTGACAGAATTGTCACTATCAAAACTGTCGAGAACAGGATACAATGTTCCCAATGCCTTTCCCACTCGTGTCACAGCAACTTCAGTTTTGTTAGCTCTCAGACCTTTAATGGATTCCTTAATGACACGGTTGAGGTGCTCTTGGTGAAGATCTTCAGGAATGTTATGTCCTGGAGCAGACTTGGTACTCACAAATCTAGACCATATGAGTTCTTGAGCCTGTCGAGGTGTGAGGTCATAGTGATACTGACGTAACATGTTCAAGACCTCAACCGAATAATTTCTGCGACCAGAGCTCTTGAAAACTGGTAGCAAATACTTCCAACACCGTAAAACCCGGTGACCGTCACCTTCCCTGATGGCATCATGTAATTCGAGATAAAAACACCCAAATTCAAGCAATTTTTTACCATAATCATGTACCTAAGCAGTTAAAAAATACAATTATATGCTTAAATTTTGACATACAGTGATTACTATGTTATGTGTAACTAGCCTTATCACTGGATGACGATGGTGATTCATTAAATTTGAATGAGGCAAACTGGTCCACCACATCTAAACATATAGATAGAAGGACTTCTTTGCGTCTCTCAGCAGATTCCATCCAGAGGTCAGCAGCTGGAATGTCAATATCTGATAGTGTTGGATTGTCATCTAATGTCTGCATGTTCAGAGATTTCATCGTTGCCACTAAAACATAGCAGGTTACCACCATTGTGAAGAAATCATCACATTCATTAAAGTGATGAATAGGGTCAGTGGAAACATTGCTCCGTCCAATTGTATTGCGAAGCTGGTACATAGTGCCAAACTCTGCAGCTGAACTAGTGGAATAAAAATACTTCCAAGCAATCTGTGAATCATAATAATATTTTCACATCTTAAATATTCATTACATTTTAAAAGCAAGTTAACTTACGTCCAGTAAATTGAGAAGCACATGAAAATCAGCAGCAGTCGGTTCAATTCCTTCTAATCTGGTAAGTGGTGATAATGAATTGGCCCTTGCTCTTCTTGCTCCCCTAGCTCTAGCAGCTGTAAGCTGATCTCCTCCTAAAAGAATCTTTGTTATAGAAGCTTGAGGAACTTCTACTGTCTCCTCAGTGGTCATCATTTGTACTGTTTTCTTGTACTCAATGGAAGGAACATACTGATGGAGATGAGACATTATCTCCACCATGTCATCTCTTTTATTTTCATTTTTCAGCAAAACTCCCAGGGGTACCTAATTATAGTACACTTACATTAATAATAATTAAATAATGCTACACTTGTAATTGCATACTAACCACAACTGACGTTTGGCACATCTCAGAATAATATTTATGCTTTATATGCCTTGTAACTATTCCATCAAATTTATGATGGAAAAAAGGTATATTATCAACTATAATCCTTGACACAAGAACAGCCATGTTTGCGCGAAGATCATTATCATCCTCTACTGATGGCAGCAAATGTAGTGCTCTTCGCTTAGGACTGTTCAAGCAAGTTGCTGGGAAAATGTCTGGAAAGTCACTGAAGTCTATCCTGTTCTGGATAGCACAGAAGTGGAAATAGTGCAGAGATTGTCCACGATGCTTCTCAACTCTCATATATCGAGGTTTTACTCCTTTATCAATGTTGTCTCCAACAAGTTTATAGCCCAACAACTTAAGTGGAGCAGAATTGGATGCACAAGGTGAATCTATAATGGTTAAAAAAAGATTAATAATTCTCATTTATTATGCAAGCTACAACAGACCACACCTGAAGACACACAGTCCATATTTGCAGCAGTAGTACATTCTGTTTCCGTACCTGCATATCAATTAGCTTGGTAGTTATTATGCACACATATGCCTTAATTTTTCCCCCATACCTGTGGAATCAACCTCCATCTGTGGATCTAACAGGTTATTGTCAATCTCAATGTCATTTCCAGAATAGGCACTTTCAGAGGTAATTGGAGAGAATTGTGGAGATTGAATACTATTGCTTTCACGAGGGCTGCTACTTGAGATGGAGTCAGATGAGGGGTCTGAAGGATAATCTCCACAGTCCAGTACTTCTCTCTCTCTTAATGCGCTACTTGAGCTCTTTTCATAATAATGTATAAATAGATGTAAACAATTGGAATATGTTTAAAGACTTACCTTGAAATCATTATCTTTAAGACATGATACCAATTGATTTCTCCATTCTTTTGCCAAACTGTCATGGTCAGCTCCAAGCTTGGTTAAGAGCCGATTAGTAGCAACATGTGACATGCACAAGCCTACTTTCTGTAGGCGTTCATAAACCTATTTCATGAAGAGCAATAACAGCTATTAAAACACACACACACAAAGCTTACTTGTTTTGCAACATTTCCAGCGTAAAGAATTAACGAAACAATTTTCTGAAATAGGCACATCTTGGAGTAGCGAAATTTAAGTAAAACTGCACAGCACACTCCAATCACTGCATTTCTATTTTGTCTCAGCGTGCAAGTCTCAGTACAAGACTTTAAAATGGAGACCAAGATTGGAGCATGACTGGACAATTCGGTCATAAGTGTGCTCCAAGTAAATTCCTTTAAAGTAGTCGTAGAATGGCTTTTCAGCACTGACTGTGCCCTATCCGAACACATACTGGTGAGCTCTTTTCTTATCAACATTCCCACATGTCTGATGATATATCTTTTGGTGATGGGGTCCTTTAGGGAATTGGTAACAAGAGCGTTTCTGCTACGCCGGGCTATAGCTTTACCCACATACTTCCTGCTTGGTGTTAAGGCATACTTGCGTATTCCATGACTATATTGTACATTTATCTGCAATGACAATTGTTTTTATTGATATCATTAAAATTAAGTGAAATAATTTACTGACTGAAACATTTGGAGAACTACTATCAGTAGTAACATTGCTTGTAGGTGAAATAGAATATGTAGGAACACCAGAAGACATGACAACAGGTACAGTAGGTGTGGAAGACGTGGCAACAGGTATGCAGGAAGACATTGCAACAGGTACAGTGGATGTGAAAGATGTGGCAACAGGTACAGTGGAGGTAAAAAATGTGGTAACAGGAACAATAGATGTAGAAGGCATGGCAACAGATACAGTGGATGTGCAGGAAGATGTGGCAACCAGTACAGCAGATGTAGAAAATGTGGCAACAGGTACTACAGATGAGGATGCAGCCACAGCTGTATGAAAAAAAGTCATTTATTAAGTGTGCAAAATCAAACTAGGAGAAAGGTTCTAAGTAGGGTCTGTATATAGTTATTATTTTGTGACAGAGTAAAAGTATAACATAAAATCATTGGCAAATTGAACCGAATATTCCAACCTGATTGGAAAGTTGTGAAATTTGAATATCACTGGCTACCAAGCAAGCAGGTAGCTATATTAATTCAGATTTTGATTGAACAGTGGGTTATACATATGTACCCTTATCTGAACAAAATATAGAAATACTGGAAGAATGGTTGAAAGTTGATGAGTCGATTAATAAAAAAAAACAATAACAACTCTAGAAGTACGGGTCACAACAAACATCTGAGGTAATTTTTCAGTAGTAATATGCCATTTCTTACAAAATAATTACCAAATCAAGCACAATAGTTTATCACATCTTAGAGCTGTAATTCAAGTTGTATGATTTGGAAATTCAATACCACCTAATTAGTTAACCTTGCTGAATAGGGGATGATGTATTTGGAGGAACCAGCCTTCGTTTAGCTTGTGGTAAACTTGTAGCTGGTGTGCAAGGCCTCTTCCGTTGTAGATTTGTGCTACACTCAAAAGTTGAAGATGGTATCTGTACGTCTTGGGATAACTGTGTTCTAGGTGTAGCACCAATATTTGCAAGGATTACACATACCGCAACTTGCATTTTTGAAGCTAGCATCTATAAAATGATAATGAATTAACAACTGCATGAAAACATTAACAATTGATTACCTTCTTTGCTTCTAGTAGTTTTTCATAAGCATAGAAACATTTCCTACACATATAGGCTTCTTGTTGACTGCTAATCAGATTATCCAGATCAAGCGCTTCTCCTTTCTTCTCTAACTCTCTTTCAATTTCTTCTTTCCACAGAATACTCACCCCATCACAGCTTTGTGTTTTAATTATTCTCCTCGATCCAACAGCAGCCACTCCACCACACGCTAGACATATTGCAGACGTCATAGCAGACTTCATACAAACGCACTAATTTAATGTTCGCGCGGGTCTACCGCTATGATGTCATCAGACAACGACGTGCACAAGTCGTTGGTACTAGAGACACCAGACCCCTTCCTTCCTCCGCCCATTAATCAAAAAGGAAGGTAAGGGGTCGGCGACGCCAGACTACACTGAGTGGTGGGGTATTTGCCAGTAATTTTTTTCCCGCATATTATATGGTCACCTAAAACTTATATTTATTCTAGGGTTGCTGGAACAATTTGGTAGCTAACAATACCTCAGAAGTGTACTTACATATTATCTGAACAGCAAGTTGTTTAACAGACAATGTGCTAGTTAAACCCTTTACCTACTGCTCTGTGAGACTCTGCCCAAGCATCAATTGTAGGGTGTGTCTCATATCATAAATGAGTGATTGATTGATTATTATTTTAGATACACTATAGCATAGGTGATCTTTTACGTAGTACATGACACAAGAAATTCAGTTGGTAGTCTGTTATTTTTAGATTCATTTCTATTATCCTGACTTGACTTAGGCACACATTGACTCCCCCTTTTAATGAAAAGGATGGTGTAGGAGCATGTTCAGTTCTTTTTTGCTATGGGAACTTTCTTTAAAAATCACTTGATTGACTAAAAATCAACAGTTATTTTAGTCTGGCGCAGCCAGACCCTTTACCTAACCGCTATGCGGAGAAAGGTTAGGTAAAGAGTCTGGTTGCGCCAGACTACACTTATTTCAGTCAGGCCTCTTGATTCACAGTGACACACAATTTCAAAAGCTTTCCAAGACCTCACATACTTACACTAAATCTCATGCTTTTTATCTTCCAGAGTGAAGTTTTAATTTTAGGCTTTCTGTACATTTAAACACTGACCTTGTGTCAATTGCCAGCTTTCAAACAGGAAAACATTCCCGCCATCTAGAAATGCATGTTCTCATTCATCGCCTTCTATAGCTAGCTATAGTGTACCCTTATTGACTGATATTGATAAATGGTTCACCCTCAACGTCATATTGCACCCAGCAGGCAATACTAGAGGGGAAGATGGGAAGTTAGTGAGGAATCTGATAAGTTTGGAAAGCAGTCCCC
>WLWD01005323.1_pt1 | contig 14970 bp, 18 predicted proteins | sample 6712731 | NCBI WGS metagenome assembly WLWD01 (sample SAMN12718690, study PRJNA576275) | sponge metagenome | isolation source: marine sponge | host: Mycale hentscheli | place: New Zealand: South Island, Marlborough, Capsize Point | collected 2014-11-01
CTCTTCCTACTCAGCCCTATCTTCCCTTTTTTGGGGAGAGTCGGTGATTTCATCCCAAGAGGGAGTTCAGCAGGGAGACCCTTTGGACCCTCTTCTATTCTGCTTGGCACTGCATTGCCACTGTATGCAGTTGTGCTCCTCTCTGAGTGTAATGTACATGGATGACGTATCGATTGGAGGCACTCTAGAGGATGTGCAGAATGACCTCCAAGTCATCAAAGATGCAGAGATCCTGGGCCTGTCACTGAACCCAAAGAAATGTGAACTAGTCTGTGTTAATCACACAGTGAGGGGCCATCTTGTAGTTGCTTTGCCCGGCGTCGAAATTGTTGATCCCAGCAGTGTCTCTCTTCTGGGCTCCCCCCTTGGTGACATAGTATCAATTGACATGGCTGAGGAGAAGTTGGAAGCTTTGAAGGTCATGGGCTCTCGCTTTCAACACATATTGGCCCATGATGCACTGACTCTACTGCGTCATTCCTTTTCTATACCCAAGCTCCGCTACTTGCTTAGGACGGCGCCTTGCTTTCTTTCAAGCCTTCTGGAGGAATATGACCACACCCTATGTACCATCCTCAGCTCCGTTACTAATACACCCATGTTGCACAATGACAGAGCATGGCTGCAAGCAGTACTACCTGTGAAGTCAGGGGGGTTGGGAATACGAAGGGCTGCTGACCTGGCTCCTGCCGCTTATCTCGCCTCCACCTATTCTACTGCCAATTTGGTGTCTGCAATTCTTGGCCAACATTCCTCATCTCAATCACTTCCCCCTGCACCCTTTTCAGATTCTACAGTAGAGAAATGGTCGCATGGTCTCGACATTGCTCCACCTGCGGACCATGGTGTGCTGAAGGAGAAGAACTGGGACACACTGCGAACTTCCAGTATGGCAGAGTCTCTATTAGGTAGCTCTGTTGATGCAACTGAACGAGCTAGGCTTCTCGCTGCAATGGATAAGAACTCTGGGGCTTGGTTGCAGGCACTCCCTATCTCCTCCATTGGCCTCTGTCTAGACAATCCCTCACTTCGGATAGCTGTCGGCCTGAGACTTGGCACTGCCATCTGTGTCCCCCATCATTGCCAGTTCTGCGGTGCTGAGGTCTCCTCACTCGGCCTTCATGGACTGTGCTGCCGGAAAAGTGAGGGAAGGCATTCTTGACATGCATCCCTTAATGATGTCATAAAGCGTTCGCTTTCCACAGCTGGGATCCCTTCGAGGCTCGAACCCCCTGGCCTTTCATGCTCAGAGACCTCAGGCGCCACAGGGCCCTCTACCCTATCTTTTCTAGAGAAGTTAGGCAGACGCATCCACCTGGCCACGAGAGACCCCCGCTCTACACAGTTCCTCCTTCAGCGGCTGTCAGTAGTGGTGCAACGGGGAAATTTGGCAGCAATTTTAGGCAGTACAGGCAATTAACTTATTCATTTAATTATTATTATTATTATGCTTGATTGTTTATTTATTTTTATTCATTTGATTACTTCTACTATTATTATCAAATAAATATGCAAAAAATTCTTGTACTATATTTATCATCTGATAAAATCAAAAGTATAAACTATACTAGTTTTATTAGGTTATATTACAGTGTTTGAATAACAAGCACAATACAAGTGCTTTCTTACATAACTGAGGATTATATTAATGTAACAGTAATTTGGAAAAGGGACCAATTACATAAAATCAAATTGTACAGGAGAGGACCTGTAGCTATGTCAAATAAAAATTAAAACAAAAAACCTTCTACTTCTTTTTCTTCTATCCTTTGTCTATACTTATGCCTAATTTGAGTAACTATAAACTTTCAGGCTGAGCTCTAACACCCCTTCTGAAACAGCCAATTTTTAAACTTTTACCGCAATTGGTCCTTCTTCATAAGCACTACATAAATTTATTAGCTCTATTTTAATTATATATATATATATATATATAGGATATTTCTGCGTGGCTTAGTAGTAAAGGAGATAAATACACCAGTCCAGAGATTCAAAACGAAATGCTGGGACTGATGTCTAATGCTATTATTCGATCTATAATTGAGCAAGTTCAGCAAGCAGATTATTTTACCATCATGATAGATGAGTGTGTTGATGTGTCAAGCAAAGAGCAGCTAACAATCTGCATCAGATATGTTGATCCTGATCTTGAAGTACATGAGGAGTTTATTGGTCTATATTTATGTCCTAACATCAAAGCAGACACTATTGTATCAGTTTTGAAAGATGTCTTGGTAAGACTTAATCTTGACCTTTCTCGATGTCGCGGACAATGCTATGATGGTGGTAGCAATATGGCTGGTGCTAGGAATGGGGTCAAGACACAGATATTAATGCAAGAACCTCGTGCCCTCTTTACTCATTGTTATGGGCATGCATTAAGCCTTGCAGTAGCAGACTCTATAAAAAGATACCACACATGAAATTAGTAAACTTTTCCAGTATTCCCCTAAACGTCAATTTATGTTTAAAAAAGTAAAAGCTGATATTTCACCTGATACTATGGGTTTTCGTATCTTGTGCCCAACCCGTTGGACAGTGCGTAATGAAACTTTTCAAAGCATTCATGACAACTATGAACTCATTTTGGAATTATGGGAAACTATATTGGAAGAATGTCTAGATTCCGAAACTCGAGCTAGAGTAAATGGAGTCAGCAGTCAAATAAGGAAATTTGAATACTTTTTTGGAGCCAATTTTGTTCTAATTATCCTGAAACACACTGACAACTTGAGTAAAACATTACAGAAGACCAAGATGAGTGCATCTAAGGGACAGGTCATTGCCAAAATGACCGTTTCCACCCTGCAGGTAAACATATAGATTGATAAATAATATAATTAATTATACATAGTGCAGTGGTGGAATATGCCAACTCTTTAAGTTTTCTTGCTATTTTACAGTCAATACGAACTGAAGAAAACTACAAACAGTGGTGGCAAAAGATTAAGAAAGAAGCAGAGGAAATTGGCATTGATGAACCCCGACTGCTAAGGAATAGAAGAGCATTGCAACGATTTGATGATCACAGTAGCACTGGGAATTATCATTCTTCTCCTGAAGACCATTACCGTGCAATATATTTTGAAGCTTTAGATGCCACAACTTCCTGCATCCAGAATCGTTTTGAGCAAGAAGGATTCCAAACGTACAGTAGACTTGAGCAGCTTTTGATCAGAGGTGATACAGGTAGTGAGAATGATGACTTGTTTGATCTATATCATGATGACTTCAACAGGAGCACACTTGAGGCTCAGCTATCCTGCTTCCTCCACAGTAACTGCAGTATTAAGAAAGACATTGGAATTGCAGATATCATTCAACTACTAAAAGACATGTCAGTTGCTGAAAAAGCCTCTTTTCTCAAGTAATCAAAGTAGCTCGCACTTTATTGGTGGTTCCAGCTACTAATTCTATTAGTGAGAGATCATTTTCAGCAATGCGTCGTATAAAAACATATCTACGATCTACTATGTTGCAGGAGCGATTGAATTCGGTGATGGTGATGCATGTGGTGATGCATGTGCATCAAGATTTCAATGATAATTTAAACTTAAACTTTATAGCTAATGAATTTTGCTCCAAGAGTGACTATAGAAAAGATAAATTTCCAAAATTTTAACTTTTTTCCCCACTACTTTTAAAGTTTTTATTATTGTATTGTTCATAAATCAGATATAATTAAAACATGACACAATGTTCGCCTGACCAATCCATGACAGGCTGCTACACCTATCATTATCTCACAAAGGGTCCATTGCTAGTAATTGTTATTATGATGGCTACACGATAGATTTAATATACGAGTTAAATTATTTAGTCGTGAAGGCTTGTCTCAATCTCAATCTCTGATGTTCATTATGTTGCAATGGCACGAGATATAACTTACTTTTCACTTGCAAATGGATAGAGTATGAAAAATGTCTCAACTGTCATCATGTGTGCAGGAGAAGATGGAGCTGGAAGAGAGAATTCTACATCTTCAAGAGATTCTCAAAGTAAAGGAACAAGTTGTGGCTTATGTGGTCAGTCAAAGCAAGCAATATCAAGAAGATCTGGAGAGAATTAAAGGGGAACGACTAAAAGAGAGGGAAGCGTTCTACAGAGAGGGAGACAAGCTAGTCAAAGAGAAAGAAGTACTGGTTCATGAGAGAGAGAGGAACACATGAAACAATTAAGGGACTTGGAACTGAGTTTCTCTGAGCAGAAGGAAGAGAAGTGAGTGAGAGAGTTCACATTTGAGGGTAGTTGAGACTGAAGTGAAGTATGATTGTGGGAGGGGTTTGCAGTTTGTGTTGATGATATGGACAAGAACACTATAATAGATGAGTTAGCTATAGCCTTCAAGAGGTAGTTACATAATGAAGTCAGAAGGAACAGTTAGCTAGATGCCAAATAGCTAGGGTGAGAGAGGGAGGGAGATACTTCATAATGTGTGCTTATATTTGTTGTACAGTTCATCCTCAAGTAGTTTGATTGTGCCTGTGTCTGTGTTTATGTGTTCTTCAGGCAGATGAATACGAGTCTGGCTTTCATGAGGAGAGAGAAGCCAGGACGAAAGACAAGTTTAGTTATGAGTCAAAGATAGGCCAGATGAAAGCGGACATTGAGAACTTAAAGATGGCATTGAAAAATATGACGTCCAAGAATGAGTCTCTGGCCAGAGACAAGAAGCATTTGATGGAACAATTCTCTCCATTCCAGAGTATGGGAGCAGACACCACTGCAAGTCCTACATGGTTAAATAACTAGCCATGTCATCGTGAGACTCGCTGATGCACTTGTTGTGTAGTAATTTATTTATATTCATGAGTTTAATGTGTCACTTCTAGCTTTGTGGTACAGTGAAACATCTCTACAGAAGACCATCAGTGTTGTACTAATGTCTGGGATTCCCAAAGATCCCCAGACAAGTTTCATAACATATCGATATTATTTTGTGCATACGGACTTGTACATTTCCATGCCTATCCATTTCCCCTATGACATCCCTTTTCCATCCTACGAACTTAGTTCATTTAATCATATTCATGTATTTCCTATAACCATACCACCCCGCACTGTGCTGTGTCCTATTTCTTGTACTCTTAACTTTATAATTATTGTTGTTCACCTCTGCTGAAACCTGAGTTACCCCTTGGGTCTCGTGCGCTCTTTTGCGGCTACGTAAATCTGAGTCTGAAAGCTTCCGCCATCGGACTCAGACACTCGCGTTACTAGGCTGCGCCTCAGTAAGTGATCACCGCCGTCTCTGTGAGTGTGTGCCTGACTTCGAGCTAAGCCTATCCCTTGCGAGAGTGAGAGCCAGGCGCCCCCACATTTGGTCCTTCGAGCCGGATCAACGACACTTTACCATACAGTCAACTCCAGCCAATTGTCAACCGACACCTTTCCTATCCATCCTCCAACCCGACTCCAGTCTCTTCATGTCGACCGAAGAAGAGCAAGCCATTGCCCTTGAACGCAAGAGGCGTTCAACCAAGAAAGGCATGATCACCCGGATCAAGACCGCCCTTCAGACCCACCAAGCTTGCCCCCCGGAAGCTTACTCCATAGCCGTAATTGAGGAACTCAGATCCGACCTCAAGAGCCACATTCGTGACTATCACAATCTTTGCGACTCGATCACGGCCTACATTACTGACCACCCCGATCTCGAGGGAGATGACGAAGCCATCACCGAGAGACACGAAGAAGAATTCCAAGCCATCAGAAATCAACTTACCTCACTGCTTGAAGCAAGGAAGTTGTGGGCTGAGTGCCAAACTCTCTGCATAGAGATGGCAGAAGAACTAGAAGACCCAAATCCAGCCTCCACAAGCTTTCGCAAGATAGCTTCTCAGCTCACCAGCCGTGCTGCCCATCTTGTAGCATCCGCCCGCACTCACGTCAGAGCTATCTCTGAGTTAGAAAAGACTGTGGGGGATCTTCAAGAAAAATCCAGAAAACTCAAGACCATCCTCCGAGGTACTGATGTCCCTACAACTGCCTCCGCAGCTGTACCGGTTACTCCAGCCGCCGAAACTTCCCACTCCCATGCCTCCCTCAAGATAGATCTACCCTCCTTTGATGGTTCTCCCGAGAACTGGGAACAGTTCGAAACACTGTTCCTGTCCACGACCAGAACGCGTGCCAAGGGGTTCTCTCCCATGGAGCTCCGCGGCCTCCTCCGCAGCTCAGTCAAGCCCGACCGAGCCAGGAGAATTTTGGATAACCTCCCATCTGCTTCCACCCCACTGGAAGAGATGCTGGGAGAACTCAAGGCCATCTACGGCTCTCCGGCTGTAGTTGGGCCTATCCTTGTTCAGAGGATCCTGTCCTCCTCCAAGATGGATTTCGACCACCATTCCCTCTCCTCCTTCCATGACAACTTCTGCCTTCCCTGGAAAAGGTTCTGTTCTTCTACAGATGGCAGTCTCTCAGCATTCCTTGCTATCCTTGCTGTCAGCCGTATGAACGACAGCTGCAGGGATGAGTGGTTGAGAACTGCAGACAGTGACAAGGTTCCACACATGGAAGACGTCACCGCGTTCGTGAAGAAGTGGATGACGAAGTTCCCAAGCCCTTCCAGCCGCCACTCGTTTCCAGGACCACCCAGCCACCACCATCATCCATCTTCAGCTCCATCCAACCCTCAGCATTCCAAACCTCCACACTCCAAATCAGATCACCAAACAATTCCCAGTAAGAAGACTCTCCTGAGCTGCCATGCTTGTGGCCAGCAGCATGGACTAGTGAGATGTGAGAGCTTCCGAAACCTCAACGTCGACGCCCGCACAGAGCTAGTGAAGAAGCACAAGCTTTGTATGAATTGTTTCTCGTCTGCACACGGATATCGTGCCTGTCCAGGACGGTTCTCCTGTAAGACGTGCAACGGAAGACACCACACCCTGCTCCACCGATAATCTACCTCGTCTTCCACTCCAACCAATCCGTCTGCCCCTCCAGACACCGACCCCGTTGCCTCCATGACAGCTGCAACCAATGCTCCGACCTCGAGATCTCTGCTGACTGCCTTAGTCAACATCCAACATGAAGGAAACATCTACCACGCCAGAGCCATCCTAGACACTGGTGCAGCCATCTCCTTCATCACTGAAGCTGCCGCATCTGCCCTATGCTTGAAGAGGACCTTCCAGCCTTTGCAAGTCACGGGAACCACAGGTGAAGGTCAGTGTAAGTTCGCAGTCACCACATCCATTATGTCTAGTGACGGTCAGTATGTATCTCAACCAATCCGTTTTGCTGTTGTCTCTGAGTTACCCAAACTCCAGATTCCCTCCAACTCATCCAAGATCCTGGCCCTTCCTGCCTTCCGAACCTACCGTCTCGCAGATCCCAAGCTGGGCGGTAGTGTAGACATTCTGCTGGGAGTCCACGACTGTCTCCAGATGTTTACTGGACCTGCCTTCCAAGTCCAAGGCTTGTCTGCCCTGCCCACTCAACTGGGTCTTTGCCTCAGCGGTCAGCTCCAGTCCTCCGAATCCCCACTTGCCCTAGTCGCCACCATACCTCCTACAGATCTCCAAGAAGACCTATCCAAACTGTGGGAACTCGACAGGGTACCCGAGTCACCCAAGATGTCTCCCGAGGACCAGCGAGTGATCGACGATTTCCACAAGTCCTACTCCCTTCGCGATGGGCGCTTCTCTGTCTCCCATCCCAGAGTTTCATCACCCCCACGACTTGGTGAATCTCGTCGCCAGGCCGTTTCCAGACTTCTCCAGAATGAGAAGAGTCTCACCCGAAAAGGAAAGCTAGAAGCCTTCCAGTCTGCTGTCCGAGAATACGTGGACCTCGGACATGCACACATCGTCCCCAGCTATCAACTTCGACCTCCAGACCCCCACTTCTACCTCCCTGTGCACAGGGTATTCAAGGATAGTTCGACCACGACCAAGGTTCGTGCCGTCTTCGATGCCTCTGCCAGGACCTCCTCCACCTTCTCTCTCAACGATACCCTGCTACCAGGACCTAACCTCTACCCTCCCCTCACTGACATTCTTCTCCGATTCAGGAAATTTCCAATAGCCATGTCTGCCGACATCTCTAAAATGTTTAGAGAGATCCTCCTGAACCCCACCGAGAAGGACTTCCATCGGTTCGTGATGAGAGATGCTGCCGGCAAAATCGTCGACTGCCGTATGGATCGACTCACCTTTGGGGTGAAGAGCTCTCCGTTTCTAGCCACCCAGGTCCTACACACCCTCGCTTCTCTCCACTCCTCTTCCCATCCATCTGCTGCTCACGCCATCACTCACAACTTCTATGTGGACGACTTCTTAGCAGGAGCCGAGTCCGTGGATGCTGCCAGCTGTCTCCAAAGAGAGTTGTCAGACCTGCTCTCCAAAGCGGGTATGGTTCTGAGGAAGTGGCGCAGCAACTCATCCGACCTGCTCTCCACAATCCCTGCCTCACTCCATGACGAATCCTCGTCTCTCCAAATTCCAACACCCTCCATGTCTCCCAAAGCCCTCGGAGTCCATTGGAACGTCGCCCAAGACACCCTCCACATCTCCATTCCGTCCATTCCTCCGTCCACCACAGACGTCACCAAGAGACAGATCGCGTCAGCCACGGCAGGCGTGTTTGATGTATTGGGTCTGTTCTCTCCAGCCATCCTCCCTGCCAGAATCCTATTTCAGGAAACGTGGAAGAGATCTCTGCCCTGGGACTCGCCCATTCCAGAAGACATGTCCGTGTCTTGGTCCACTTGGGTTGCAGATCTTCCTTCCCTCAACAGCCATTCCATTCCCCGCCAACTACCCTACCCAGACAGCCAACACACGGTCGAACTTCACGGATTCTGTGATGCGTCATCGTGTGCATATGGAGCTTCCATCTACCTAAGAGCGTCCGCTCAGGACAGATCCACTTCTGTCACCCTCCTCACTGCCAAGGCCAGAGTGTTACCTGTGAAGCCAGTCACCATTCCCAAGGCTGAGCTGCTCGGGGCGCACTTGCTGGCTAGGCTGTTGCACCACACTGCCAACGTCCTAGACATTCCTCTCTGTCGTGTTCACGCTTGGACAGACAGCGAGATCGTCCTCCATTGGCTGCCTAAATCTCCACCTCAACTGGACCGTTTCATAGCCAACCGTGTCCATGCCATCCAGGAACTCCTCCCAGACGTTTCGTGGAGACATGTTCCTACTTCCTCCAACCCCGCTGACTTGGCTAGCAGGGGAGTCCGTGCTCCGGACCTGGCCACGTCAGCACTCTGGTGGTCAGGTCCTCCATGGCTCTCCTTGCCTCCGAGTCAGTGGCCAGCCACCAAACTTTCCAAACCCGTCGTTCCAGCCCTGGTCGCAACCATTCGACTACCGTCCACTCCAACTCCAGCCGTCTTGTCCTTCATCAAGGATCTCTGGAAGAGGTTCTCAGACTTCTTCCACCTTGTGCGTGTCTGTGCTTATGTTTGCAGGTTCCATCACAACTGCAAAGCCAGTACAGACTCCCGTATCTCAGGTCCTCTCTCCTACGAGGAAGTCGTGAAAGCCAAGTCCTTGGTTTATCGTCTGGCACAATCCGAGTTCTACCACGACGTCTTCCCAGCCGTCAAGAACTCAGTGTCCCTGCCCAAGTCTCACCAGCTGTACAAATTCCAGCTCTCCATCTCCAGCCATGGCCATCTCCTTGCTGTCACCAGGATCAGAGATCCAGAGTCCCCATCCTCACCCACTACTCTGACGGTCCTGCCCAAAGGCTCAGAACTTACCCACCTCCTCCTCCGATCCCTCCACATTGCATATTCACATGCTGGCGTCTCTGCCATGCATTCTATTGTGTCCCATTCTTTCCTCATTCCCTCTCTCCGCTCCTGTCTTAAACGTATCTCCAGATTGTGTACCACCTGCCAGAGGGCGTATGCCAAGCCTCTGGCACACTCCATGGGACTCCTTCCCTCTGTCCGCACTACCCCAGCTCCACCCTTCTCCCATGCTGGCGTGGATTTCGCTGGACCGTTCGTGCTCCGTGTCGGTCATACGAGAAAACCTTCCTTCATAAAGACCTATGCTGTGGTGTTTGTGTGCATGGTGACCAAAGCTGTGCACTTAGACCTGGCTGCTTCTCTGTCAACCACGGACTTCCTAGCCACCCTAGAAAGGTTCGTCTCTCGCCGAGGATCCCCGTCTGTCATCTACTCCGACAACGGGACGAACTTCCTCGGGGCCCGGGAGGAGATCCGGGAGCTGCAGAAGCTCACCGGATCAAAGACCACTCGAGAAGCCATCCACCACTTCTCAACCCGACATTCTATCGAGTGGAAGATGATCCCACCCAGAGCTCCACACTTTGGTGGTCTCTGGGAGGCTGCCGTTAAGGCAATGAAGATACATCTCCGAAAGACTATCAAACACCAACGTTTAAGATGGGACGAACTCTACACAGTTCTCACTGCTGCCGAAGCAATGTTGAACTCCCGACCATTGGCACCCATACGCCAAGATGAAGCCGAAGAATCCATTTTCCTCACCGCGGGACATTTCCTGATCGGCCGTCCACTCCTTGCACTTCCAGCCAAGACACCTTCAACAAGCCCTACCTCACATCTCAGCAGATGGAACTTAGTCAACAGGCTCAAGGCAGACCTGTGGAGAACTGGACCTCCTCATACTTGAGTTCAGTAGCTCACCGGACTAAGTGGCTACGTCCTTCCCGACAACTCAAACCTGGAGACCTTGTGTTTGTCAGAGACGAAGCTCTAAAGGTCCAGGACTGGCCCATTGCAAGAGTAACCGATGTACATCCCGGTGATGACGGTATCACCCGAGTCGTCGACATCACGTGCCGTGGCAGAACCTACCGCCGTCCTGTAGTGAAATTAATCCCAGCCCTCACCGACGAGGACTTAGAGAAATCATCACACCCTACAGATGCTGAACGGACTCAGCAAGAAGAGTAACCATTCTTATCCATTTCCACTACCCACACCACGTCCTAGATCATCCGATCTCTACCCCAAGTTCGGCCCCCGGGAGTATGTCTGGGATTCCCAAAGATCCCCAGACAAGTTTCATAACATATCGATATTATTTTGTGCATACGGACTTGTACATTTCCATGCCTATCCATTTCCCCTATGACATCCCTTTTCCATCCTACGAACTTAGTTCATTTAATCATATTCATGTATTTCCTATAACCATACCACCCCGCACTGTGCTGTGTCCTATTTCTTGTACTCTTAACTTTATAATTATTGTTGTTCACCTCTGCTGAAACCTGAGTTACCCCTTGGGTCTCGTGCGCTCTTTTGCGGCTACGTAAATCTGAGTCTGAAAGCTTCCGCCATCGGACTCAGACACTCGCGTTACTAGGCTGCGCCTCAGTAAGTGATCACCGCCGTCTCTGTGAGTGTGTGCCTGACTTGAGCTAAGCCTATCCCTTGCGAGAGTGAGAGCCAGGCGCCCCCACAACTAATTTTAACTTGTAATTGTAGTTACAATGAATGTATACTTCAAAGTAATTGTAACTGTAATAAAGAGTAATTAGTGATTAACCCTCAGCGTGCATGCACGAGAGGGTTATAGTAGTCGTCCTGTCTATTTGTCCGTCTGTTTGTCATTTTTACAGTAATTATATGGCAATTAGCTACCCATTGAGACTTAACACATGAAACCAATTATGCAGCACTCCCGAGAGAGCCTGTGCGGTATTCAGTCATCATTAGTGTCACACATCATGTATATATCACAAATAGGCCCTGCCAGACTATGCTAGCATTTTTTCTGGAAAAATATGCATAATAGCGTAGTGGACTAATTCTAGAACAATAAGGGAATTTAGGAGAATAATAAAGGGAAAATGCAAATATAATCCTTAATTAAAGGAAATCAATAGTGCTTTTTCCCCCTCTCTTTTTCTTTTACAACAAGGATATAAACATTTAGAAATGTTGTTATAAGGTAGATCATCATTAGGTGTGGAGTGATGGCAATTATTTAAGGTATAAGCATGTCTGGAGTAGTCGTTGTAACAACTGGCCACTCCTGTAGTAGAAGAGAGGTGGTAAACTCAGCATTGGAAGTAGATCAATATCCCTTACCAAATCCTAGTGACTTATTTGCATCACTATCAGGAGGAAAAAATTCAAAAAATAGATTTAACTCAGGCTTATCAGCAGCTGTTACTTGAGCAAAATTCAAAAGTGACCATGATCAACACTCACCAGGGATTATATTGCTATACAAGGCTACCTTTAGGCATTGCATCAGCCCCGGTGATATTCCAAAGGACGATGTATTCCCAATGTAATTTGTTATATTGATGACATCCTTATCACTGGATCTACTGATCAAATTCATTTGCAAAATTTACGAGCAGTATTGCAGAAACTGAAGGAGCATGGCATTTGAGTGAAGTCAGCGAGTGTGCATTTATGAAATTATCCGTTGACTATTTGGGCCACAAAGTTAGTGCTGATGGCTTATAACCACTTCAAAGCAAAGCAGATGCTGTAGTGAGAGCACCAGAACCACAAGATGTACAACAATTAATATTCTATTTAGGTCTACACAATTGTTATTTCCAAGTTTATTCCAAATTTATTACTAAGCCCCTAAATCACCTTGAACAAAGGTGTCAAGTGGAAATGGACATCGGAGTGTGCTAAAGAGTTCATAATAAACCAAGAATGTACTTTTATCGTCTGAAGTTCTAGTTCACTACGACCCATATCTCCTATCCACACATTGTCCGATGGAAGTGAATGTTCGCTGAAAAAAAGTATTCTCAATTAGACAATGAAGCAACATCTCTAGTTTACCCTGGAGTTGTCAGGATGAAAGCAATAGCCTGCAGTCATGTATGGTGGCCACAGATCGACAGAGATAATGAAGATACAGTGAACAGTTGTCCGTCTTGTCTACGTGTCAAACAATCTCCATCTAGTGCTCCATTACACCCGTGGACCTGGCCTTCTAAGCCATAGCAGAGAATTCATGCCGATTTCCTTGGACTATTCCTGAACAAGATGCCTTTTGTGATTGTGGATGTTCATTCAAAATGGTCAGAAGTGTATGAAATGTCAAGTACAACAGCACAGAAGACAGTAGATGTGTTCAGACATGTTTTTGCTACATTTGGTCTACCTCAACAGCTAGAATCAGACAATGGTCCACAATTTGTGGCAGCAGAGGTTCCACAATTTTTGAAACAAAATGGAGTTAAACATATTCGTTGCAATCTGTACCATCCTGCATCAAATGGACTAGCTGAGAGGTTTGTCTGATCTGTCAAGCAAGCTATGAAAGCTAGTGGAGCTACAACAAGATCTGTTCATCATCAGATGGAAAACTTTCTTTTGTTGTCATTCGACAACAGGACACACACCAGCATCATTGTTCATGAAAAGAGTGCTCCATACCAGATTGAAATTACTAAAGCCAAATTGTGAGAGTCATGTTCTAGATCTTCAATCAACACAAGTGCAGACGCATGGACATAACTCCAGGCTTAGGGAACTATCCCTTGGACAGAAAGTAATGGCAAGAAATTATGGAACTGGGGAGAAGTGTCTAAAAGAGAGTGGGACCACTGTCATATGAAATTGAGACAGAGAAAGGAGTATGGCGTAGACATATCAACCAGGTATATGGAAAGGAACCAAAAGCTGGAAATAGCGATTGTGAGATGGACCTGGATGTCTCTTATGAACTAGATGAGACTACAGTAGTACAGTTCATACCCAGACCTACAGCATGCTATATATGTTCTAGAACTTTCATTCCAGTCGGTCTAGCTTATTCAGACATTATGTGAATGTGTTGTGTTCTCGTGTCAAGATTAATATTAACATTTAAAGTAAATTCGAACCCATTACAAACACAACCCCACGACCCTTTACCCTATTACATGCATATTATAGAAAATTTGAATAGCCATTAGGTAAATCGTCGCCATGGAGGTGATACTAACTAAACTGAGGGGGAGGGGAAGTGGAGGTGGGACTCTTTACCTAGCATTTAACAGAATCTCAAAATTACTAGTTCTTTGTTCTTGTTGTAGCTACATAGCTACACTCTAGGAAGTCCTTTCTGCACTCATGCCACCTGGCTAGTGTTACTACTGACCACTTTAATCTCACCAGTGCATCATCATGGAACCGTCTGGCTTGTCCATCTCTCTCTGACTTCTCTATTGACCTCAGTATATTGTAGTTAGTAGTTACACAAGCTAACTATCTTTGATCTTACCAAATACAGTTTCATCAAAGTTAATTTAAGACCCACAGGGTGGAGTAGATTAGGGGGTGTGCTGATGAGGGGTATAATGAGACATGTTTGTGTATCTGCAGGCATGGAAACTACAAATTACAGAATGTTCGTTGAAATTTATTTTCATCTTCCTTGCAGTATTTTCACTAATAAGAAATTGGAAAAGCGTTAGGAAAAGTTACCATGAAGAAATTCAGTATAAGTATTTACTGACGGTACTATAAAATATTTTAGCCATGACACACTTCTTGACCTTACAAAATATTCTTGAAATTGACCATCATTATTAAAAAAGAAGATAGTTTAAAATAATCTGCACCTTCAGAACACACACCCAGCTATCTGCACCTTCAGAACACACCCAGCTATCTGCACCTTCAGAACACACACCCAGCTATCTGCACCTTCAGAACACACGCCCAGCTATCTGCACCTTCAGAACACACACCCAGCTATCTGTACCTTCAGAACACACACCCAGCTATCTGTACCTTCAGAACACACACCCAGCTATCTGCACCTTCAGAACACACACCCAGCTATCTGCACCTTCAGAACACACCCCCAGCTATCTGCACCTTCAGAACACACACCCAGCTATCTGTACCTTCAGAACACACACCCAGCTATCTGTACCTTCAGAACACACACCCAGCTATCTGTACCTTCAGAACACACACCCAGCTATCTGTACCTTCAGAACACACACCCAGCTATCTGTACCTTCAGAACACACACCCAGCTATCTGTA
>WLWD01004852.1_pt1 | contig 14960 bp, 14 predicted proteins | sample 6712731 | NCBI WGS metagenome assembly WLWD01 (sample SAMN12718690, study PRJNA576275) | sponge metagenome | isolation source: marine sponge | host: Mycale hentscheli | place: New Zealand: South Island, Marlborough, Capsize Point | collected 2014-11-01
CTGGACCCATCAGACAAACAGACACCTGGACCCATCAGTGCCAACATTAGCGACCCACGTCACTAGCATTACCTGGTAGAACATCTGTATTGCTGGAGAATGTGATCTCAACGACAGAGAAAGAAGGAATATATTGTGAGTAGAAGCAGCCAAGAATTGCTCTACTGTATCCACTGCAAACTCATACTCCTCTACACACACACACACACACACACACACACACACACACACACACAACTAATGAACAGCCTTTTGCCTCAATTGAAAATCAGCACATATTGTAAGCTAACTTATACTAGTGGTGTGCTTCATTAATGGTAAGTCAGTGAATTTAATTCAGCCATAAAGTGAGGATTTCTGGCATGTTTGTTATTAATATTCTTGAAAATTAAACTCTAATAATTATAAAATTACTAGTCCTGCTTAGTGAGACAAGAGGTAAGCACAATCCTTCTGTTAATAAACTTCCAATGTCACGGTATCCACTTCTTGCCGCTCTTTGCAACGTAAGGACTTTTCTTGGAATTTGTTTAATCCGACATTACAATAAAGTATTACAGAACACACCAGAGATAGCGTCAGATCACACCAGAGATACGTCACAACCACCAGAGATAGGGCCAGAACACACCAGAGATAGCGTCACAACATACCAGAGATAGCGTCACAACCACCAGAGATAGGGCCAGAACACACCAGAGATAGTGTCACAACACACCAGAGATAGCGTCACAACACACCAGAGATAGTGTCACAACCACCAGAGAGTGTCACAACACACCAGAGATAGCGTCACAACACACCAGAGATAGCGCCACAACACACCAGAGATAGTGCCACAACACACCAGAGATAGCGTCACAACCACCAGAGATAGCGTCACAACACACCAGAGATAGCGTCACAACACACCAGAGATAGTGCCACAACACACCAGAGATAGCGCCACAACACACCAGAGATAGCGTCACAACACACCAGAGATAGTGCCACAACACACCAGAGATAGCGTCACAACACACCAGAGATAGCATCACAACACACCAGAGATAGCGTCACAACACACCAGAGATAGCGTCACAACACACCAGAGATAGCGTCACAACACAAGAGATAGTGCCACAACACACCTATACTAACCTCCAACATTATTTCTCCACGTGTACTGACCTTTTTCTGTCCCCGTAGAAGAGAAATGTGATGTGGTATGATTAACAAACCTCCAGAACAACATCCTATCATGTTCCCATAGAAACTCACTATATAATACAATTAGAAAGATAGACATTCACTAAGGACACGGTTAGTATCACTATAAAATTAATGACTGTCACTATGGATACACTGACTATCACCATAGAAACCATATTTTTGGATAGCACAAGTGTTGGGTGTTTTACTCTAGCATTAACAAATAGGGTTCTCTAAGAATGTAATTATACTAAATTGTTAACATTTTACTTCAACAGTTTCCAACCATCTTTCTGGAGTCAGAAACCACACAGCACTGCACTACAGCCTACCTAGTTTCTAGCAACAGAGGAGTGTAGTCCCAGCTGGAGCGGAGCACAACAGTAAGAGGTTTCTCTGAAGTGGCAAAACATCTCCAAATTATTGTAATAATAAACAGTAGGCTAAACTTCAGACCCATGTGTGTGCTCCTTCCACTCTCATGTATTTTAAGGAAATGGTCGTCAACACTCAACTTTGTCATCAATGCGGTTTAACAAGTTCCCGGCCACCCGCCCACACGTTCATGCCTCACGTGATAAGTATTAAAAAAAAAGAAGAGAGAAAATGGGCGTGACTGAGATAGGTGTGGTTCATCGTAAACAAAAAGTTCCTATTTTACTGGTATTTGTGTTGTAAAGGAGGTGATTTCTCGCGACCATGGATCAGGAAAAGAATATGGTAGCTTCGCTGGCTTTACACGCTGTCCTAGAACCAGTGTTTAGTGAAGTAAGTGCCGTCAAAGCCCGCCTTATAGTGACGGAGCTAGGCTGACAATGATACAGTTTGTAATCATAGGGAACTGTTCGAAAATAATATATTTTTTTACAGTTGGAAGTAGATGACAAGAATATAGCTGCTGTTCAAACCTTAAGAACTGCTTTCACCAAGGTTAGCCGCTAATAGCTCTGACTTGCCTGTGTTTTCATAGTGTGTTGTTTGTTGTTGTTTAGGCAGAGAGAGCTCATCCTGGACTCACTCAAGACTTCATTTCTGGAGTACTTGAGGCAGAAGGAGTTGACTTAAACCTTCCAGAAGCCTTACTGAGACTAGCTTGTTACGATGTGACACACTATAGCATTACTTCACAGGAGGAGGAGTTTGTGCAGCTCAACTACAGGGCTAAGGGTAAAGGAGATTGATTAATGTAAGGGTTAGTAGGCAGTGGTTCCCCCAAGGCTCGTTAGTGAGGTACTCGCAACTCCACCATGCTACTCTCCGCCCCTACACCTATACTTTACATAAAAGTAAATGAATAAAACATAAATAAAAATAAAAAAATAAAAAAAAGCACCTATACTTGATAAAAAGCCAGTCTACCCCTAGTAATTAGGGTTTGCACAATTATTGTTATGCTATGCTAGCAGTGCTCATCATTTAGTAATTATGCTGCTTGAAATTTCTTATGCTCACATTATGATTTTAAAAAAAAAGGTATTTGAAATACAAATACTTCACTTTTTAGATCTTAAATACTCCAAAAATGTATTTAAATACAGCTTAAATACAAATACTCATGTATTTGACCCCAGCCCTGCTTGTAGAGAGTCCAAAGGTCACCTCAACCACATTCTTGCCAACATAAAGGATGTTTAGTAGTCTAAAAAATTAATTTAAAAAATCCCAAGCCAGTTTCTAAAAGACTTAGATATATCAACTTGTCACTGTTACAGTACAATAATGCTTATAATTATACTAATTATGCTAGAGTTGATGAAATCACTTAGTATGCTCTAAATTATGCCAGCATAATTCTCCAACCCATACTATAACTGGTTTCCAGCTGGCCTGATAGTGCACTGCTGGCCTGATAGTGCACTGCTGGCCTGATATTGTACTGCTGGCCTGATAGTGCACTGCTGGCCTGATAGTGCACTGCTGGCCTGATAGTGCACTGCTGGCCTGATAGTGCACTGCTGGCCTGATATTGTACTGCTGGCCTATTAACTTGCCAAGCTGAAGCCATACTATGAACATAGATGTATTGTTTAAATGGGTGTGATTAAGGGGTGTGGTCAAAATACCACTCTGTTTTGCTTTTTCTGGGAGAAACACTGGACTAGATATACCAAAGTGAGATAAACCAATGTGAGGAGATATGGTAGAGATATGCCGAAGGTAAGGGTTAGTAGTTAAACTAACAGATGAACGGACCATGCAATGAATGAAGCAGAAATCTAACTACCATCTGATTATCTGTATCTCTATGGAAACATGTGTAGTCCCTAAAATGTGTGTGTGTGTGTGTGTAGCTTTGAAGGAGAAATTGAGTCATATACCAGATCAGATCAGAGACAGATCCACATTTCTACGTATCATTCGCGATGTGGCAGGCTCCATCAAGGAAGTTCTGGACGCTGTCAATGAGGTATCCAAGAGACACCAAGGAGATGCTTGTATGAAGGAATATAGAAAGGTGTGTGTGTGTGTGTGTGTGTGTGTGCTATAGGGTACTGCAGGGATTTAGAGTTTTATTGACAGCATACATATCTGAGGTTGGACTTGGGTTATTTGATAGCTTTACAGCTTGAAATGCTTCAGAAGTTACTATTGTGTGACCTTTTGTGCCATCAAATTAGTACCAATATAATAAGCATTCGTTCAAAATCACCAAAAAAAGGTTTCTGGCTCCATGAGTTCGTTTTTTGCTCTATTGCATGAAAACAGTTCTGGAATGTTTAGACTAATTAGTACTTAGAGTTAAGAGGCAATTGAAGGACTAAATGTATTTTAAGTCATTAATAAGTCTGTAGTTTGCAAGACATGAGGTGTGACCGGCAGACTCTGTGAAGTTTAATTTCAACCCCATAGTAACTTTGTGTGGGTGTTGAAATTGATTAATAATTCAGCTTTGATTCAAACCTGTTATAATTTCTATATAGTTGGTGTTGCCGCCAAAAAAATGACATCAGTAGCTGCAAACAGTGATGCTTATCACTTTTACCAACAACAATACTAATAATGGCAGTCTGTTATTTTTTGCTGATGTATTTGTTGGTGTTATTGCTATTGTTTTAGTCATCATTGTTGCTGTTGCATTAGGATGTCAGTTATCCAAATGTCAGTTAACCAAACACCTAAAATCTAGTAGTAGCACATGCAGATACTAAGAATTCCTTGACCACACCCCTTCATTAGTGTTTTTATAGTACATTTTCTATAGTGTTCAGTTATCTGAACATTTCAATTATCCAAACATCTCTCGATCCCAATGTGTTCAGATAACTGACATTCTACTGTATTATAAATTATATCGTACAACATTAATTTCACTTGTGTATCATAGTTGTGTATGTTTTGTTTTGTTGTTTGTGCTGTTGTAGGTGTTAGACAATCGAAAGAGAGTGTTTGTGAAGAGTTCCAGGAGCTTTAGTGACACTTTGAAGCGTTACTTCAGAGACGGGAGGTATACTAGTAGCTCTACTTGTTGTGTTGCTATAGAGATGACAGGTACACCAGTAGCTCTACTTGCTGTGTTGCTATAGAGATGACAGGTACACCAGTAGCTCTACTTGCTGTGTTGCTATAGAGATGACAGGTACACCAGTAGCTCTACTTGCTGTGTTGCTATGGAGATGACAGGTACACCAGTAGCTCTACTTGCTGTGTTGCTATGGAGATGACAGGTACACCAGTAGCTCTACTTGCTGTGTTGCTATAGAGATGTTAGGTACACCAGTAGCTCTACTTGCTGTGTTGCTATAGAGATGACAGGTACACCAGTAGCTCTACTTGCTGTGTTGCTATAGAGATGACAGGTACACCAGTAGCTCTACTTGCTGTGTTGCTATAGAGATGACAGGTACACCAGTAGCTCTACTTGCTGTGTTGCTATAGAGATGACAGGTACACCAGTAGCTCTACTTGCTGTGTTGCTATAGAGATGACAGGTACACCAGTAGCTCTACTTGCTGTGTTGCTATAGAGATGTTAGGTACACCAGTAGCTCTACTTGCTGTGTTGCTATAGAGATGACAGGTACACCAGTAGCTCTACTTGCTGTGTTGCTATAGAGATGACAGGTACACCAGTAGCTCTACTTGCTGTGTTGCTATAGAGATGACAGGTACACCAGTAGCTCTACTTGTTGTGTTGCTATAGAGATGTTAGGTACACCAGTAGCTCTACTTGTTGTGTTACTATCATTGTTTGTGTCATGATAATTTGCTGTTTGTTGTGTTTAGATCGGAGCATGTGTTTCTTAGTGCTAACAGACTCATCAACCACACCAACGGTCTTCTCAGCACTTACAAACTCCTTGGCTATTGACATCACTGATGTTTATATCTTATCTCTGTCTGTCTGTCCGTCATAATTAGTAATGTATGTGTGTGTGTATATGACCACTCATTATACATAAGTACAGAACATCAAAACTATTACATGTTTTGTAATTATGGTGATCTGATCAGACATTATTATCACTAAGTTGTTGTGGCTAGGGAGAATGCATAAATACGGTACTGTGGTTTGTTTTCAGGGTTTCATACAGGATTTACTTTTATGAGATACAGGGGAGGAATCCCAGGGTGACCCTACCTCTGTATGAAACCCTGGTTTTAGATTACTAAAACCAGGGTGACCCTACCTCTGTATGAAACCCTGTTTTTAGATTACTAATCCCAGGGTGACCCTACCTCTGTATGAGTACCAACGTTTCCACCAGAATGACGGTCAGAGAAGTTCTTTACCACCCATGGACAGTACACTGGGCTGCTGTAAGACCACCACTGCCATCGGCTGGTCCATGGTTTTAGATTACTAAAACTAAAATCTAATTGTTTTGGGGCACTACTGGCACTGCTAGCACCAACAGCACTACTGGCACTAGTCTTGCAGGTCAGAACCTTTACGATTCCGAGCGGAGCGATTAGGCAAAGGGTCTGGCTCGCAAGACTATACTGGCACTGCTAGCACACTACTGGCACTAGCTAGTGACGACAGCACTACTGGCACTAGCTAGTGACGACAGACAGCACTGCTGGCACTAGCTAAGTGACGACAGCACTGCGCTGGTACTGCTTAAACAAGACATATGTCCTTGCAGAGGAGGCTCCACACACTTGTGGTTGGGGGGGCAAAATATTAGAGATTGGCACACTCCTATGAAATCTGATTTTTTAAGCTATAATACATCATACAAAATGACTTATTAAAATGTTCCAAAGTGTCTTTTCCTTTCTGCATGTAGTGATACAAAGTCACAAGTTTTTTAATTGGGGGGGGGGGGCAATTGCCCCCCCAGTGGAGCCTCCCCTGCCTTTCTAGGCAAGCTTATATCTTGGTTAAACAATAGATTAATGCATGTATACTACACTACCACCGAGCAGGGCAACAACCCCAAGTGGACCGATTGGTCGTCACAAACGGAGGTGTAACCTGCCGGTCAGCGGGAAAAACCAAAATTTAAGCCAGCAGTAGGCGTGGCTAATTCATACTGCTTTGACTAGTGTGAGAGTGTGAAGTGCATTTAGTGTTAGCGCTTTCAGCTCAAATGGATGCAGCTCTTCAGTCGCTGGATCCTGCTCTAGGAAAAGTGGAGACTACCATCAAACTGCGCGTATGTGAGTGAAAATGATGTTGCTGTTGATGGATGTGTGTATTTGTTGTGCGCTGAATTGCATGGAACATTCCAGTGCTAATGTGCTTCTGGCTGTTGTGTTGTGTGTAGTGGAGGCCAAGAACCTCCCTCAAGGTACTGAGTTCAATTTGAAGCATGGTAGAGACTCCTATGTTGTTATTTCTTTGGATCAAGAGGAAATATTCAGGACTGCAACTGTGGAGCAATCGTTAACGTAAGGAACTAATGCGTGCATATCATCACCTGGCACACTACATACCAGCACTTATACCACACCAGCATCTGCGGCAAGCTGTAATGAGTGCCGTGGTAGTTCTAGGGTTTCTGCGCTGTGCGAGCTACCGTTCATAAATGTGTTCATGAGTGCATGTTTTAGCAGCTTGTAGAGTCGGTATGTCTGGAATGTATAGGAGAGATGTATTTATTTGTAAATACATGGCTACGTACAGATGGCTTGTTACTTTAAGCTTTCACCTCAACTTACAAACGAACCATTTCTTTTAGAAGTTACATGTGTTTGTGTGTTTGAGTTCATCATCTTCATTTCAGTCGGGAGAGAGAGGGAGCAAGACTATTCAGTGACCTTTAACCTCCAACATTTGAGATAGTTCATATTATTTTCATAAACTCTCCGTGTGAAATGAAGAATTTGAAAGTGACAGTTTATAACATCAATCTTAAATTAGATACAGTTCAAAGTACAGAGTTGCTGTCATTTTATTTGATGATAGATAAGACTTGAGCACATGAACAAAAACATGTGTTTGTGCGTGCGTGTGCACAGGGTTGTTGTGTTTGTACGTGTGTGTAGGTGTGTGTGTTAGTGTTTGACAAGTATTGCATGAATTAGTAAATATATTAAAGTTTGCAGAAGTTCAGTCGATGGTTGGTTCATTTGTTCCTTCAGCTGTTGCTTCAGTGGTTGCTTGAGTTGTGGATTGTTTCTTTTATATGAGTTTGCACATAGTTTAGGAAGTGTCATAATTAAAGTGTCCTTAGTTACAGTTATTATAGCTACGAAAATATCACGGTTACACGTATGCTGGAGTTAGTGCATGTATGTATGTATTTATGTGTGTGTATGTATTTTATTTTTGTAATGAGCTTTATTTTGAAAGTCTATTTGTAACCCCAAAGTCATCTACACCACCTCCCCAAAAGTGTGGGAATCAAAGGATTAAGGTTTAGTTGTGGGTCAGTTTTCACAACTATCTCTTCACAGTAAACCAACTTACTACCAACTTCACTACCATGACAACACATCTTGTGAGTATGTGGGTGTTAGTGTGTGTGTGTGTGTGTGTATGTGTGTGTGTATGTGGTAGCCCTCATAATGTGTGTGTTTGTGTGTGTGTACTTTACACCATCAGAATGTTATAATTACAGCAACAGAGTGCTGTAGTTACACCAGCAGAATGTTATAATTACACCAACAGAGTGCTGTAGTTACACCAGCAGTTTATAATTACACTAACAGAGTGCTGTAGTTACACCAGCAGAGTGTTATAATCACACTGACTGATTGTTTTATTTTATGTCTAAAGTCCTTTCTTTGGTGAAGACTACACATTCAGAGTGCCACACCCTTTTTCTCGGATATCATTTGGCTTATGGGAACCTGGCATAAAAGACAGTTTACTTGGTAAAGTATCAATAAGCCGAGATGATCTACAGGCCACACCCATTAGGGATGAGCAGTGGTATCGATTGGTGCCAGTAGATGCAGACTCTGAAGTGCAGGTACTGACAAAAGTGGATGATCTTCACTTTTGTAGTATATGTTTGTGTGTGCATGTGTTGTCAGGGCAAAGCTCACATTGCTGTAAATCTGGCTGAGATTCAAGTTTCCGAGGGAGACAATCACCACGTGCAGCACATGCTTACTGTCAAGTAAGACTGGTGTGGGTGTGGTAGAAGGTGTGGTCTAGATGGATGATACATGCGTTGGTTAGGGTGCTGGAGGCAGAAGGTTTGAGCGTGTGGAATGGCTTCCACGGCAACATTGATCCCTATTGCCTGGTGTCCATATGTCCGAACACCCCTGGAGCCAAGGTTGAGGTGAAGCGTGGGTGCACAAAGAAGAAGACCAACAAGCCTTACTTCCAAGATACCTTCACATTTCTAGTGAGTTCACTAGCAGACACTTGATTGCTGTCATCATCAATGTGGTTACCATAGTAACCCATGGATTGCTGTGTTTGTAGTTTAAAGATTGTCTGAACATCCTCAACTCTATTGTGCGTATCAGTTTGTGGCATGACCTGTTGCTAGGAGACAAAGTATTTATTGGTCAAGTAAACCTGTCTCTGAGCACTCTACAGACGCCACTAGATCACCAGGCGTGGTACAATCTCATGCCACGCCCCTCAGTGCCTGCCACTCCTACAGATTTGGGATCCCTCAGAATTAAAATCCATTACTTCAGGGATGTCATTTACCCGTTACAAGCCTACGAACCTCTCAAACTCCTCCTCCTCCGAGATCTAGAGTCTCCAGTGAGTTATAGTCAATTCCCGTTTTGACTCATTTTTCTTATTCTGTGACCACTCCCACTAGTTAATTGTTTGATGACCACTCCCACTTTACTATTTACTCTCAGGAGCGTCTTCCGAACTCTGTGGTGTTCATGTTGGGTGAGGTGTATCGCGACTGGTCGAGTTTAGGACGTACTCTAGTAAATATCTTCATGTCTCTAGACCAGGTCAGTCACATCTACTTTATCCTACATCAGTCTCCATGGTGATGGTTGTTATGTCTATAGTTGGAGAGTTTAATCAAGACTTTAGTTCAGTATGAAGTCAACACAACTCTGTAAGTGTGTCATCTATTAGTAGTGATCACTCCATTGTTGTTAGTGTCATCTATTAGTAGTGATCACTCCATCGTTGTTAGTGTCATCTATTAGTAGTGATCACTCCATTGTTGTTAGTGTCATCTATTAGTAGTGATCACTCCATTGTTGTTGGTGTGTTGAATGCATTGTTTTTGTTGTCATAGAGATTCCAACACTTTGTTTCGGGGCAACTCTCTGGCTTCTAAAGTTATTGATGAATTTATGAAGTTAGTAGGAAAGATGTATCTACAGAGAACTCTACAAGGATGCATTGATGAGGTGGGTGTGTCCAATGAGGTGGGTGTGTCCAATGAGGTGGGTGTTTCCAATGAAGTGGGTGTGTTAGATAAGGCACATGTGGTGCCAGATGTCAGCACACTTTGTCAAGAGCAAACTTTAAGGTTTGGTCTGTGTACATTTAGTTGTGTTGACTTACAAAGTGCAGATATAATTCAGTGTTTTGTGTGATGGTGTATTAGATATTTGAGGTGCGGAGGCAGTGTGAGATAGATCCTTCACGACTGACAGAGGCTGATAATAAAGATGTGAATATGGTGAGTGGCTTGTCTTCTGTATGCATCTTCAGTTGTACTGCTCTCTCTCTCTCAGGCCAATCTTCTGTTCTTTGTGGAGAAGATTCTCAGTGCAATATTTTCTTCTGCCAGATCTTGTCCGCGGAGAATGTGCCAAGTCTTTCATTTGCTCAAGGAATCTGCCATGGCAAAGTTTCCTGGTAAGGGGTTGACATGCCTCATGTGAGAGATAGAAATGGTGCACTCCTGGACTCACACTTGGCGAGAGGGCTAGGGCTAGGGCTAGGGCTAGGGCTAGGGCGAGATGTTGTTCATTTTGGAAAGTTGTCCTTCATAACATCACATTTTTGGTTTCCCTTCCAACACACGTACACATGCACAAACTACTTAGGTGAAGTACTGATGTATTGATCTCGTGTACCATATCTATTCATAGCTGGTTGGCTGCTTGCCACACCCCTTAATAAAGTGCACCTAGGTATAGATGTGTACTTGTATTATATGCAGAGAAAAAGGAAACGGTGCGCTACACTTCTGTCAGTGGCTTCATTTTTCTACGCTTTTTTGCGCCTGCTATTCTAAACCCTCGACTGTTTCACCTTCGACCTCAAGTTCCAGTGAGTGGGTGTGTCTGTAAGTAATGGGGCGTGTCTGTAAGTAGGAATGTGTGCAATTGGTTGCAGTGTCCTGTGGTTGCTAGGACTCTCACTCTCATCTCTAAGGCGATCCAGAGCCTTGGCAACGTGGCAGGACCCAAGGTAAATCAAACTCTCTGACCAACACCTGCTAGTGTAGTAGCACGTGCTAGTGTAGTAGGCCACATGCTAGTATAGTAGGGCACGTGCTGGTATAGTAGGGCACGTGCTGGTATAGTAGGGCACGTGCTGGTATAGTAGGGCACGTGCTGGTAGTAGGGCACGTGCTAGTATAGTTGTGCACTACAGTGCTTCCTCGATTATCCGGACTTCAATTATCCGTACCCTCGCGTATCCGGACACCAGAAGTGCCCGTTTTTCTGGTAATGGTCGCATTGCGCATAAGCGCGAAGTTGGTTAAGGTCGTCGCGCTAATTTCAAATCTAGCTATAGGTAGGCAGCAGTATGGCAGAAGAGTTATCTTCACTTCCTGCAGCAAAAAGGAGGAGGAAGGTGCTGAGGGAAAACAAGCTTGAAGTTCTAAAGCTGATTGACAGTGGAACTTCATACAGCACTATTACCAGGCAGTATGGAATTGGTAAATCTACTGTTGGTGACATTAAGAAAAATAGAATTAAACTGGAACAGTTCAAGAAGAAAACTGTGTAAATGGAAATGAAAACAGCCAACATTGAAGCTATGAAGTTTGGAGAACACAAAGAGCTATATGAAGCATTATATATTTGGTTTAGACAAGCAACTTGAAGCAACGAACACTTCTTTCTTTTGCTAATCAAACTGAAAATTAATATATAATACATGTATAATAATAGAATATGTCTAATTGATTAATAAATAGCGAAATTCATGGTCATGAATATAATTATTCACGTATCCGGACATTTTCACTTATCCGGACACTTGAGTTTTTGGCTGGTACCAAGCTGTCCGGATAATCGAGGAAGCACTGTATTGTGTTTATTAGCCAGTAACATCTCTTATTGTTGTTCATATTGTTTTCTATGTTGTTTTTTATTATGTATCTTGTTTGTGTTGTTGTTTATCATGATCTTGTTGGTGTTAGTGTTATTGTTGTTGATATTGTTAGTTGACTAGTAGTTACCAGCAGCACAAGGAGGCGTTCATGACAGAGCTGCAGCTGGAATTGTCAGACCACACGGACGACATCAAGCAAGTGAGACATTTAGTAGTTTGGTAGACATCATTGTAACTATAGTAACATGTTGTGGTGGGCAGTATTTAGAATCAGTCTCAGACCCTCGTGGTGGAGAGGAGTGCTCTATTAATGATATGGTGTACAGAGAAGGGTAAGTTCCATAGGATATGGGTGTGGCCTTGTGATGTATCTGGTTGCTATGACAGCATGCTGGTGAAAAGATCTCAAGGTCGTCACAACAGGCCAAAAAACTTCAGAAAAAGGTAAAGGGTCTTTACATCAATATTTTAGTTGTGATGTGTGTGCGTGTGTGTGTAGGTTCTTCTGTCTGACATCTTCAGGTCTTACTTACTCCAAGTCTAAATCAGACTCTGTTTTGTGTAATATTCTCACTGAAGACATGCTTGCTGTGGAAAGAGTGGATGAAGATGCCTTTACAATGAAACATGTGGGTGTAATGAAGTGGGTGTGGCTAACACTGATAACGGCTCTCATACCTAACTACTGTCCCATTAGAGCAGGAATTGTTTGTAGAAATTCTGAGGTTGACAAAGTAAACAAACATATCCATAATATGCACACACACACTGTTTCTCAAATCTTCCCTCTCATAATGAATGAGGTGACATCCAATGGAATATTAAAGGAGCATTATTTGGTTATGCAATATACTTATCTAAACTTCACTACATTGTAACAACTACTGTATAGTAGCATGTCTCTGTTCCATCACTGCATGTCTCCCTGCCATCACTGTATGTCTCTGTTCCATCACTGCATGTCTCCGTTCCATCACTGCATGTCTCCCTGCCATCACTACATGTCTCAGTTTCATCACTACATGTCTCAGTTCCATCACTGCATGTCTCCCTGCCATCACTACATGTCTCAGTTTCATCACTACATGTCTCAGTTCCATCACTGCATGTCTCCCTGCCATCACTGCATGTCTCAGTTTCATCACTGCATGTCTCTGTTCCATCACTGCATGTCTCCCTGCCATCACTGCATGTCTCAGTTTCATCACTGCATGTCTCAGTTCCATCACTGCATGTCTCCCTGCCATCACTACATGTCTCAGTTTCATCACTACATGTCTCTGTTCCATCACTGCATGTCTCCCTGCCATCACTTCATGTCTCCGTTTCATCACTGCATGTCTCCGTTCCATCACTGCATGTCTCCGTTCCATCACTGCATGCCTCCGTTCCATCACTGCATGTCTCCGTTCCATCACTGCATGTCTCCGTTACATCACTGTATGTCTCCGTTCCATCACTGCATGTCTCAGTTTCATCACTGCATGTCTCCGTTCCATCACTTCATGTCTCCCTGCCATCACTTCATGTCTCCGTTTCATCACCGCATGTCTCTGTTCCATCACTGCATGTCTCTGTTCCATCACTACATGTCTCCGTTTCATCACTACATGTCTCCGTTCCATCACTTCATGTCTCCGTTTCATCACTACATGTCTCCGTTCCATCACTGCATGTCTCTGTTCCATCACTTCATGTCTCCCTGCCATCACTTCATGTCTCCGTTTCATCACCGCATGTCTCTGTTCCATCACTGCATATCTCTGTTCCATCACTGTATGCCTCTGTTCCATCACTGTATGCCTCCGTTCCATCACTGCATGTCTCTGTTCCATCACTGCATATCTCTGTTCCATCACTGTATGCCTCTGTTCCATCACTGTATGCCTCCGTTCCATCACTGCATGTCTCTGTTCCATCACTGCATATCTCTGTTCCATCACTGTATGCCTCTGTTCCATCACTGTATGCCTCCGTTCCATCACTGCATGCCTCTGTTCCATCACTGCATGTCTCTGTTCCAACACTGCATGCCTCTGTTCCATCACTGCATGTCTCTGTTCCAACACTGCATGTCTTTGTTCCAACACGGCATGTCTTTGTTCCTACACTGCATGCCTCCATTCCAACACTGCATGTCTCCGTTCCAACACTGCATGTCTCCGTTCCATCACTGCATGCCTCCGTTCCAACACTGCATGTCTCCGTTCCATCACTGCATGCCTCCGTTCCAACACTGCATGCCTCCGTTCCAACACTGCATGTCTCCGTTCCATCACTGCATGCCTCCGTTCCAACACTGCATGTCTCCGTTCCATCACCGCATGTCTCTGTTCCAACACTGCATGTCTTTGTTCCAACACTGTATGCCTCTGTTTCATCACTGCATGTCTCTGTTCCAACACTGCATGTCTTTGTTCCAACACTGCATGTCTCCGTTCCAACACTGCATGCCTCCGTTCCATCACTGTATGCCTCCGTTCCATCACTGCATGTCTCCGTTCCATCACTTGCCTGTCTCTGTTCCATCACTGCATGTCTCTGTTCCATCACTTCATGCCTCTGTTCCAACACTGCATGTCTCTGTTCCATCACTGCATGTCTCTGTTCTATCACTGCATGCCTCCGTTCCAACACTGCATGTCTCCGTTCCATCACTGCATGTCTCTGTTCCATCACTGCATGTCTCTGTTCCATCACTGCATGTCTCTGTTCCAACACTGCATGCCTCTGTTCCATCACTGCATGTCTCTGTTCCATCACTGCATGTCTCTGTTCCATCACTGCATGTCTCTGTTCCAACACTGCATGCCTCTGTTCCAATACTGCATGTCTCTGTTCCAACACTGCATGCCTCTGTTCCAACACTGCATGCCTCTGTCCCAACACTGCATGTCTCCGTTCCATCACTGCATGTCTCCGTTCCATCACTGCATGTCTCCGTTCCATCACTGCATGCCTCCGTTCCATCACTGCATGTCTCCGTTTCATCACTGCATGTCTCCGTTCCATCACTGCATGTCTCCGTTCCATCACTGCATGTCTCCGTTCCATCACTGCATGCCTCCGTTTCATCACTGCATGTCTCCGTTCCATCACTGATGCATCCGTTCCATCACTGCAGCTCCGTTCCATACTGCATGTCTCCGTTC
>WLWD01005353.1_pt1 | contig 14955 bp, 23 predicted proteins | sample 6712731 | NCBI WGS metagenome assembly WLWD01 (sample SAMN12718690, study PRJNA576275) | sponge metagenome | isolation source: marine sponge | host: Mycale hentscheli | place: New Zealand: South Island, Marlborough, Capsize Point | collected 2014-11-01
CTGAGCAGGGCGAGCTGGAGGTAATGGAGGTGGGGCTGAGCAGGGCGAGCTTGAGGTAATGGAGGTGGGGCTGAGCAGGGCGAGCTGGAGGTAATGGAGGTGGGGCTGAGCAGGGCGAGCTCGAGGTATAAATGGAAGTGGGGCTGAGCAGGGCGAGCTGGAGGTAATGGAGGTGGGGCTGAGCAGGGCGAGCTGGAGGTAATGGAGGTGGGGCTGAGCAGGGCGAGCTTGAGGTATAAATGGAGGTGGGGCTGAGCAGGGCAAGCTCGAGGTATAAATGGAAGTGGGGCTGGGTTTGTTATTGTTGGTGAGGTTAAGGCAAGTCGTGTCAAGGAGTAACTTGAACTTTCTCTCTGCTGTGGCTGTAGGCTACTGAACACTCACTGCGGAAGGTTCAGATGAGGATGGTTGAAGCAGAGAAGAAGATGATGCAAGATGACATCATCAGTGATGACATGCTCATGGTAGCCAATTCAGAGTTCTTTGGAGGACGTCAGCCAGAACATCATCATCATCGTACGTATGAGATAAGGTCATAGGGTGTTGGTTTTATGTAGTGTAATCATGCTATGTGCACAGATGAGGCTAGGATTGTAGAAGGCACTATGGGAGATGGAGAGATCGAGTCAGATAATGTAAGTATTAATAGGAGACTTTTATCTATTGGATATACTACCTAGCTTCAGTTTGTTTATGTGCACTTTATTTGAGCAAGTACAAACAGGTAGGGAAACTATCTGTCTTTTATTAATCTGTGTATGTGTGTGTGTGCATGCATGCATGTGTGTCTGTTTGTATGTATGGTGTAGGATGATCCTGGCTCTCTATCTTCTGAGTCTGACTTTGATGACAGCATTGGTGGGACCGGAGGCATGCCCAGTAGAGGTCATAGGACAGCCACGATTAAAGAGCATGTGGATGATGATTTTGGTCCAGATGGAAACTTCTAATCAGAATTTCTATATTCATTTCATTACCATGTAAAGTTTGAAAGGGTGTGGCTGTCATATGAAGTCATTTTCATTGTGGCTATTATACCTCCAGATATTCCCATGAAAATAGCTTGTGTTCCATGAGATGAGAAATAGTAGGTCAGAGAGACACACACACTGACATGCACTAGCAATGCCAGGGAGAGTTCATATTAGAAACGAACCTGCATAGTCAGTGTCTTGATTAAGAATCTAAACTTGGACATTATTAGTTGTCGTGCGCACGCGAATTGGGTGCGCACGCTAATTTGCTGCGCAGTCAAGATTTTTAATTAAACGAAAACAACAGAAAAATTGCACATTGTTCCTATGACAACTAGAGTCGTTAAAAGGTGGCTGATAAACATCGTCGTCTGGATGTGTGAATTTCTCCATTTTCACACAAGCATCGCTTGGTGGAGACGAGACTGAACTGCGTAAGTCAGGACTATGGACCGCTCGTACAAGGGTCGCTCTGTATCGCCCCTACACGTTCATCTCGGGGGAAAGACGCCCGTCCATCTGCACGTCAAACCCAGGAAGAAGGTAACAGCTGTGTAAATAATTGGTCAAGATAGTTTACATAATAAACCTAAATAAATGAATAATTGATTTTGTATTACAGCAAAGGATAAGTAGATTGGAGATGCAGGAGATGTCCTGTTCAGCTATGGCTTCTGGCAAGCCTGTGAGTAGATGTCATATCTGGTATACATCAGCGGCTATACAATGTGTGGTTGTTATTGTAGGGCATTCGGGCACAGAGCCGATCACCAAGTCGCTCCACTCGCTCTGTTAGAGTGCAGGATTCTGCAGACATGTCCTCTAGAAACAGTGCTTGGTTGCCCTCAGGCCGAGGACACAAGCTGTCCAGGATGACCTGGGAGGTAAGGGGGTGTGTGAAGGTTTATTCTTTTAGAAATTAACAAAAGTTGCTTAAATATTATGATTTAAGTTATAGTTAAAGCATGAGCGCTTAGTTTCTAGTCGATTTATTGCACGACAGCCCGAGGGCCGTAGGCCCGAGGACTGAGTGCGATAAATGTACTAGACACTAAGCGCTCATGCTTTAACTATTTTAAATACCGGGCAAGTGTTATTGCACACTTGCCAAGTTATTACACCTGACAACAATATAGCAACGGTATTTAAAGATTATTATAGCAAATATTCATTTATTTCATCAACCCCAAGTACAACTAATCTCACACATTCGAATGTTGCCACTTATTTACACCATCAATTGACAAATTGTAAGTGCTAGACATTGTGACGCTACAGATCTTATGTTTAGTCTTTAGTGGGAACTTTATTTACAATTGCTTAACAGATAAAAGTGTTAATATATGCCATGTACCCCACTCCAAGTGAAAATTGTTATATTTTGAGGAATAGAAGTATCCTGTGCGTGCAGTTTATCTGATGATAATATGTCTGCACTTGGTGGTTGATAGTATAATATGTGAGTGTGTTTATCTGTTTGGTTGTATGTATGTGTGTTAGGGTGGTAATCACAGGCTAGAGATCCAGCCTGACATGAGCGGCACTACTCTACTCCATTTAAGTGACCTGAGTGATGACCAGGAGGACATCGGAGCTCCGGACATAGTAGTGGAGAATGCAGACGATGAGTACCAGGTCAAGATGAAGAGTTTGCAGGCAGAGATGGAGAACATCAGAGCTAAGGTGAGGACAGATTGGGGAGCAGTACCATGTAGAGTGCTGTGGAAACACTCTAGTTAGTGGGCGTAGGAGCTATCTAGTATGAATAGTTGGAGGTGAAATAGATGTCATTATTGTTATGTGTGCTTGTGTTTAGGTGGAGCTGGAGAAATCCATGAGGGAACTTGATGAGAAGGAAGCAGTTCTCAAAACAACAAATGCAACTTTAAAGAAGAAAGAAGCACAATTGAGCAACTATAAGGAATGTCTGCTGGACTCTGAACTGGAGAATCTCAAATTGAAAGTGTCCTTGTCTCGACAGTCCAGTCCAGAGAGGTCCTTCAGTGGTGGTGCAGCTAACAGAGAGAGATCATCCAGTGCCAACAGAGAGAGAGCTCAAAGTGCAAACAGGGAAAGAGCAATTGCTTCAAGGTGAGATGTTTATAATATTAAGTGACATGTTTTATTAACACCATTTGACATTGTGGGGTTCATACGTGTAGCTTCAAAGACTACGACGAGAATCAAAAGAGAGAGGAACTCATAGTGCAGTTGTCTAAGGTGGAGAATGAGAGCATCTCTGTAATGAACTCTGCACAAAAGGTGAAATCTGCTCTCAAGAAACTGCAAAAGGATCGTAGGTTTGCGTCTGTCCATGCAACTAACTTGATGGACACAAAAGAGACTTTCTTGGAGTGTCTGAATCAATTTGAGAGCATGAACCGTAGCTTGCGCCGCATGATCCGGGACCAGCAGCTGCACCAGTCCTCTCTGGGCCAGACCAAGGAGCAGTGTCAACATCTCCAGCGTAAGCTGATACAAATAGAAGGAACCAACGGACTCTTGAAGGACCAGCTCCAGGAGCAGGAGAGGATGTTGAATCACTCCCAACATTTGCACGATGAAATTGGAGTCAAAGAAGGAGAAATACAGACTCTGCAGATCCGACTAGAGGTCAGCTTTGTAATGTCAATATGTGAGATAAGAAAAGTGTGAGCAAAAATATATGATAGAAATATTGTCAGGATGTGAGTTCAGTCATGATGGACTGGTTATCTGTACTGCAGGCTCTTGAAGACCAGTTGAAGGCTCGCCACGAGGACTATTGCCAGCTGCAGCAGACGTATGTGGATTCCAAGGAGCAATGGTACAAGGATAAGGACAGTCTGAAGAAGAACCACAAACAGACGAAAGAGAAACTCTCCCAGGCACAATCAAGGACTGATAACGTTGCAGAGCAGCTTCACGATGTGGTGAGTACATGATCCAGAGCTCCTTGTTCACATGATGGTATGCACGATATATACTTCTCTTAGAACTCACAACTATCCCACGAGAAGTCTCTGGTGATAAAGCTAACTTATGAAGATGAAAAACACCGCAAAGAGTTGACAAGTTTTAAGAAGTAAGAGTGCATGCATGTAATGTACTGTAGCAACTACTACACTATCCTCACCATTCCTGTGTGTGTGTGTGGCCATGCAGCACTGTGATGGATCTAGAAGCTTCCTTGTCTCAAGTCCACTTGTCTAGCAAAGCTTCAGTTGATGCCATCACATCTCAACTCAATGACAAACTAAGAGCTCTCAACATCAGTCAAGTAGAAGTAGACAAACTCCAGACACAAGTCACTTCACTGCAGGCTAAACTACAGAGCTCAGATAACAGCCACCTCACCAAGGTAAGACAAACTAGGACAGGATTGATGGGTGGGAGTGGCAATGGGACTGTGTGTGTATGTGTGTGCGTGCATGCAGGTGTCTGGTCTGGAGGCGGACCTGTCCACTCTCAGAGGACGTCTGTCCCACTACGAGGAACTGGTGAACGAGTACAAGTCTCAGCTGGCGCGGAGTAGGAGTGACCAAGAGGAGCTGGCCAGGGAACTCAGACACAAGGAACAAGAGATGGACCGGTACAAGAGAGACAGCATGGCAGAATCTGAGAAGGTGAGGATAAGAAGTCATCTCGCTACTAGGCTATATTTACATCATATGTCCTCTATTGTCTTGTGTACAGTGTCGCATAAACCTGCAGCAACAGCTAGCTGAGTTGGAACCTCTGCCAGACATGCTGAAGGTAAGTGGTCATCAATGACACAGAACCAAGCCTGACGCAGTATCATGTATCTTATTAGGTCTCTGAAGGTCAGTTGGCAGAGACTCAGGAGAGTCTGATGATGATGGAGCAGCGACTGTCTGACCAGAGCCGTATGCTAACTGAACTCCGTTCTCGAGTGGACCAGAGCAATACCACCATTGACAGCTACAAGGAGCGACTCCACCAGGCTTCTGTGGACAGGAAGAGCTTGGAAGCCAAACTGTCATCTGCTGGACAGAGGCAGTCTGAGGTAGAGGAACAGAGCAGGGAGATGATAGCCATCTCAAGCAAGAAGGAGGAAGTAGTGCAGAGGCTACAACATCGCATTGAAGAACAGGTGCAGGAGATAACTACTCTGACAGCTCAGGTGGACTCCATGAGAGCTGATGCTAGAAGACAAGTGGAACATACCAAGGATAGGGCAGCAGGAAAGGTGAGAAATAGAATCAATGTAATCAATGAGGATTATTCTATGTTGATAAAATGTTGTTATAATTTTCGCACAGGAACGGACACACTTGGCTCGGATCTCTGACCTGGAGACGCAGCTTGGGCGGGCCAACAATCTGGCCACACAGTTCCGCAAGTCCAAGGAAGATCTGGACCGTCGCTATCACTCTAGAGTGAATGAGCTCACGGATCGGCTGGACCAGGCTCACAGTACTAAGAGAAGCTTGGAGAACTACATCACTTTCCTCAAGTCGTCCTATGCCAGTGTGTTCAGTGAACCAGGCACCCACGCCCCTGGCTCCCCCATCCCTCCCCCAACCACCTCCTTTACCTAGACTACTGAATCGAGGAAACTTTCACTTGGCAGACTATATTTTTTGTTTGTGCTGTTGTAAATCATATCAGATGTAATTTGACTTCCAATTCCTAGCAACTCCTACAGCCAGTAGTCTAGTACTAGTAATGTGGTCTAGGACTAGTAATGTGGTCCAGGACTAGTAATGTGGTCTAGTACTAGTAATGTGGTCTAGTACTAGTAATGTGGTTCTAGTACTAGTAATGTGGTCTAGTAGCAGTCTCACTATGAGATCTAGTACCATCTTCAAATAAATTGTAAACTAATACAATTAGGCCATCAGCCAAAATAAATAAAAGAACACTCAAAATACTTGGTATCTGGTCCTATTACTATATACTTGGTCCCCTAATTATAATTATTTGGTCCTATAACTACATCTGGTCCTATGACTATATCTGGCCCTATAAATACATCTGGTCCTATAACTATACCTGGTCTCATAACTATATCTGGTCCTATAAACAACAGTCAAGTGCTGCCTCTGAGGGATCCCAAGGCCATAGACTGCAGTAGCCTTGGGGTGCTACTGTGGGCCTGAGAGACCCTAAACATGGTAGTTCACAACGGCTGCAGTGTGTAACTAATTGAGAACATAGTGAGTCCTAACACAATTTGAGACTCTACATATTGAAGCCCTGCCCTGAAGGTGGGGGGGGGGGGGACTACATAGAGTATCCTTCCCCAAGGGACCCAAGGGATAAGGGATTTAAAGTCCCAATACAAAAACTACACCTCGAGTTAGTCTCTGCAATTGAATGAAGCAATGAAGAAAATGATTCAATAGAATTAGATGAACACCAGTTGAGAGGCAGATGAGAGGGTAGGTTATAGCAACAGCTCACAAGTATCAACCAGAGTCCTCCATTTGATCTGGGATTGTCTCTGGCTCCTGTGGACGTGCATCCTCATCATCTTCTCCATCTACATCTCTTCCTCCTCCCCACACCTCTTCCATCTTACCATGCCTATTACGAGCTGCTTCAAGGTAAAGTCGGGGATGTTTGGGAGTCACTCCACTCTATACAAAATCTTTACTCAATTAAAGGGGGTTGGACAATTCAATTAGACGATCCCTTACCAATCCAAGTAGTCTGTGCACTGCAACTGTAGGTATGGCACCCACTCCTAGCCAGTATCTGCAAAGAGTGCAGAGTTTCCTGTACCCTGTCAAGTCACACAGTTACACTTACTTGATTCTCTCTATGTTGAGGCCCACTACCACCTCTTTATTGTAGTTTGGCATGGGATCGTAGCAACCCACCTGTGGAGGGGGAGTGGCATCTAAATTTTGAGAGTGTAGCATCTATCTATGTACCTGTTCAAGATGCTTTCCGTCTCTCTTGCTAGTATTCTTACACACGACAATGTGGTAGAATGGCCTATTGACACAGCCGTGAAGGGCTAAACGCATCCGCAGAAACGGCATTACGACAACTGATCGTCTTTCGGTAAGGAGTCGGCGACTACGAAATGTACCGGTAAAGTATCGTCGAAGCAGGTCATGTCTTTGAGGGGGACTGAAACAGTCCAGAATAATGGAGGAGTAGATATAATAAGAGTGGATGGAGGTGAGATGAAGAATAAGCTGAAGTGGTTTAGAAGTATTTTGAAAGACGCGTATGGACCCTGGGGCCTCCACCAGATACTTCAACCCCAAATGGGCGGGGCTATCACCAGAACTAAACACACCCACCAAATATTAGAATTGCTTGAGCCCCATCATCCATTGTTGAAGGTAATGATAGCACATCTGCAAGCACATGGTCAATGCTATGTGGATTCCACCTTATATGCTGGTATCCTAGCAACAAAGTGAGTCCAATACAACTTGGACACAAAGCTCCTACAAATTGTAATATATGTGTGTGTGTGTGTTAGCCTAATCCTGGAAGGCTTTGAGTTAGCATTCCCAAAGGTGTCTGTTTCAGTAGCTATTAGTGATGTCATGTCAGAGCTATGTGATTGGTTGCGTCATGGCAACCACAGTGTCACTCATCCGATAAACTTGTCCTCCGCCTCTTCTCTCCTCCACTTCCTCACATCTTTCATGACTTCCAAGCTCAGTCACCTCCCAACATCTGCTGTGCACCATCTGGCATCTTTACTACTCCAGGTTAGACAGTGAGATTGCAATCAAGTGACTAGAAGTACACTAGTGAGTCATGACACCCGACCCGAGGCTCTGACCTGGGCAACACTAGTGAGTCATGACACCCGACCCGAGGCACTGACCTGGGCAACACTAGTGAGTCATGACACCCGACCCGAGGCACTGACCTGGGCAACACTAGTGAGTCATGACACCCGACCCGAGGCACTGACCTGGGCAACACTAGATTAAAGATTGGATTGGAAGTTTATTGAAGAACTGCAAAACATATTCTATTACACAATAGAACCTCCGAACTCTGAACAATTTAGACTAGGGCTTTTCTAAGAGGTTGTTTGCTTCAAGAGGTAACAAGCAATACATTTTCTATTGGAGGGGCAGGCGGAACATTCGTTAAATAGAGGTGGTTTGCTTGTTAGAGAGTTCACTATCGGAGGTTACACTGTATCGTAAAAATAAGTAGGTCAGTTAGTAAGACAATGTGACTGCACTACTCAGTGTGTGTGCATGTGCACAGCATTATCATTACATGTGTGTTGTCATGGACATGTATTGTCATGGACATGTGTATCTATACATGTGTTGTCATGTACATGTTGTGTTTAGGGAGTATTGAGGGCAATACCATCTAATGCCTCAATCATGTCATCTCACACTACTATAAGTGGGTGTGTCTCTTTCCTGCCACACCCCCATGCTACCAATAGTCAATCCAAGTTATTTGAAGGTGTATTGCTGCCTCAAGAATCATGGCATACTCCGCACATGCCCAGTAGTGAAAATCTCAGGAAAGAGGATGGTGTGTTAATTAGAACTATGTTGTTCATATCATCGCTGGCAGGTGACGAGGAAGGTGGAGTCTGGCTCGATAAGGAGGAAGGGAAGTTAGAGGGTGTGGCATCCTTGAGTGTTGGCAAGGAAGTGAGGAATGTTTTATTAGGTATTGGGTGTGGTCTAGTACAAAAAAGGGTGGGGCTTCTGATCTGTCAGAAAGTTGTTCATCCTTGTCTCAAGGACTATCTAATAGATAAGGTAAGGTGTGGTTACTATTAGAAGCACAAGTGAGTGTATCAATGTTATAGAATGTGATGGTACTGGAGAGAGTGTCGAGTCAGCACATTGCATCAGTCCACGCTGTGTGTGGTGGTTCTATCATTAGTAGCACGTCCTCACTAGCTCTCGCCAATGCTAAGGTGGGTGGGGTCAAGGACATTAAAAGGATAACACATTTGAATCGTCAGTAAGTTGTAACATGTGCGTTACCATGGAAGTTAATTTGTGTGTGTGTGCCTTAGGTTTTGGCAGTTGTTGGGCGTGGCAGATTCTCACTCAACTCTCCTGTTATGTGGGAGGAGCCTGGAGAGCGCGGTAGAGATAGAAGTTGTTTGTCGTAGCACAGGTGTGAGAACTATTGGCTACTGAGCATGTGCGATGATTAGTGTTCTCTTGCTTGGCAGTGAAGGTGTGTGAGCATTGCCTTGGTGATCCAGTGGTGGTAGGAGGGGCAGGTTGTATGGACACTCGTATTGCCTTCTGGCTATCGCAGAAAGTTAGTCAAAGATGAAATTTTACTTGATTTTTTGTTGTTGAATTTTTGTGCCCACAGGCTCAGGGAGAAGGCGTGGCATCTTCTGGATTAGGTAAGAAAGTGGGTGTGGCTTGGATGGTTTATTAGTCATCAATGTTATTAAGTTTCTCTGACCAGGTAGGCGCGTGCTACAAATGATGGCAGTGTGTTTCCAGCGGCAAGCCCTGGCTCTGTATGATAGGGCGGGGTTTACTGTTCTCTCTGACTCCGCCCACCAACACTGCTGGACTATACCGCTTGGCACGGTATCTAGGAGTGGACAAGGAGATGACGGAGGGGATCTAGTCTCAGATAGCCGACACATTCCTGGGACTCATTGTTGCTGTGGGGGCGTGGCACTAGCCAGTCTACCTTGCTCAACCACGTGGCACCTCCTTTGTCCCATCCCACTCACTACATCTAGCCACTCCCCCTCTAATCATGACCCATTATTACAGGCATCATCTGCACACCATGGTCTCATTAGTGACCTTTTGACCTCTCGACTGGCAGCACTTCATTGTGCCTCAGAACTGGCTCAGACAGTCATCACAACTGCTTTCACAGTCACCTCTCACCAATGAAATTTATTACAATTAACACCTGCAATTGTTCACCTTCTGCATATTACTTGTTACATGAGTCAGAGTGTGATATGGCGAAATATTTCATGAGCAGGCTAATTTATTTTCAAGAGCCAGAGGTGAGTGAAAATAAAGCTTGAGAGTGAAATATCTAGCCATATCACTCTGACTGAATGTTTATTCCAAGCTAGATATCTTCACTGAAGTAGTTTGTTATATGATACATGCCTACAGATAACGTTGTGGTGAAGACGATGTATATATATACGTGTATATAATATATTTAATTTTGAGTGTGACTAAGTGAAAACATCACTTGTATTAGTTCCTGTTCTTACAAGGGATATAATTTATTGACATAGTCACTACGTTTTTCAAAGCCCATGTTTGGATCATAAAGAGTATCACTTTAACTTTACAACCACGTAAATAAAATTGGGTGTAATGGGTGGATGACTAAATAAAATTGGGTGTAATGGGTGGATGACTAAATACAAAAGAGTAGCTAAAAGAAAATAAACTGAAGTGATGGTTTACACCATAGCTATTGTGATTATAATACAGATGATCTTTCTACTAAATCTGTCCACATTTGCGTAAATTGTACAAGTTTGCAAGAAAGTTAAACTTTAAGGTTGGAAACATGGGTCAAGTTTACGATACCACGCTGCCTGTGCAGCGTAGCTCAATGGCCGTTAGTCTCCATACGAGTATGTAGTGGTTGCAAATTATGAGGCTAAGTATCATCAAGTATCACCATTTAAATTTTTTTCCCGCTGCTGATACGAGAAGCGTTAGGCAAGGATCGTCACAAATGGCTTATTCAATAGATTCTTTTTGTTGGTTAGTAAAGATTGCAGTGTTTTTTGGTCTGCTGGTAGTTTCTAGTCCCTCTAGAGACGAGAGTACGCACACAAATAACTGGGCAGTAATAGTAAGTGCTTATTGGTGCATTTTAATCTCCATATTTTAGCTATTATGGGTACACACTAGAGAAGTCATGAGGATACTTCACACAAAAATGTATATTTCGCACAAAGCTGCGTTCTGTTTAAACGGAGACTAAAAGTATTGTTGTGGGGCTAGGTGTCTGGTTTAGTAAATATATAGAATTGTTTACAAGTTAAATGAAGTATAGAAATTGATTAAAAGTTTGTGGGGCCACTTTGACTTCAGTAGTAGTACAACTACATTTATTCTATGAAGGTTTGGTATCGTTGGTCCTGACATGACTGCTTCTGTTGGTTCCTCTAGTACAGTAACTAAAACACCTCAGCAACTCTCACTGAATATATCTGTCTCACATTTGCTAACTTGTGCTTGACACACATTGATAGAACCTGTACTTCTATACTTGGTGTGGGTGGGCATACTTATATTGTGAACTATAGTGTACCAGTTATAATGAATGTTTTAATTAGAGTGGTAGACTATGGCAGGGACAGTGACAGATGGAGAGCTACATAACTAAAGGACAACATGTAGTCTTAAACAGCAATGGGGGAGGGACGGGAGGCCTCTAGCCAGTCATGTGACTATCATTCATACCAGTCCACATCAGTCATGTGATTATCATGTCGGTCATGTGACTATCACGTGCATGTTATGTAGGTGTGTGCCTCCAGGTACTGGTTCAACTACAGACATGTGGCTAATGCACTCTCTATCTATCGCAGTGTCAAGAGACTCGGCATCCCGGACAGGTATGGGTTAGTTAGTTTGGTCCCAGACAGGTATGGGATAGTTAGTCTGGTCCCGGACAGGTCGGGTTAGTTAGTCTGGTCCCGGACAGGTACGGGATAGTTAGTCTGGTCCCGGACAGGTACAGGGTAGTTAGTCTGGTCCTGGACAGGTACGGGATAGTTAGTCTGGTCCTGGACAGGTACGGGGTAGTTAGTCTGGTCCTGGACAGGTACGGGTTAGTTAGTCTGGTCCCGGACAGGTACGGGGTAGTTAGTCTGGTCCTGGACAGGTACGGGATAGTTAGTCTGGTCCCAGACAGGTACGGGATAGCTAGTCTGGTCCCGGACAGGTACGGGTTAGTTAGTCTGGTTCCGGACAGGTACGGGTTAGTTAGTCTGGTCCCGGACAGGTACGGGATAGTTAGTCTGGTCCCAGACAGGTACGGGGTAGTTAGTCTGGTCCCAGACAGGTACGGGATAGTTAGTCTGGTCCCAGACAGGTACGGGATAGCTAGTCTGGTCCCGGACAGGTACGGGATAGTTAGTCTGGTCCTGGACAGGTACGGGATAGTTAGTCTGACATACATTCTACTTCTCGTCCACAATCAGTTGTATAATTGTAGTCGCGTAGACCTACTTGTTAGGTGGTCTAGTTCAAGAATATCTGATTGTTCAAGAGGACACTTGATTTTTTTATTCATCTTTATGCTGTTCTAGATGTTGTTGTTGTTATTGTTGTTGTTGTGTAGCAACATTATCTTAATGCTTGCGGACGATATGGCATGCAACCCAAGGAACCCTAGACCAGGTAAGAAACCCTAGACCAGGTAAGAAACCCTAGACCAGGTAAGAACTCTAGCCCAAGTGTTATAAGGTTATGGAACTTTAGCTTGCCTGGAAGAAAACTTAAACAACCAGAACCACGAAATATTTTTCGTGTGTGTGTGTGTGTGTGTGTGTGTGTGTGTGTGTGTGTGTGTGTGTGTGTGTGTGTGTGTGTGTGTGTGCGTGCAGCTACTGTTTTCAACAATGCTAATCAACACATCAATGTGTATGGAGACGATGTTGAAGTGGATTACCGTGGCTACGAGGTGGGTGTGGTTTTAGTTGGATATATCCTTATAGTAATGTATATGTATGTATAGGTGACAGTAGAGAATTTTTTGCGAGTGCTAACAGGTAAGGGGTCTCCGTGTAAGTGAACTGATGATATTGAAGGGTGTGTAATTGTAGGGCGTGTCAATGCAAGTGTTCCACGCTCAAAAAAGTTGCTCTCTGATGACCGCAGCAATATTTTGGTGTATATGACAGGTGGGTGTGGTCACCAGCTATGAGCATGTGCAACACATAGGTGTGTATGTATGTGTGTGATACAGGTCATGGTGGAGATGGGTTTTTGAAGTTCCAGGATGCGGAAGAAATATCAAACCACGAATTAGGGGATGCGTTTGAGCAGATGTGGCAGAAACAAAGGTGGGTGTGGTCTAAATGATCCCTCTCTTTCCCATGTTGTACGAGACTTTGTCTGAACGAATTTACCTATTGGTGTGTGTGTGTGTGTACATGTGTGTGTGTGTGTGTGTACATGTGTGTGTGTGTGTGTGTGTGTACATGTGTGTGTGTGTGTGTGACAGGTACAATGAGCTGATGTTCCTGATAGACACATGTCAGGCTGCGTCTATGTTCAGGACCTTCTACTCACCCAACATTGTGGCGTGTGGTAGCAGTGCTGTCAATGAGGATGCCTTGTCTGTAAGGCAATACCATCATGGAGTGTTCTCTTGTAAACAAATGTGTGTGTGTGTGTGTGTGTGTGTGTGTAGCACCACATGGACAGTGCTATAGGAGTTCACATCATTGATCGATGGACGTTTTATGCTCTTGAGTTTCTGGAGAAAGTGGCTCCATCCAGTAAAGCTACTGTTGCAGATTTTGTAAGGAGGGAGAATTTCTCAGTGGGGGAGGGGGTGTGGTTGAGGGTTGGGGTTCGTGTGGGTGGGGTTGGATTCTAATGGGGTGGGGTTAGGGTGTGGTTTTGGTGAGCAGTTCTTGGAGAGTAGATACTCACCAGCGAGGAATGTGATTGCAGTGTGTTGTTCTTATGGAGGAGTTGGGGCCTTGAGTGTGTTCTCTATGAAGAGTTTAGGGTGTGTGGTTCTTTTTAGTTAAGCAGATTTGTGCAAATTTTTATGTGAATCGTGGGTTTTTACGTACAAGTATGAAAGTTGGCATACTTATAAAACATAATTTTTAGAATAATTTCAGAAGTGGAGCCACCTTGGATTTGACCTCTGGTGACCTCTAAGTGCTAATTAATTGTAAAAAATAATTATTAATTTTATTGTTTCAAGGTGGCTCCACTTCTGAATTATTCTAAAAATTATGTTCTATAAGTATGCCAACTTTCATACTTGTACGTAAAAACCCACGATTGTTTCACAAATCTGCTTAACTATTGAGTTGAGCATGTAGCTTGACTGTATGTGGGTGGAGTTTGTATGTGGTATTCGTTTTGGGTGTGTGGGTGGAGTTAAGTTATTTACTTGTCTAAACTTTGACCCCAGTGCACTTATCTCCATGGTTGCATGTGGTGTTTACATGTCCTGTGTGCAGTTCAACTCATTTAACCCGGAGCTAGTGCAGTCCACGCCTCAAGTGAGGTCAGACTTGCTGACCAGGAAGATGGACAAAGCCTTGCTGACTGACTTCTTTGGCAGTGTGAGGAACATTGAACTACTCAACATTTCCTCTCAGGTACCAGTCAAGGAAGATCAGTACAAGAGAGAGATGACTCCGGAGGAGGAGGAGGAAGGTCATGACCAGAGAGGCGTGGCTGAGAGATCAAGTAGAGTGCTAGATGTAGCAACTCGTATTGGATGGACCAACGTGGTGAGTACATGTGCTGAGTACATTTGGTGAGTACATGTGCTGAGTACATTTGGTGAGTACATGTGCTGAGAGCATTTGGTGAGTACATGTGCTGAGAGCATTTGGTGAGTGCTGAGTACATTTGGTGAGTACATGTGCTGAGTACATTTGGTGAGTATATGTGCTGAGTACATGTAGTGATATGTAATGATAAAATGCTTGAGCACCACTGGCGCGAGCGAGCCATTGTGATTGGACTATTGTGCACTAGAACACTTGAGCAACAAAACACTACTAAACCTGAAATCTGATAAAATTGATTTTTCCTGTAAGATCTGTTATAAAGGGCTGCAATATTTAGTTCTTCTAAAATTGGTTCATGTTCTCCAAGTTTAGGAAGGCATCATTCAGTTCATTTATTCCTGAAAATAGCTGCAAGATATATGCAACTGTTGATCATTCACTTTAGCTGACCAGTATGGACTTCCTTCCTTAGAGCAGTGGTAGCTTCTGTAGTATCTTTGACTTTATGATTTGACCAGTAGCTCTGGACAAATAGCACTTGGCTTTGAAGACGACAGATTAAAAAAAAAAAGTATGTATGGT
>WLWD01005377.1_pt1 | contig 14946 bp, 12 predicted proteins | sample 6712731 | NCBI WGS metagenome assembly WLWD01 (sample SAMN12718690, study PRJNA576275) | sponge metagenome | isolation source: marine sponge | host: Mycale hentscheli | place: New Zealand: South Island, Marlborough, Capsize Point | collected 2014-11-01
TTATTGAAATTATTATAACAGTAGTTTTAAAAATATTTTCCCACTGAAGTGGCCAAGCTTATGATTGAATTTATATAATGCATTTCAAAATATTTTGCCGAAATTGCACAGCTTTATAATCAATCTCTCATCTAAGTATAACTATGTTTATTACCTACATTAATAACTACTTGCTATTGAATTTATGTCACATTCAACATGCCATGTATATACATGTTTTAAAAAAATATCTGTCGAGTATTCACTGCCTTACCTGGTCTACTAAGAGTAGTAATATTAGGTGCAATAACTGCTGGCCCCTCTCCACCTCCAGTAGTGGCAGAGACTGTTATGTCAGACACCAGTGTGTTAGGAGTGAGGTTAGGGATAGAGAAGTTGGTATTGTTAGTAGTTTGTAGTAATTGAAGAGTTCTATTAATGGTGTATTGGATAGTATAGTGTACAAGAATTCCATTAAGTGGTTCAGGTTCTTTCCAGGAAATATTTACACTAGACAATGCAGCTGCTACTGATATGTCATGAACCACAGTTGGACCTGTTAACAATTTAATAAGAAGCACATTTTTGAATGAAAATTCTGACAGTATCAGGGGTAGATAATTGAAATTCTGATATGTTGGAGGTACTATATGTTGTATGGATGGATGGCATGTGGTAACAGTAAGTGAATGTGCTGGTTTTTCTTCTAAAACTTTGATTTTTAGGCTTTCCCTCACTTTATCTGATACTATACAGCTATAAGCAAGTCTTAATTTAAGAGCTACTAGTAGTTGAATATTTATAACAGAAGCTAAAATTAGTATGGTAAGTAATTTTATATATGGTGTTATCTTAGGCTTGCCCTCAGTTTCTATACATACTACGGCTATAAACAAGACTTACTTTTAAAATTAGCTAATTACTAAAAATGGTTCTTGGACAGCAAAAAGGAAGCAAAATGGGTGACTAGAGAAGCAACGTAGGTCATTTAATTGAGCAAAACAAAAAAACTGCAAAATAGGAATAAAAAGCGAGTGTCCAGGCCTCATTCAGACTTCACTAACATACTTACAGATTGCAGTTGTCCATTTCAGAAATAACATGATGAAGACATATATACATGTATTACTAAATAATATTAAACAGCTTGTTTCACATCAAAAAACACTTACTATCTTCAGAAGTTCTGATAATACCACTAGCTCTAGACAAAGGTCCATTATTAACACTGTTGACTCCAGCTGCAGTGAAGGTGTACTGAGTGAAGGGCTTGAGGCCAGTAATTAGATGAGTGGTAGCATTAGACTGTGTATTGATTAATAGGTTTCTATTAGTTCCTTCTCCATACTGAATTATGTAACTAGTGATGACTCCATTTCTCTCTGAAACATCTATCTCTGTCCAGTTGAGAGTAATACTAGTAGACATTATTAAACTAGCAGTAGGTATTCCAGGACTACCAGAAGGAACTAAAATAGAAGTTTTAAACAAATTACACAATTTATTATTATTTTTATTATTATTATTATTATTATTATAATATTATTATTATTATTATTATTATTATTATTATTATTATTATTATTATTATTATATTATTATTATTATTATTATTATTATTATTATAATTATTATTATTATTATTATTATTATTATTATTATTATTATCATTATCTATGTAACCCAGAAAGTTTTTTACATTACTATAAATAAATACAATATATTTCAGTTTATTTGACTTCAAACAAAATATTTTTAGCTCACAATTTTATTCTAAAGAAACAAATGACAAGAAAAATCTCAAATTTTTTTCGAAGTGTATAATTCCTTCAGTTTATCTTTCAACATAATGGTACTTAATTGACATAATAAAGATATAGCATACTAAAATAATTCATTATATTTGTTTATGTATTGCAATTCTCTATAGATTTACATTTTTCTGCTGTTGTAATACAGTCGAACCTCTCTACAACAGCCAAGCATGGGGACAAGCGTGTTGGCCTTTGTAGAGAGTTTGACCTTATTTCGGAGTTTTTCTTTTTTTCTTCAAAATTTCATAAACTAATTATATATTAAATGAATGGTATATGAAAATGATGAACAAAAGTTTCAATGTCATTGTTCTTGCATATGAAATCATGTAATATTTGGAGCTTTTCCTTTTATTTTAAAAATTGCAACAACTAATTATGTTTATAAAGAGTGGTATATGAAATGATGAACAAAAATGTTTCAATGTCATTGTTCTTTGCAAAAGAAGTCATACAATGTCTTCTGTTTCATTGATGCGATGTGCAATGTAGCCAGTGAGTCTACAGCTATACCGAGTTTAGCTGAATCTTCAAGGTGGCCTCGACTGTCCAGAAAAGTCTGTACATCTTCTAAAGCTACTATAGCGTCCTTATAAGTTTTCACCCTTGAAACTGTCAACTGCGCTGTATCCTCTTCCTCACCTTCATCGCTTTCTTCACTTCGATCTTCTTGCAGGAGCTGATGCATGAAGTCTTCTTCCCACGTCAAGCTATCCAAATCGTTGCAAATAGGTAAGGAATCTTCTCCATTGACATATTCCTCTGGACTACAGCAGTTGGGTACCACATCCTTCATTAAGCTGACAAGGTCGGCTTCTGCAAATGGGTCATCCTCTATGCTACAAGAAACAATCTCCAACTCAGAGTTAAGGACACCTGCTTTCTTAAAACACTTGGCTATGGTCTCACCTGTCACCATGGCCCATGCCTGGGCAACCCATCGAATAGCTATTAGAATGTTAATGGACTTAGCCACTTCAAATGCACTTTGGCATTCATCAATTTTTGTTAGTACATACCGTAACAAAAAATGTTTGTAATGTACTTTAAAATTTTGAATAATGCCAAGGTCGAGAGGTTGCAATTTTGAAGTTGTATTAGCAGGCAAGAATATTATTTTAATGTTAGTAAGTTTTGATTCCAGATTGCTAGGGTGGCATTTAGCATTGTCCATCAATAATAAAATGGAACGTTGCCTATGAACCAACCTGCTATTTAACTTAGTTAGAACTGATTCCATTATATCTCCCGTCATCCATGCTTTTTTTTTATCATAATAATTAACAGGCAAGACACTTTTGTCAAACCGCTTTAAGCATCTAGGATTTGCTGAAGTCCATATGACAATTGGCTTTTCCTTACCCCCTGCTGCATTAACAAAAAAAGCCACTGTAATTCTCTGCTTACTTCTTTTGCCTCCTTTGCACTCCTTCCCCTTCTGTCCAAAGCCACTATCAGGTAAAGCACGCCAAAACACCCCAGTCTCGTCCATGTTCCAAACATTTTCTTTTGTGTAGCACCCTATTAGCTCTGGTAACCGTTCTTTCCAAGAATCTACAGTTGCTCCCTGTACATCTCCAGACTCCCCACAAATCTTAAACCGTTTAACATTGTACCTAGCCTTCCATTTCCCTAACCAGCCATTGGATCCCTTGAAATTTTCTATGCCCAATTGCTCAGCAATTACTTTGGCCTTTTCGATAAGCTGGGGACCACCAGGGTAAATATTTTTGGAACAAGCAAGCAGATACCATTCGTATAAGGCTTTATTTACCTCCTCAAATTCACACACACGTGACACTTTAAAAGAATGAATTTTGCTTCCTGAGGCATTAGCACTGAACATTGCCATAATGGACTCCTTATTTTTTATTATTTGAGCTACCTGAGTCCTGCCACATTCAAACCTTTCTGCTAAAGCACGATGACTAAGCCCATGATCCTTCTCAATTGCCTTGATAACCTCAACTTTCTTCTTTAGTGGTAGATAATTCCTCTTCTGCTTCACAACCGGCAATGAAGCCATGCTAATGCTACAACGCGGGGGACCTCAGGTAAAGCCCACCACAAAGGAGGTGTGTCCGTCATAACTATGGCTAGCCAGGTCGTTACTGCTACTGAACTTCAAGTACTGGAAATAGACTCTTACATTAGGGGCTACCACGCATATACTGATGTATGGGTACCTATGGTAGGGGAATCACTATTGGTAAAGCCAGAGCCTGCAAATGCCAAAGATAAGAAAGCAGTGGCTATTTTGAAGGAGACTACTATTGTAGGTCATGTACCACAAAACCTGGCTCCACGGCTTTTCCAGTTTTTGAGAAGAGACGTCAACAAAGCATTTGCCGTGATACGAGGGGACAAAGTGAACAGAGGCGCTGGTTACGGTCTGGAAGTGCCGTGCATCTACCGCCTATACGGCCCTCCAGCCTATATCAATAAAATGAGGGAGCTGGTAAATGATCTGATTGCTGCTGGACATTTGTAATTCTGACTTGCTCTATATTCGAGTTTAAAATGACTAAATTGTTGTGCAAGCTATGCATGGGTGTGGCTAACTGGCCGTTGTGGGAGATAATTTTGTATTGCAATTTCACTGTGGGGTCCGGTAATATGACCGTTGTTCGGAGTTGGGAGTCAACCGTTTCTCAGAGTTTAAAATCTATTACAGACATGCGGATGGAGCTCCGTTCCCAGCGGAATGACCGTCGTTGAGAGTCTGACCGCTTTTCGGAGTCCCGTTGTAGAGAGGTTCGACTGTATTAATACTAGAGAAAGGTCCAATACCCACACTGTTGACTCCAGCTACAGTGAAGGTGTACTGAGTGAATGGCTTGAGGCCAGTAATTAGATATAAAAGAAGCTAAAATTAGTATGGTATGTAATTTTATATATGGTGTTATCTTAGGCTTGCCCTCAGTTTCTATACATATGTACTACGGCTGTAAACAAGACTTACTTTTAAAATTAGCTAATTACTAAAAACGGTTCTTGGACAGCAAAAAGGAAGCAAAATGGGTGACTAGAGAAGCAACGTAGGTCATTTAATTGAGCAAAACAAAAAAACTGCAAAATATGAATAAAAAGCAAGGTGTCCAGGCCTCATTCAGACTTCACTAACATACTTACAGATTTCAGTTGTCCATTTTATTAATAACATGATGAAGACATATATACATGTTGTATTACTAAATAATATTAAACAGCTTTTTTCACATCAAAAAACACTTACTATCTTCAGAAGTTGTGATAATACTACTAGCTCTAGAGAAAGGTCCAGTATTGACAATGTTGACTCCAGCTACAGTGAAGGTGTACTGAGTGAAGGGCTTGAGGCCAGTAATTAGATGGGTGGTAGCATTAGACTGTGTATTGATTAATATGTTTCTATTAGTTCCTTCTCCATACTGAATTATGTAACTAGTGATGACTCCATTTCTCTCTGAAACATCTATTTCTGTCCAGTTGAGAGTAATACTAGTAGACATTATTAAACTAGCAGTAGGTATTCCAGGACTACCAGAAGGAACTAAAATAGAAGTTTTAAACAAATTACACAATTTATTATTATTATTATTATTATTATTATTATTATTATTATTATTATTATATTATTATTATAATCATTATTATTATTATTATTATTATTATTATTATTATTATAATTATTATTATTATATTATTATTATTATTATTATTATATTATTATTATTATTATTATTATTATTATTATTATATTATTATTATTATTAAGTCTTCTTCTTCTTTTATATAGTACTTATTATTCTTCTTCTTATTCTTCTTTTATATTCTTCATCGTCTTATTATTCTTCTCCATTCTTTCTTATATTATATTTTATTCTCCTTATTCTATCTTCATTATTCATTACTCTACTTCTATTATTCTTCTTATTCGTCTTCTTATTCTTCTTTTCTTCCTTCTCATTTCTCATTCCTTCTTACTTCTTTCGTTCTCTTAATTCTTCTTCTCTTCTATCTTCTTCCTCTTCTTCGTTCTCGCCTTCTTCTTCTGCTTCTTCTATTCTTCTTCTTCTTCCTCTTCTTCTTGTTCTTCTTCTTATCTTAATTATTTTTTATTCTTTCTTATCCTTATCTATGTAACCCAGAAAGTTTTTTACATTACTATAAATAAATACAATATATTTCAGTTTATTTGACTTCAAACAAAATATTTTTAGCTCACAATTGTATTCTAAAGAAACAAATGACAAGAAAAATCTCAAATTTTTTTCGAAGTGTATAATTCCTTCAGTTTATCTTTCAACATAATGGTACTTAATTGACATATAAAGATATAGCATACTAAAATAATTCATTATATTTGTTTATGTATTGCAATTCTCTATAGATTTACATTTTCCTGCTGTTGTAATATTTATACTAGAGAAAGGTCCAATACCCACACTGTTGACTCCAGCTACAGTGAAGGTGTGCTGAGTGAATAGTAATTAGATGAGTGGTAGTGTGTATTGATTAATATGTTTCTATTAGTTCCTTCTCCATACTAAATTATGTAACTAGTGATGACTCCATTTCTCTCTGAAACATCTATCTCTGTCCATGTGAGGGTAATACTAGTAGACATTACTATACTAGCAGTAGGCACTCCAGGACTACCAGTAGGAACTGTGATATCAAATTCAAAGACACCAGTGTGTTAGGAGTGAGGTTAGTGATAGTGAAGTTGGTGGTTGGTTACACAAAGTATCACGGGTGGATAAATGAAATTCTAATATATGTTGGAGGTATAATAATATATGTTGTGTATGGATGGATGGCATGTGGTACCTTAACAGTAAGTGAATGTGTTGGTTTTTCTCCTAAAAATTTAATTTTGCTTTCCCTCACTTTTTCTTATACAATGCAGCTTAAGCAAGTCTTAATTTAAGAGCTACTAGTAGTTGATTATTTATAACAGAAGCTATATTTAGTATGGTAAGTAATTCTATGTATGGTGTTTTTTTAGGCTTGCTCTCAGTTTCTACACATACTAGGCTGTAAGTAAGTCTTACTTTAAAAATTAGCTAATTACTTAAAATGGTTCTTGGAAAGCAAAATGGAAGCAAAATGGGTGACTAGAGAAGCAACACCTGTCATTCAATTGAGCAAAACAAAAAACTGCAAAATAGGAAATAAAAAGCAGGTGTCTAGGACTCATTCAGACTTCACTAACATACTTACAGATGTATTCATTTAATATGATGAAGACATATATACCTGTTGTATTACTAAATAATATCAAACAGCTTACTTCACATAAAAAAAAAACTTACTATCTTCAGAAGTTCTGATATCACTACTAGTGTTAGAGAAAAGTCCAGTACCCACACTGTTGACTCCAGCTACATTGAAGGTGTATTGAGTGAAGGGCTTGAGGCCAGTAATTAGATGAGTGTTAGCATTAGACTGTGTATTGATTGTTATGTTTCTATTAGTTCCTTCTCCATATTGAATTATGTAACTAGTGATGACTCCATTTCTTTCAGAAACATCTATCTCTGTCCATGTGAGGGTAATACTAGTAGACATTATTAAACTAGCAGTAGGTACTCCAGGACTACCAGAAGGAGCTGTGATATCAAATAAAAAAGGTGGATAATTAATTAGGACATACTTAAATTTCGTGCTACCATAAATTCAAATAGAACTTTAACAACTTAAATTTATGAGAAAATATATTATAAAATTAGATAAGATAAATAAACTATAATTATAAAAGATTGTTGTACTAAAAGATTGGGTCAAAAAGAATGTATACGATGTATTATGTAATTTTCATTGTTTATATCAGGTTTATACAACAGCAATTTTAACAGCAATTCAAGTAATAGAATCATGTATGAGTATCACTAGTGATGTGCTTGAGCACAAATGTAGAGCGAGCCTAATTTTTATATGAATGATTTTGACTTCTAACACTGAAGCTACTGAAAATAAGGTCCAGTTTTTAAAGTTAGCATACAGGGTAAAGGTATTTCAGTGCCATAGTAACAACTCTCTGCAACTGCTTGGAATGAAAAAAACAACAACAAAACTATACACATTATTTAAAAGTTTTCTTTGTGATATTCTTTAGCTAAGTAGTGGTTGTAACATACAATGCTTTGACACAACTGGACATGCACCTACACAGACTTACCTTCGCGGTAGTCTAGTGGACAAAGTATTTACAAGTAAATACTGTTGTGCACGGCTTATAACCATGACAAAGAGCGCATTGACTTACCACCGCCACTAACTCGAATAGAAATGGAAGTCTCTTAAGTTTTCAAGTTTGAACTGCACCCGCAAAAGAATTCAAAACGGTAAACAATTCAATTTCTAGGGTAATACGGGTACTGATCGATAAACCAGAGGATTCTGTTTAGTGCAATTTGGGACGGGGTCTACCACATAACTAACACAAAAACGTGAGGGTCAAAGTACAAAATGACATACGTACGTCCAAACATATATACAAACTAGTGGTGCGCTCGAATAGCGCAAATGCATGGCGAGCGAGCAGACTCTTTTTACAGAAAAATAGGACAGAAATTACATCTAACTGTAGTGCACAGTGTAACCCTTTCCATCCTCAGTTAGCATCAGAGAATCTAAAGTCTCTGATCCCAGACTAAACTAACAATTACCTGAATAAACTTCGAAAGCAGTGGCAAAGAAGCGCAGCTTGACAAAGACTTCACAATTGTTTCAAGAAGAGAGTAGCTGTAAACTTTTTGGTTGAAACAATGTTGCGTCTGCAGCAGGATACTCCGCGCTCGTTAATTGAAAAAAACTGGAACTGTGAACGCTTTACCTAACTTACGTAATTAGAAGCGCACGCATTTAAAGAGCATACGTACCATCCATACATACATACATATATTATATATATATACCCGATTTTGCATTATCCACCCCTAATACTGTCTCGCTCGCTACGCTTGCTCGCCAATAAACATCCCCGATTTTCAATTGTGTTACCCCTGTAAGTGTCTCGCTCGCTACGCTCGCTCACCAAATAGCAGGAATCACTTTACATAGATCTTTTGCTATTTGATGTCAATTTAATTCCAGCTAGTGAGAGCTACAGTAATGTGTAACTGTATTTTAAGTTTTCAAACTAAAATCTATTTCCTTCACACAAACGAAATAAATACATCTAAAAACAAATCTAATGGCAAGTTTTCAAGATAATACTTACCATCTTCAGCTGTTCTTATAACTTCACTTGGATTGGAGAAAGGTCCAGTACCCACACTGTTGACTCCACCTACAGTGAAGGTGTACTGAGTGAAGGGCTTGAGGCCAGTAATTAGATGAGTGGTAGCACTAGATGGAGTAGTGATTGTTATGTTTCTATTAGTTCTTCTCCATACTGAATTATGTAACTAGTGATGACTCCATTTCTGTCTAAACAATCTATTTCTGTCCATGTGAGGGTAATGTTTGTGGACATTATTACACTAGCAGTAGGTACTCCAGGACTACCAGTAGGAGCTGTGAAATAATCCAGAACTCAATACAGTTTGTTGAATTGTGTCAATGCTTACCTGTCTCTGTGGTAGTCAGAGTGGTAGTTCCAGTGCCTTCTAATTCAGCTGAATTATTTCTACCAATAACTACAACAGAATATTGAATACCAGCCTCCAGATTACCAATAGTTACTGAGTTACTGGTAGTTGATCCTATTCTAGTAGGGACTCCATTACAAGTAGTACTAGTCAATGTAACTGTGTACATATCTACTGATAAACTATTGGTAGGTTGAGAGAAGGACAGAGTAGCAGATGTAGCAGTCACTGATGAAGATATCGTTGGTGGCAATACAACATCTAAAATTTACATTGTTTATTATAGTCAATAAAAAAAAAAAGTTACTTAGTAATAAGCAGCTGCTATGCCATCCATTACTTTCTATTGGTTACTCCATATATGTGAATAGTAATTTACATTATTGGAGTAAGTGAGATACAATTTGAATACTATGAGCACTTTGACAATAGTATTATTTTAGAGAAATTATAGTATACAAAAAAAATCCAAAAAATATAGACAATCCTAACACCTTCCGATCTGTTAATACTAGTACTGATGCTATACCAAATACTGAATCCTCAGACAACTACAATTACTTTATCAACACCCCAATCAACATACAAAAGAATAGCTTAAAGCCTATTCGAGTTTCATTGGCTATATAATGACCTGCTTGGGTTGGTAATTATAGTGGTACATTCTATGACAGAAGATGATGAAAAACTGGTGTTGGCTGCATGTGTGAGACATTCACAGTCATTCACTACATCACCATTGAAGCCTATGGTGGCTGTACAAAAATGGAACTACCATTTGCAGCAGTCCCAGGAGAGGCCTGTTCTCATATGGCAGCACTGCTTTTGAGAAGTACATGAGACATTTTTAGGCAATTGCCTAAATAACACCTGTACTTCTCAATCATGTGCATAGTTTCACCTACATGGAACTATTGCTGACATTGACTTTACTGCTCCTGCTACATTACTTCAAGTAAATACATTTCTGGACAAAAGTGTGTGCTGATACCGTCTCCTTCAGAAGATCAAGTAACTACTTTAATCCAAAAGTTATCTATGACAAGTACACCTGCTCTGTTGTCTGCATTATCAAATTATTGTGATTACTATGCTATACACAACAGCATTATGTCCTGCCCTTTATTTGGTCATTTTAAGTTAGCCCTATTGACTTAAAATGTTGATTTATTAACAGATGTGTGATGATGTTTTTGAACCATGACTGACCAGTTAGTCAAAAAAATAGAAATGTCAACATGTAAGCTGGCTATCTGCAAAGCTTGATTTGTTTTCATGCTGGTCTTGTTGCAGTATCAGATTTCAATCTGCAGCACATACTGATTGATATTGCTTCTTTTTTTTGTCAAGCCGCTGGCAAAACATTTTTTCTTGGAGCGGTCTGAAGATGGAAATTTCATTTTGAAAAAGCATAATACCTACTTTTTCAAGTGGGTCTACCCAAATCGATTGGTAAGTGGTCTTCTCTCCCACCAACACCATCAGCCAGCTGATGATTCACCAGTCACTGATGCAACTAGTCTGCTTGTTGAAGTTAATAATGTGACATGGTATTGTTGAAAGCAAGGAATTTCAGTAAAATAATAATTATCCAAAATTTGTTTAAGTTCTTTCCCACTGAAATTGAGGGATGATTTAAAATAGTTTAGAATAATGTATGATAAATTAAAAGTATAGGTCATAAAAAATAGACCCATTTCGTGTCTCTATAATAATAATAGCCTTCAAAATGCTCAAAAAATATGAAATTTGAGAAGAATATTTATGAACTGAATACCTTTTTTGCACTATATATATACGACTTTGAGCCACTGTAGAGTTACAATGTTATCAATTGGTTTCTCTATCTCTTGTGTGATACAAAAATGACATATTGTACATACAAAATTAGTGTATATAAAACATTAGTGCATACAACACTTACAGTGTATCTAATATTTTTGAAGGTATTTCTTACAACCAGATGTAATCTTTTCAAACCCAACCCAATAAAGTTAAACTACTTTACGAGTAATTATGTGTTATAAATACTGACTTCTCTCCAACACAGTTTTATTAATTTGCAATAAAATAGCCTACCTACAGTACTATATTTATAGCTGCTTCACACACACACTATATATATACAGTAATATGTTTCAAAGTTGATTATAATAATACATACAACAAAAAGTAATGGTATAACCAAATATTTTAGAGTGAAACATTTCTATAACAGCATGAATGATCACATGTAATAATAGTCTTAAAATAATCCTAAAATTAAGTTTAACCCTCTCGTTCCTGAATTGTTTTGACGCGCTCGGAAAAATCTAATTTTCTACCGCGGAATAGAGCAGTGCCGTTTTATTTTTTTAACTCGATGCTGGCTGGGAAAACCCCATAGCAACCATATATCACTAAATAGACCAAGAGTTTGGGATTCCCCTCATTTTTTGATTGAGAAAATTGAATAATATTTAAGCCATCTACTAATACTTCAAAAAAAATTTTTTTTTCCCCCAAATAATCCACTTTTCCCATCAATAAAAAAATAAAATAAAATAGAAATAATATTGTTTGATGCATTATATACCAATATTATAATATTAGTTCAACAATAAAATATGTTGTTTGTTGTGTGTGGTGCTGATTGTGATCATGTAGGAGACATCTATGAGTTTCCACAAGGAACGTATGCCATCGGAAGTCGAGCTCCACTACAAAACAATTTCATATACACAAAAACACAAACAACAAAGATATTTGTAATACAAACAACAAATTATTCATGATCCTATATAATTGCAACTTTATGATGTATTGTATGCGGTTTCATACAGGATTTTTGTTTGGGGTGGGGCTCCGAGTGTACTTCGCCACACCCATTTTTTGGAACCTACACTACTTTGATGCACATCTTTGCATACGAGTCTATACTTCACACTGATGATCAGTGTTCGGTCCTATGCACTAAAGGCTCAGTTATGATAGGAACATAATGGGATACAATATCAGACTAAAAATAAATGCTTCCTAAATGTTCATTTCTATTCAACTCCCAAAATTCTAGGGGGGAACCCAGCGCTAGCCTCCCACTGTATGAACACCTGCTATGTATACTCCACACTGTACATGAGAGAAACATGTATTGAGAAAGTGTACTTTGAAAATGAAAAGCAGTACAAGCACACACGTGGAATTCAACTTACCCGGCATGGATGGTGTCACAGACTGAACGATCCCTCCCATAGGATCCGGAACCTCCATACAATACCAAAAAAACACAGGACAACAATGACATTTGTAACATAACAGCTGGCCTCGCTGAATTGAGCCCCCCCCTCCCCCGTCATTACTTTTCACTGACATTCTTGTACCATAACCCCCCCTCCCCCGTCATTACTTTTCACTGACATTCTTGTACCATAACCCCCCCTTCCCCCGTCATTACTTTTCACTGACATTCTTGTACCATAACCCCCCCTCCCCCGTCATTACTTTTCACTGACATTCTTGTACCATAATCCCCCCAGCCCTAGCTGGACACCCAAATATCAGTAAGTTGAAATGAAATTCAACTTACTTGGCATGGATGATGTCACAGACCGAAAAAGACCGAGTTCGTTCTCTCTCAGGTTGGATCCGGAAGTGCCACATACTGTTTGTTCATGGTTGCTCTCTCTCTCTTTCCACAAATGCACGCACACACATACACATACACACACACACACAAGAAAAAAGAAGCTACAGGTGAATACAGATCATAAAAATAAATGTATAATTTATTATACATAAATTGACTGGTGCACACACACACACACACACACACACATGAAATTCAACTTACATGGGCATAGTAGTCACGATCCAAAAAGATCCAGAGTTCCCTCCCAGGTTGTATACGGAAGCGCCACATACTGTTTGTCCACGGTTGCTCTCTCTCATTCCACAAATGCACGCACACACATACACACACACACTAGAAAAAAGAAGATACAGGTGAATACAGATCATAAAAATAAATGTATAATATAAATTGACTGGTGTACACACACACACATACATGAAATTCAACTTACATGGGCATAGTAGCCCCGATTGGAAAAGACCCCCCTCCCCCCCCCCAAGTTCGTTCCCTCCCCGGTTAGATCTGGAAGCGCCAGAATAACATTTCAACTCCACGCACACACATATACATCGAGTGTGAAGCTCCACTACAACACCACAAAAACACAGACAACGACAACGACAATAACAATACATATTACAACTTTTGGGATGTTCAGGGGGGGGGGGGGGGGAGCAGCCACAAATATCAAAGTCTGTGGTCCTTTACACAAAAGATTATGGAATATCAATGGGTGTGTTGTCATCTTTCTTCCACTCTCCCCCTACCTCATCCACCCGACTCTTGTTCTTCAATTCCCGCCTTCTCCGACTGCGAGGACGTCCAGAACTCGGAGCAGGAGGAGCCACTTCCTCTTCTTCATCACTGGAACCTGCTGCCTATTCGTGTTTCATCATTGGAAGACTCAGGTCCGGTATCCTCTCCTTCATCACTGGAAGACTCTGCTCCTGTCCCCTCATCTGCGTAATCGGGGTCAGTGTGACTGCATTCACATCCGGTCCTAGTAGTATATGTGGTAAAAAAAAATTTAAATTTTTTTGAAAATTTGAAATTGTTCAAAAAACCACAAGCCACTTTCAAATCTCAAAACTCAATAATATATATATATATATAATATATATTATAGCTAAACAGCTTACTCTATCTCAATATAGCTATAAATGAGTCCTTTCCACAACAGAAGCTTGCTATTTTTCAAGAGAAAGACAAGAGAAAGACAAGCTTACCTCGATCATCTTCTTGACTCCCATTTTCAGTATCAGAGTTGACGGGGTCTGGTCCACCAACCCTGATACAGGGCCTCCTATAGCCCTAGATGTCGTCTCCCTTCTCTCCCCTTGATCCTGAGTCGCTAGAGTGAACATCAAGCAAGTCTAAAACTTGCACCGCATTGTAACTTCTAGACGCCATCTTCCAAAAAATGACTTTGAAAAAAAATTTTTTTTTGCATAGTTACCGGGGTCACACGACACGCTCACTTTTTTTCCTATGATGTAATAAGCATTACCTAAGACTGTACGTAATAGGGAGGTCCCCAGTTGAACTGGCAATTTTATAAAAAATGGAGAAGACGGTAAGTCAAACCGCAAAGTCTTGGTCGGCAAAGAAGCGGTTGTTTCAATGTGTTATGGACGGCTACTGAGCTCAAGCAATTTTTTGCTGCTTCTACAAAGCTCTGGAGATGACTGGATCCATAAATGAAGCTGCTGTGAAGAAGGTAACTTTTTAAAAAATTCGACGGAGAACCGATGTTTTTTTTTTTTGCCGAGGAAGAAATGAACGCAACTGCTGTGAGGTACTGTCGAAGCAGTCCTGGCTAAAAGCTATTTTAGATGCTTCTCCAATGCATTGGGCACCTGTGTATGCAATCTGAAGGTTCTAGCTATAAAGTAACTATTTTTAAAAATTCGGAGAAGTCAATCGGTCTTCACCCGCTTTAAAGCGGGATCCGGAACGAAAGGGTTAA
>WLWD01005013.1_pt1 | contig 14940 bp, 12 predicted proteins | sample 6712731 | NCBI WGS metagenome assembly WLWD01 (sample SAMN12718690, study PRJNA576275) | sponge metagenome | isolation source: marine sponge | host: Mycale hentscheli | place: New Zealand: South Island, Marlborough, Capsize Point | collected 2014-11-01
TGCTATTAGGGATCAATAGCACTCGTAAAGCTATTGAAATAGCACTACTGGTGCTATTAATTCCGAATATCAAGGTTACCCGTGCTATTACTCATACTAATTATAATATCATAGCAACAAAAACAATAATAATAGTAAAAATGACAATAATAATAGCAATAATAATAATAAGTAGAAAGTACTCTGCCACACAGTGGCGCTTGATGTAACATGTTTCACAAACTAGGAGTGCTGTAGCATAAGGTACTTTAATCTCTTAATTCTCTACCACTTGGTTTAGTTACATCATTTGTCCTCTCTTGCTCTCTTTCTTCCTGAACCCTTCCCTCATTCTTCTGGAGTTAATGGATTCCCTTCTGCTCCTTTGTCTGTACCTCTTCTTGGTTCTCAGTGTCTCTGTACTTCAATCCATGATTGTGGACTTTGCCTTCCCTGTTCAATCCTCACTTTCTCTTAGGTACACATGTCATTTCCTTACTTGCCTCTACTGAATGATACTTTAGCCATTCAATTAGTGGCGCCATTTTACCATCCTGGCCCAGCTAATGAATTATTCATGAATACACACACTACTGTCATCGTCAAGCATATTATTTTACAGATAATGATGACAATAAATAACAATAATAATAATAATAATACCATAGTCTACCGTGTCTACCGGTAAGCGCTTAACCATTCACTTACAAAAATTGGCCGAGTGGGCACTCACCCATTTTTTGTAGCAGCTAATGAATTATTCATGAATACACACACTACTGTCATCGTCAAGCATATTATTTTACAGATAATGATGACAATAAATAACAATAATAATAATAATAATACCATAGTCTACTGTGTCTACCGGTAAGCGCTTAACCATTCACTTACAAAAATTGGCCGAGTGGGCACTCACCCATTTTTTGTATACACGAAAATTTGCACACACAAAATTTACATACACAGCATTATTGAAAACTTGCACAGGTTGCACTACTTACTCGACTTTAACAAAACTAACATAAGACATCAGATTCAATAATCTTTAAGGCTTTCTGGACATTCACCATTGATATTCTAGTCAGAAAAGTCAGCCTTCACTATCGTCAATTTGCTTGAAATGGCACAGCAGAGGAACAACTTCTATTGCTGGCCACATAATTGACAAGGAATACTTGTTCGTGTATGCAATGTGTTATATTTATCAGAGAAATGGACAGAGTGATAGTGGGTGCCTACCCCATAGAATACAATAATAATAATAATAACCATAATAATTGGCAAGCATGTGAAGCGAGTGAATTCAGCTGCCTTTAATTCTTGCGCCAGCGTCTTAAGAATCCTAATGAATTAATGTTGGTGTCTATAAAAGCTGGCTATACTTGGGGTAGACGTGAGGTTTTGAAATTTAGTTTACTTTGTCGATCAACAACACAGTCAACTATAAGACTTATCGTAAGACTGCATTACCATATCAGCATCATTACATAACAAGTAGCTAGATCACTATAACTTCTACCACTTAACAAAGCATAGTAGATTGTAAGAGCTCCTGATAAAATACTATTATTAAATGACAAGTGCACTTTGACCTCAGAGTGCTGCCAAATTTCAACTTTAGCGTGAGTGCGAAACACTACACTTGGGCTTAAGAATCTAAAGGTTAGGAACAAAAAATTATGCTTTTAGCCTATTGATCTATGGACAAAAATTAAATTTTTGAGAATGCTTTTTTTTTTTTTTTGTAGCTTGTGTTCAAAGTACCTAAAGCACTGAGGATGATGAGTCTCACACACACACAAAGTCCTTCAAGCAATATGCTGCATGAAAAAAGTGTCAAATGTTCTAGAAGGTTAATGACTTTACAAGTCAGAGGGTAAGGGGAAACAAGATTCAGCTAAGGGGGGGCGAGATTCATGGCCCCCCCCCCCCCCTTAAATATATTCTACGAGCGCTTAAACTACCCCCAGGACGAAAATGGGAAAGGAAAGTATCCAGGCACTCATGGATATTAAACCCACCAGCATCCAATAATACTGCTTTCAAATCACCATATTTACCGATCTCTTCCTTACAATCATGATTGCTGTATTATGCCAGATCTCCTGTGGACAGTCATATAATATACTGACATGATCACAACAACACTTGTCAATTTACTTTATACTTCCCAGTACATGGTACACTTCTTGTAGATTGTATTTCAGAGAGACCCTCGCTGGCTCAATGCTATCTATATAATAATACACTTGTGTGTCAGTAACAACAATGGTGTGTATTCATGAATAATTCATGAGCTTAAACAGTTTGGTAAAGAAGCAAAAGTTTTGCAAAACCAAGTCCATAATCATGATAGAAGGACAGAAATACTCAGAAGCAGGAGAGAGAGACTAAGGAGAAGGGACTCCATGCCTAACTGAAGAGAGGAAACGAGGGGATAAGAAAAGCCGAGATAGTTCATGAAAAAGGAGAGCAGGAGAGAGAAACTGATGTAACCTTAACCAAGTGGTAGAGGATTATAATGAATAAAAATAAATTATGCTACCTGCATTTACTTTGCAATACATCAAGCGCCACTGTGTGGTGGGGTACTTGCTAGTAATTGTTAATGTTGGACCAAATTTTCCCGTCAAAACCTGCTATCAATATTAGGTCGTTTACACAGTATGAAATGGTATAACTATGGTATAAAATAGTTAGACCACGACAATTCGGGATTAATGCCCTTTCTGGGATGGAGCGATATTTTTTCAAACCAATGGTTTAATTATTATTTACTTACTATGTGTGAGGAATTATCGCTGATAAATAAGAGGAAGCCCTAGGGGGAGGGTAGTTATCTAGCAATAATTCCGAAAGTTGCTGTAGTTTAACATTTTACATCACAGTTATTGCAACCAGCTTAGAAGTACCTTAGATTGCATTATTAAATATCAATTCATCTAACCATTTGATTTTGTCTATTCCTGTTGAAAATTCTGTCAGGACATCAAAGGTATCAAGGTATCTTGAAAAGTATTCACTGATTCAGTATTTCTGGAATGCTTTATCTTCTATTTCTCCTTCAATTCTAGACCAAATACATAACATAGCCATTCTATACTAAGCCATATCTTCATAACTTATTACTTCTTGTTGCATAGTTAAGCCAGTATCATCAGCAGCTTCTTCCAACACATGCTGACATGCCTATGCTTCACTGAAACACCAGTCACCCCAGCTCCGAATAGAGCATTTAAAAGGGAAGTACGAGCAACACTAAATGCTTTTCCTAACCTGTCCAGCGACGTCGGAAGCTCGGTCACAGCTATCAAGACCCACGCTCTGTAACGCTTACTTCCCAGAAAGCAAAATGGAGCTCACTAGTCTCGCAAGCCAGACCCTTTATCAGCCAGACCCTTTACCAGACGCTACGCGGGGGAAGGGTCCGGTACATTGCGCATACCTATATCTCGTATTTGCCACATTCATTTCCGTTCGTGATGAATACGTTTATGCCAACCCGCAGACTATAGATCAGATTGATTCAAGCAGTGATCTATGGAAGCGTTGACTCCTTTGCAGAGCGGGATTGATTTAGCTATTAGTGAAGTTACATCTGACCTGGGCTTAACTCTGAAGCCGAAACAGGAGATATGTTTGCAGAAGTTTGCTTCTGGGCGAGATGTATTTGTTTCCTTACCCACTGGTTATGGAAAATCCTTGTGCTATATTCTATTGCCAAGGTTATTTGATGCTCTTAGAGGTGTTTCTGGACAGTCAATTGTTCTAGTCATGTCACCTCTGATAGCCTTAATGAAAGATCAGGTTGGAAGCATAACAAAAATGGGCATCAGAGCAACTTTCATTTCAGACAAGGAATCCATCTCTACTCAAACTAAACAAGAAATAAAGAGGGGTGAATATCAGGTTATTTTTGTGTCTACTCAGTGGAGGCGAATTTTGTCATCTAGAATATACTGTTTAAATTTAGTTGGCTTTGTAGTGGATGAAGCTCACTGCATAAAGAAATGGTATGTAGCTATGTAGATAGCAATAACAACTTAGCTTACAAGTTGTTACAGATTTCATTCTATTTTATAATACTATAATGTTCCGAGTGGTTGTGTTGATTCATACATAATGTCTTGTTTAATTGTAGGGGAGAGAAATTTAGAACTGAATTTTCACACCTAGATGAAATTAGAAGTATCATACCAGACACAGTTCGAGTGATGGCATTAACCGCAACAGCCACAAAATCTACCAGAAAATTTATTATAAATAGTTTAAGTATGCAGATGCCAGAAATAGTTTACATTCCTCCAGCTAGAGATAATATCGTATATGCTGTGATGGACAAACCTAGAGGAGATGATGTAATTAGTAAAGTTTTCCAAGGTACTGTGGAGAAGTTAAAGATTGAGAGAAGTAACATGGGAAGAATTATAATATTCTGTAAGACATACGATAATGTAATTTCAATATATCAATTTTTTAAGCATAATTTAGAAGAATATTTTACTGATCCAAAAGGAGCTCCAAACCACATAATTAATAGAACCCATTGCACTCATGAAAGCGTAAAAAATAAACTAATTGAACAATTTACTAAGGAATTGTCTTTAATGGGGATTGACTGCCCAGATGTGAGGCATGTAATACACTGGGGCATTCTTAGTGATGCCGAGATGTACGTGCAGGAAAATGGCAGAGCTGGAAGAGATGGTAAATTATCATGTGCTACAAGTTGGAAAACATCAACAGATTTGACCACAAGGTACACTACACAGCACATGATTGACTACTGCTTGGAGAAGAATGTAGTTTGCAGAAGATCATTTTTGAGAATTTGATGATTGTGTTTTTAAAGCTCAGGGGTGCAAGTGTTGTGATATTTGCCAGAGGAACTGTACTTGTGGAAGTTGTGATACCAACATTAATTCATTTATTGTTCCATTATCAAATATACAAACAAACAAATAGTTCTTTTCTGCACTTGTTCAACTATTTTTCATGTATTGTTCTGTAGTTTCCACATTCCTTCACTTATTTTATCATATTATTTATCTATACAAACTTTAATTTATTTATTGTTCCATTCTCAAGCAAATAAATAGTTATTTTTTGCATTGTATTTAACTATTTTTATGCATTTATTCTGTAGTTCACATTCCTTCATATATTTGTAGTAGCAATGTATTTCATTTGACAGGACAAAGATATTTCTAATAACAATCACAAAAAGTACAGAATAGCTAAGATAGGGTGTATTTAGAAAAATTATTGAGAATCCATTTCTTAAGGTCTTTTTCTGGTAAAGTTATTGTCTGGTTTGCTTTTAAGTTAAAAAAGATTTGTAGTTGTGTAGACCTGCATCAAACACCTACGACTCCATCAGTTGATTCACAATTTGATGCAAATCATTCAGTTGTGACTTCTCAGCATGCTTGCCACTGATTGGAGCAACTCCTGCCTCATCATCAAATGTAGACAAAATATCACTGACTGGTCCCACACTCTTTCCTGCTCGAACAATTGCAGTATCAGTTTTATTAGCTCCCAATCCATCAATAATTGTCTTCACAGTCCTGTTCATGTGCTCCATGTGCAGATCTGCACTAATGTTACGTCCTGGAAAGCCATGCACATTAACAAAACGACTCCACTTAAGTTGTTCCGCTAAATTTGGCGGCAGGATTACAAAATATTGTGTGAGCATAGTGAGTGCTTCCATTGCATAGTTCTTGTGCTTGGTTGCCTTGAAAATAAGCATGAAATATTTCCATGCTACCATTACACGTGTTCCATCTCCTTCCCTGATCGAATCTTTGAAATTGAGATACAGCAAGCCCAAGCTCAACACTTCCCGACAATATTCGTATGCTGAACCCATAGGACCATCACCGCCTTCTCCACCATCATCAGCACCCTCTCCACAATCACCACTGCTCTCTGCACTGCCATCATCACTTCCCTCTTGTGTTTGACCGAATTCTGTAGCTAGGTCGATGTGTTTGTCAACAATGGCAGACGCAACACCCATCAGTGCAGACTTCCTGACTGAGTCATCTTCCATCCACAGGTCAGGAGATAGAATAATATCACTGGGTGTATCATCAATACATGCCATACCAAGATAGGACAGGACTGCACTAACAATGTAACCACAATTTCAATGAAGTATTCAGCTGCATTCACATCACTTTTCACTTCTTTCTTGACATTCCTGCGGTTGATCAAGTTTCTCAACTGATAGAATGTACCTCTCTCCATCCCAGACTTTGTATCATACAACCTTTTCCATATCACCTAAGACAGTCGAACCGCACGCGTAAAATATGCGATAAATTTATTTGCAAAGATGAGGGGCGTGTCATAACAAAATGTCCATCTGAGCGTCTCCTAAAAGTGCTGCTCTGATTCAAGATTAGGCTTCGCTATTCAAATGAAAGAGAGTTCTATGAAATCATAATTATATCAATGTTGCAATCTCAAAACTAAGGGTGAAATAGCTTTGGGAAGCTGTCATACCACTAACGTCTTTGTTAGGATGCTGAAGAATATCTGCTACTAGAGCTGATATCTTAGCCGGTGAGTGTGGGACACAAAATGCACAGGGTTAGAATAATGTAGTAACATATTTTTTACAATTTTATTCTCTTTTTTTTATGTTGAACGTGTTCAAAACTATTTTATCCGAAGAAATTCGTAACCACATTAAATTAGCTTTTATTTTTCATTCAAAGTATGTACAAGCTTTTTTTTTTAACATCATGAATATAAAAACAGGGTATTCTGAATTTTATAAAAACCGGATATTCTGAACTGGTGACTGACTACAAATACAAGTCATTATCATCATCATATACGTTTGATATTGTTTCAGTTTCTATAGTTTCAGAAGTGGTGCTTTCATCAGAATCTGAGTCTGTGATGTCAGAATCTTCAGATTCGTATGGAGCTACAGTACTGCTAGTGAAGCCACTTGTAGATGGCACCTCATCAGATGGTAGGACATTCTGGCAGTTATGGCAGTTACAACTGGGTCCACACTTCCGGCCATTCTTGACACAGCCACACCTCTGGTTTCCACATCCTGTCTTACAGGAGCACCCTTTTGTCAGGAAATTAATTGTTTTCTGGACACTCTGATGAACTTCATCACACTCCCAGTCAAAATCAAAGCAGCCATCACTCTTCTTTATCCATCTGGAAGCTTCTGGTTCAGGTAAGTCTTCATTCAAATCCTGTTGTGTAGCATTGTTCCACATCATACCTACCCAACAGCAACGAAGCCAGTGACGCCACATTGATGTGTGTGATGGTACCCGATCTCTTTCGTCTGATATCCTTTCACATACAATGCTCCTGATGGTGTTGTACCAAGCTACATGTTTTTCTTTGATGCTTGCTTCAGTGATTGAATTGTATAGTTGCTGTGGTGTCTCGACATTTTTCAAGTGCTGAGATGTGTTTCTTAAAGTATAGTGTCCCAATGAGCCTGAGGAAGGATAAAAAACCTCTCTCTCTCACATCTTCACCGATGTCTGATAACAAGCTATCTGCATGCTCACCTGTAATGAACGGTGCATGTTGAAAAAATGTATTAATAAATGCAGCTTTTCCATGGCCATGAAAATAAGATACATAATCACAGCCAGAACATATGAAGAGCATTTGAAAAATATTGCAGAGGCTGCTACGGGGAAGACTTGCTAAGTCAGGGTCCAGCTCAAGAGCAGTGATCAAGCTGAGGTGTAGATAAGAGTGTGTTGGAGAGTGAGGTACGTTGAGTTGCACAATGACCTGTTTATTTGAAATACTACTCAGCAGAGGTAGGCCAATATTGTATACGTCTGTATCAGGAGAATAGATCAGCACTTTGTTGCCCTCAGCTTGAAAGGTATGCCTCCAAATGCGCATATCACTTTCCCTCGAATTTGAAGAATATGTTGTCATGGGTACAGGCAATAAATTACCGAAAAATTTGTATGTGGTAGTGATGGTATTTTGGGGAAAACATCCGCTCAGATACATTGTCTGGCCTTGCAATAATTTCATTCTTAACGTTTGAATAAAAGACAGACCCAATGCTTGCACAATCGAAGATTTGCATTCCCAGCAATCAGTATATGATTTCCATGGTACTGGAATACTCGTTGAAGGAGTGAATATTACGTGGGTGTGGACTGATGCACCTTTGCCACTGTCTCTTTTTTTTTTGTTCAAATGCTTTAGGATTAAATGTTCCATCATTTATTTTTGAGTCAAATAGTAGATGAACTTCAGAAACTTGTGATTGATATTGGGGTAGTACAAACCTGTTAAACAGGAAATTGCTATATTCCCTTATAGATGTCACATTACGAAGTAGTTCGCAGTTCAAGAAAAACATACCATCAACTGCAGTATCTGGATTCCATTGCTGTGGTAAACTACCCATTACTACTTGCAATTCTGGCCCAGGATAGCGCCTTCCTAGTTTGTCTTTCCAAACAGACTTAGCTCCTTTCAGTGGACATCCCTCTTCATCAGTAATGGCCCGGGGATACAAGGAGTATTGCTCAATGGTGCTGTTGTAAGACTGTCCTGTCCTATTGCACCAGGTAAGACGTTGCCGAAGGCATTTAGTAATTTGTGTGAGTTCTTTATCTTTCTGGTTCATTGCACGTTTGTTTATTTTTTTAACTGGTACCATTGTCAACAGCTTGTTCTTCCGGACAGGTGCTATTGTACTGGGATGTTGTAGCAAAAAATGATTAATAAAATTTTCCAGATTTTGTGATCCAATATCCCTGAAATTAAGCATGTCAAAAGACTGCTCTGGGGTAGCTTTTGTTTGATTAAATAAATTTAGAAGTCCACGATTTCCCTGTATAGATGATGGAAACAAATCTACTTTGTTAATTTCTTTCATCATTTCTTGTATGTTTTCTTCCCTCTGTTTGACTGCAGGTCTGTTCGTGAAAACATGGAACAGAAGTTGGCCATCCATATCGAGCTTTGGAAATAACTCAGATAGCAGGCTCTTGTGGCGCAAGAAATACGATGACGCATAAACAGTGATGTTTTTTGAAGGTATGATTGTGTAGGATGTGTAATAGCCATTTTGAGGTCCTTATTGACGCACATCTCATGTGCTTCATCGAGGGCTACTTCATGCCCTTTCCCTCCATTTATTGCCACTGTAAAACCTTTTTGCAAGTGTTTTAATATGTTGGGTGGAAATTTTAGTAAATCAGCTAGGTGGTATGGGATGAGACGCTGGTATGTAGTTCTGTCAAAAGCAAAAAATAGAGGAGCCATTTGTTTCAAAGCTGAGTTACGTAGGTGCCAATTCCCACATCTTATGGCTAAAAACAGTTGTATGTAGCAAAAGCAATCAGAAAAAACAAATCTATACCAAAATTTCCAAGTGTCATCAGACAGTATTTTTTCATCCATTGTAGTTTTAAATTTTTGGTCTGTAGCTTTGCTTTCAAGAAATGTTTCCATATCTATTAAAATAGTTCTCAATTCTGTGTTTTCAAGTTTGAATTCGCTGTCTGTCAAATCTGTAAGATTAAAAGCAGCAATTAATGCTCTATATATAGCCTGCCATGCTTGTAACAAGAAGTGATGTGTGCGAGCAAAATTGGAGCATTTTTCAAAAGATGTTAGAGTTTCTGCTCGAAACCCAGAAGCTTGAGCTAGCTGTTTCAATCCTGCATGATAGTAAATTTTCATTAGCACAGGCTGAAAATTGGCTAGTGTGTGCCATTCTCCTGGATAAATAAGTAACTTGTGAAGAGAAGCTCCATAAGTGTGTTTAATTTCCATAAGGTGCTGGTATGTTTTTCCATCGCCTATTAAAATTATGTAGCCCTCTTGGTTATTTGAAGCTGTGGTACTCAAAAGTAATTCCGCAACAAACCTCATGGTATCACTTGAATCAGGGTTTTCGTCAACCATCTCTATGTAGTAGATGTTTGATTTTTCGACTGCATCTTGTGTAGAATAGGCGTACAAATCCTTAAATTCATGCAACACCTCTTCTTTTTTAGGAAATTGATGTTTTAAAAAATTGTAGGCTAGCATTTTTCGTTCTAATCTTTTTCTTTCCCTTGTTTCATATTCATTTTCCTTAAAATCAGCTATGCTTTTGGTTTTCTGACTAGGCTGAGAGTGATCTTGTAGGCTAATGGGAGTTGCCATTTTTATTTGTTTGGCCAAATTTCTTGGGGTCAAAGTTCTTGGCCTCTTTGGCTCTATTTTGCCCAATTTATGTGGGGAAGTACCAGGAGACAATTCAAGGATACGCTTGGCTACTTTGTTAGCATACAGTATTTCTTTTAGGTGTATGGCAGGGTTGGGCTGTGTAAGTTGTAGCTATAGTAGTTCCATGATAACTTCGATGCGCAAAACTTTGAAGCATATCGAAATTGTCCACACTAGCTATTGTAAGGGTATTGTTTGGAAGATCATCCCATAACTTTTATGCCTCTGTGTGTTGGCTATTTCGGTAACAAATCTGTCATGGGTATCAGGTGAGCACACAGCACCTAATTGGTTAAATATTTTCATCAGTTTGCGGGATCCACTGCAAACTTCAATTGTATCAGCTAAAAGGAGATGCAGAGGGAGTGGCTGTTGAGTGTTGGTACAAAATAGCAATTGGCAATAGAGATAGTAACGTCGTAAATGTTTAGATCTAATAGTTTCACCTGTATGCTGCTTGGCTCTACTTGTACTTGTTATAGTCTCCAAGAAAATCCATAGAGATTGATTTATTTTTTTAATTTCTTCAACAAAAACAAACTTGTTTGAAGGCTTGGTTTTTGAAAATTTTCTGATTTCAGCATGAACTAAATTATTGATATGATATCCTGCTTTTGCAGAATTGTATCTTCACCAAGTGTGTTATGGTTAGGTACATTGGGTATGTATTCTGTATCATTTGGTGACATACTACCTAATGTCCAAGATAAACTTGTGAGCAGATCCCCTCCTTTTTTGTAGAGAAGTGTGCCAAATTTTTTGTGTATACATTTATACTCTATGTGAGTATTGAAATGTAACTTAAGTTGATTTAACATCCATCTCGATGTAAATTTAACTGTTCCTTCACTGTTCTCTAAAATGTGCTCGGTGTTCTCCACAGTGTCGTCAGAAGCAAAGTACTTCCGAAGGAAAACTCTGCATACTTGTGGCAGAAGTGCCGCTCTATTGTTCAGGAATAGATTTGCAACGAACAGAACTGAATGGAGGACAGTAGCAGTTAACTTACTGTTCTCATCTGATAAAGTCATCTCCCATATTTGTATTAAGTCAGCCAATTCAGTTTTGTTTTCATAGGATTTGACAATAGATAGATGGGATTTGTAACAATAGGCACATATGTAATCAGATGGGGGGAGTGGCTTTGTCCCATCCAGTTTTCAGCTATTCCAAGAATATTGTTGACAAGCTCCGAATTAGGGCTGTGTCTTGTGAAGTGTGTGCCTTTTTGGGGGTTAATATTGCAGCTTGCGCAAGGACGAGCACTAACGAATTGCCTGTACATTTCCTGATAATGCTCTGGACACAATTTAAAAATGCTATCACAATGTTCAATGTCAAGTGCAGCCATTATTTCACATACAGGGGCAAACAATGGTGAAACCAATTTCTCCTGAATATTGCAGCCAGGATAAACACAATATGTGTGCTCACTAGCTGCCACTAATTTTTGTGTACACCATTTGGGAGAATACTGGGGAGGATGAGAACGCTTAGCTTCTCTTTGATGAGCAATACAAATGCAGGCACTAGGCTCAGGTTCAGTGTCACAATGTTTTATTATAAATTCTTTCTCATCATCCTTCCATGCACCATAGTGTGAAAAAAAAAAGACTTGATTTTCCACAAAGGAAACATTTAGTGCATGGCTGGTCAGGATGGTACTTAGAATACCTTTCTTTTTTGCAGTGAGATGCCATTCCTCAACGTGATGTAGATGCAGTGTTGGAAACGAGAGCTGGTGATGAAGTGCGGGAAATAAATAAAGTGCAGGAAATGAGGTGCAACAAATTGCAGGACGAAACGAGGGGAAGTGCAGGAAACGAGGTGCTGGAAATAAATTGCAGGATGAAACGAATTGCAGGAAGAAACGAGGGGAAATACAGGAAACGAGGTGCTGGAAACAAATTGCAGGACAAAACGAATTGCAGGAAGAAACGAGGGGAAATACAGGAAACGAGGTGCTGGAAACAAATTGCAGGACAAAACGAATTGCAGGAAGAAACGAGGGGAAATACAGGAAACGAGGTAGGACGAAAATAGGTGCTGGAAATGAATTGCAGGAAGAAACGCGAAAATTACAGGAAAACGAGGTGGGGGCTGCTGGAAATGCAATTGCAGGAAGAAACGAGGGGAAATACAGGAGGGAAACGAGCGGTTGCTGGAAACAACTTGCAGCCAAACTGAATTGCAGGAAGAAACGAGGGAAGACAGGACACGCGGGTGCTGGATGAAAACAAATTGCAGGACAAAACGAATTGCAGGAAGAAACGAGGGGAAATACAGGAAACGAGGTAGGACGAAAATAGGTGCTGGAAATGAATTGCAGGAAGAAACGAGGGGAAATACAGGAAACGAGGTGCTGGAAATGAATTGCAGGAAGAAACGAGGGGAAATACAGGAAACGAGGTGCTGGAAACAAATTGCAGGACAAAACGAATTGCAGGAAGAAACGAGGGGAAATACAGGAAACGAAGTGCTGGAAACAAATTGCAGGACAAAACGAATTGCAGGAAGAAACGAGGGGAAATACAGGAAACGAGGTAGGACGAAAACCAGGTGCTGGAAATGAAGTGCAGGAGAACGAGGGGAATACATGGAACCGAGGGTGTGGAAACAATTGCGGACCAAAACGAATGAGGACGAAACGAGGGAACTACAGGAACGAGGTTGTGGAGGAACAAACCTGCAGGACAAAAACGAATTGCAGGAAGAAAGAAAGAACGAGGGGAAATACAGAAAACGACGTAGGTCGAAAGAAGGGTGGAATGAATTGCAGGAAGAATACGAGGGGGAATTACAGGAAACGAGGTGCTGGAACAAATTGCAGGAAGAAAGAAACGAGGGGAAATCAGGAAACGAGGTGCTGGAAACAAAAATTGAAGGACAAACGAATTGCAGAAGAATGAAAGAGGGGAACATAAGGAAACGACGGGTGAGGAGAACATAGGTGCTGAAGGGAACATGAATTGCAGAAAGAAACGAGGGGAAATACAGGAAACGAGGTGCTGGAAATGAATTGCAGGAAGAAACGAGGGGAAATACAGGAAACGAGGTGCTGGAAACAAATTGCAGGACAAAACGAATTGCAGGAAGAAACGAGGGGAAATACAGGAAACGAGGTAGGACGAAAATAGGTGCTGGAAATGAATTGCAGGAATAAACGAGGGGAAATACAGGAAAGGAGGTGAGCTATAAAGAATAGTTATAAATATGCCAGTAATGTATTTATGATTTATTTATTGTGTTTTCAGTGGTACGCAATGTTTTCTGTACTTTGTGATTTAACCGTATGTTTGACCAATGTTTTATGTACATAATATATTGGGGACACAAATTTTTTAACCTTCATTTTATACAGGTATCTATATAAGAAAGTTTAAACTTGAAATACTGGCTTCCTCACCTGCAAAACAAATTTGTCCCTTAATTTTGTCACTCCCCCTCCAGCAGCAAGTGTTGACTGTTTTATGGCTTCTAAGTGGAATTGGCGGTCACTAATCGACATGTGGCAAGATCAACAGATAAAAAAACAGGTAAAGGTTTCCCAGAGCTGTAGGGTTGCCAGAAATGGGAGGAAAAAAATAGTACGATTAAATGGGTGTAATTAACCCTCTCGTTCCTGAATTGTTTTGACGCGCGCGGAAAAATCTAATTTTCTACCGCGGAATAGAGCATTGCCGTTTTATTTTTTTAACTCGATGCTGGCTGGGAAAACCCCATAGCAACCATATATCACTAAATAGACCAAGAGTTGGGATTCCCCTCATTTTTTGATTGAGAAAATTGAATAATATTTAAGCCATCTACTAATACTTCCAAAAAAAATTTTTTTTCCCCCAAAAAAATCCACTTTTCCCATCAATAAAAAAATAAAATAAAATAGAAATAATATTGTTTGATGCATTATATACCAATATTATATTAGTTCAACAATAAAATATGTTGTTTGTTGTGTGTGGTGCTGATTGTGATCATTTAGGAGACATCTATGAGTGTCCACAAGGAACGTATGCCATCGGACGTCGAGCTCCACTACAAAACAATTTCATATACACAAAAACACAAACAACAAAGATATTTGTAATACAAACAACAAATTATTCATGATCCTATATAATTGCAACTTTATGATGTGTTGTATGCAGTTTTATACAGGATTTTTGTTTGGGGTGGGGCTCCGAGTGTACTTCGCCACACCCATTTTTTGGAACCTACACTACTTTGATGCACATCTTTGCATACGAGTCTATACTTCACACTGATGATCAGTGTTCGGTCCTATGCACTAAATGGCTCAGTTATGATAGGAACATAATGGGATACAATATCAGACTAAAAATAAATGCTTCCTAAATGTTCATTTCTATTCAACTCCCAAAATTCTAGGGGGGAACCCAGCCATGCCTCCCACTGTATGAACCCTGGTATGTATACTCTACACTGTACATGAGAGAAACATGTATTGAGAAAGTGTACTTTGAAAATGAAAAGCTGTACAAGCACACACGTGGAATTCAACTTACCCGGCATGGATGGTGTCACAGACTGAACGATCCCTCCCATAGGATCCGGAACCTCCATACAATACCAAAAAAAACACAAGACAACAATGACATTTGTAACATAACAGCTGGCCTCGCTGAATTGAGCCCCCCCTCCCCCGTCATTACTTTTCACTGACATTCTTGTACCATAACCCCCCCTCCCCCGTCATTA
>WLWD01005104.1_pt1 | contig 14939 bp, 8 predicted proteins | sample 6712731 | NCBI WGS metagenome assembly WLWD01 (sample SAMN12718690, study PRJNA576275) | sponge metagenome | isolation source: marine sponge | host: Mycale hentscheli | place: New Zealand: South Island, Marlborough, Capsize Point | collected 2014-11-01
CACTCACAACGACACTCCAAACACCAACATTAGAACAGTCCAACACGCGGACACTGTACACACGAGCTTCCCTGGCAACACCAGAGGTACGCCCAGCAACCACACTGGCCACATGTGTGCCGTGTCCATGACAATCCTGGCCACGCCTACTCTCTCTTAAGTGTACATCCATGGGGTCGTAACCAGAATACTTAGCTCTGCCTTCAAACTCCTCATGTCCATAGTTAATACCAGAGTCCATCACATACACATCCACATCTCTGCCATACACACTCGGCTGGTACCGCCCATCAAGAGGGAGGCGTGGTTGGTCTACACGATCTACATGCCACTGAGCATGCTCCTGCATTCCACTAACACGTGTCTCTTCCTCCACATATACCACACCCACTAGAGATCGCACCTTGAAAACAAAAACAATTATGGACTATAATAAGAATTTATTAAACGACCATTAGACTCAGTCAGACAAACAGATTGACAGACAGACGGATTGACTGACAGACACACAGATAGACAGACAGACAGACAGACAGTCAGACACACAGACAGAATGACAGATACACAGATAGACTGACAGACACACAGACAGTTAGACACACAGACAGACTGACAGATACACAGATAGACTGACAGACACACAGACAGACTGACAGACAGACTGACAGACACACAGATAGACTGGCAGACACACAGACAGACACACATATAGACTGACAGACACACAGACAGACACACAGATAGACACACAGACAGACGACAGACACACAGATAGACTGACAGATACACAGATAGACTGACAGACACAGACAGACACACAGATAGACTGACAGACACACAGACAGACGACAAACACACAGACTGACAGACAGACCACAAACACACAGACAGACTGACAAACACACAGATAGACTGACAGACACACAGACAGACACACAGACAGGTGACAGACACACAGATAGACTGACAGACACATAGACTGACCTTGTACAAGTTTGTTTTAGTAAGCTTGACAGTGCAGACTCTGAGAAGTTCTCCATTAGAGTAGGATCTGGTATTTGGTTCTGAACTAAGACTGAGTATCGTAGACTCAATGTCGTGCCACGAAGATTCATTCTCACTGGATGAGATCACTATCATGTAAGCTCCAGTCTTGTAAGCTACATCCACTCCTTCTGCAAGTACTAGTGGACATAGTGACCCACTGGTGGGTTGGGTCACACATAGCAACACCCCTAGCAACACCACACCTACTTGAACTGATAGTAGCATAGAGCAAACACTGGCACACACTCTCACTGGTTATTAAATAGAACCCACCTCGTGGTGAGGATGAAGGTCAGCCAGGGTCTCATTAACACATTCACCACATCCTATCACCAGTAACTGGTAACATAGCAACTAATAACAGCACAGCGTCAGGTCAAATAAGGAACTGGACAGTCAACACAAAAGACTCATCATTCAGTTCCATCATATCATGTGACCAGGAACTATTTGGTGGCTGTATTATCAGGCAACACTCACACGTTGGAAATCTGGCTGAAATATGAAGCACCAAAGGTGTGAACCCTCAGTGCTACTATAGTGGGGTGGCTTAACAATTTTTTCGTTACACGGCGGACAAAAGACTATATATATAAGGTATATAGAGACTAAAAAAAGTGACCCCAGAAAATCTGACAGTGCACTGTGAATTTATGGCGAGATATATTTTTAATTATCTCATTAATTATTCATGAGATGAGTAAATTGACTGTAGGTTTTTAATTTTTTTAATTTTGACTGTCCAAAATTGACCCTTGTTCTGACTAGCATATATATTAGGTACAGGGTAGTTATCTAACATATTAGTGTCAGGTACAGGGTAGCTATAACAGCAAGTCTTAGCCAGCACATAGTAGTTAGTCAATACAGCATTCTGGCTAGTAGTATTGACTGCTGACATTGCTTGCTGTGACATTGTTTTAAAATGTCAAGACCTCTAGACTGGACTCTTTGTATCATGTGCCAAGAGAATATTAAGGTGTCCTTCCAACAATCCAGGATGTCAAGCACATGATGCATTGGCTACTTATGATGCTTTTGTCCATAATGTAGAGGAATTTTGAAAGATAGATTCTTTACCTGTGAATATTGGGCTTGAAGTGGCAGAAGGGAAATAGCTACTGGAAAAGCAAGCCAAATGGTATAAGAACTGCCACCTAAAGTTTAATAATGCCAAACTGAAAAGAGCTAAGCTGAAACGACCACGACAGGCAACTGATGAAGTAATGTGTCGATCTAAACGTAGAGTAACTGATAGAAATACAAATCTTTGTATTTTCTGTGAAGTTGACAGTTCTGAGCCTCTGCATGAATTCAGCACCCTCAGTGCCAGCAATCCTGTTTAACAGATGGCCACTGAAATGGGTGATAGCACTCTCTTAGTGAACATTGGTGGTATTGACTTGGTGGCTCTAGAAGCAAAGTATCATTTTCATTGCTTATCAAAGTATCGAAATAGTTACTGTGTTCACCTTAGATCTAAGGCTTGTTCATCCTCTTCACTAGATTACCTAGAGAAAAGGGCTAGAGCAAGAGTGTTTGCTGAGGTCATTGAGTATGTACACACTTCTTTAGAAAATGGAACACAATCTTTTCAATTGGCTGAGCTACATGCAATCTATCAAGAACAATTACAAGAATTTAATGTCAGCAGCAGTATGATAAATAAGAATTTAATGTCAGCAGCAGTATGATAAATAAGACACGACTTAAGAATGATATTATACTTGGTCATTTTCTGGACTTTAATATTCAAGCTCAGTCTGTTTGAAATAAAGTAGTTTTCATATTCCCTGAAGGTAAGCTTATGAAATTGATGCATTAGTTATGAAAATTCTATATTTTTCTATAGGTGTGAAAAAAATGATGCAACAACATATTGACTACAAGTCGCAAACATAGCCAAAAATCTCGGCAAGAAGTGTTTCAGCACAAAGGTTTCAAGTTTTCTGGCAAGTTTCCACTTCATTCGGAAAGATTGTATCCCATATAACTTGAAATTGCTCCTTTCAATGATTTCTACGGTCCAACTTTGAAGAGTGAGAGAAATGTAGATACTCAGGCATGTTAAACTGCTGCACAAATTGTTCTTTTTAACATGAAGAAGGAATCTGCAGCAGTGCGCAAGACAAAAACTAGACATTCAGTTGACCGAGAACTTCCTCTACCAATATACATTGGCTTGAACATCCATTCTACCTTCAGGAGCAAGAAGTTAGTGGATCAGATGAATGAGCTTTGTGTGTGCATATCCTATGATTGCGTACTTCAGTTGGAAAATTGCATGGCTACTTCAATGTGTCAGCAGTTTCAGTCTGATGGTATAGTATGTCCTCAAACTTAAAAAAGTTGTTTGTCACTGGAGGATTAGACAACATTGATCATAATCCCACATCTACCACTGCTCAATCATATTTCATGGTACAGGCATTAGAATCACTCAATTTCCACTAAATAATGATGCAGGTATTTGTCGAGGGCTAAGGTGAGAGAAGAAGGTTGGTTGCAGAATGATGTGAAGTTGTTAGAAGGGCAACTTGGTGATAATCAGCCATTTTCTTGGTCAGCATATCATGCTCACTTGCAACCGTGTATGATAGATCCCCAGTAGTAACAGCTCTTCTTCCATTGTTCTTTGAAAAGGCAGATACTCCAGCAATGACAAAACATGGCATGAACATTATTAAAAGCATTACAGAATTCCTTCATCCTGAGCAGCTTCCTGTGATGACATGTGATTGCCCAATATTTGCAAAGGCGAAATATATTCAGTGGATGTGGCCGGCAGAGTATGGAGAGGATATATTTGTGATAATGTTCGGATGATTCACACAAGTGTACAACACATTTATAAGGTAGATTACAATGATAATAGCATTGGTTTTTGCCTGCACATGAATATAATTAATGTTTGGTAAAGGGTCCATGCTATTCCCTTGAGTGTGAATTTCACACTAAGTGTGCATTCACACTAGGCAGTGCATAGATGGTGGGCATTCACACCACCTGTTTGGCGTGAACTTGGTGGGTTTTCACGCTATAATTTTTACAGTGTACATATTGAAATGGGATTATGGAAAATACTAGGAGACTATCTTGCTGGATCGGGTTGGACTGCAGCACTCACTGAGGCAGGTGTATATAGTTCTGCAGCACTCACTGAGGCAGGTGTATATAGTTCTGCAGCACTCACTGAGGCAGGTGTATATAGTTCTGGTACTGTAGAAAGTCTTCTGACAGCTTCCCATTTGACAAAGACTCGCCATGCACACCAAGTGTTCTTAGCAGCCCTTGGTACGCTACAGCATCAAGCTTTTTCACATGCTCAAGAATTTTAGAATGGAGAGCCAAAATGGCACAATTGAGTCCTACATTTAAATTTTTGGGATTCTATCAAAAAACTGGAACAGTTGATTCTTATCTTTGTCTGTCCGAGCTCATCGTGAAAAGAACTTTGATTTGTATGTAGAAGTGTTGGAAGCTCTTGTTGGTTATTCTTTGCCCTTGACCACTTCAATTATGCACGATGGATACCTATCCACATTCGTGACATGAAATCCTTACCTTCTACTTTTAAAGGAACAATTCCAAAATCATTGGGTTGCCTCTAAAACCCATCGAAGGTTTTCACATATGCCATTGGATCAGATTCATGAGCAAGAAAATGCACAAGTGAATGGAGAGGGAGATATTATAGGATTGACAGAAAGTCAAGAGGCTTTGCAACAGTGGATGGTCTGTGGCCCAGAAATTGCAAAGTGCTTGAGTGAGTTTGAAACTCATGAATTACTTGGTGGTGATGAGACACCTGCTAGTTCTCACCATGAATTACTTGGTGGTGATGAGACACCTGCTAGTTCTCACCATGAATTACGTGGTGGTGATGAGACACCTGCTAGTTCTCACCATGAATTACGTGGTGGTGATGAGACACCTGCTAGTTCTCACCATGAATTACTTGGTGGTGATGAGACACCTGCTAGTTCTCACCATGAATTACTTGGTGGTGATGAGACACCTGCTAGTTCTCACCATGAAGAAGGGTCAAGTATTCAAGTGAAGATGAAAGAGCTGGTAAAAAATCTGATAGATACAATCACAAGTTACAGTAACCCTTTTGACAATGAATGTGCTGAACTTCTTGTACTTAACACAAGAGCTTGCATGGATGAGTCAGTGATTGATACGGTTCAATCAATTAAAGCAATTGGTAATACTCAATACAAAGAATATATTTCTCAAGTTATAGTAAACAGAACATCTTCCATTCATGATACTATCAAGAAAAATTTACTTCCATTGTCTAAGAGTTCAAGATGCAAGTCGAAGTCCAAGTCTTCACAGAAACTAGTAGCTGAACAACATAATGCAAGTTTATTTAGCCATATCTATATAGCTAGTCAGCAGCATAATGGAGATCTTGCCACATTCTTTTCTCACGAAAATCAATCAAGTCCCCCATCATTGTCTGACTGTGGAAAGCTTCGTGTCACTCAAAAATCAACTCTCCTTAACTGCTTTGGTACAATTAACCAACCTGACAAACCATCATTGTTTGATGCTAAAATATTGGATGGTTCTGCTGTTGTGCACTTTCTGCCAATAGCATCTGCTAAAACCTTCAACGATTATGCAGACAATGTAGTTCTTCCATATTTAATTGAGCAACTGCAAAGCACAAGTAGATTTGATTGTGTTTGGGATTTGGGATAGATACATCTCAGCAAGTATCAAAGAGTTAACCAGAATACGTCGAGGAAGTGGACTTCAAATGAAAGTGTCAGGAAACACTAAGCTACCAAAAAAAAAATGGAATGATTTTTTGCTGGATCCAAAAGATAGACAGGAATTATTTGATTTTTTCACTGCGAAAGTGTGTGCTATGAACATTCCAGAAGGTAGAAGACTCTACATAACATCAGGAGATAGTGTAAAATGTAAAGGTAGAAGACTTTACACAACATCAGGAGATAGTGTAAAATGTAAAGGTAGAAGACTCTACATAACATCAGGAGATAGTGTAAAATGTAAAGGGACAGAAGAGGAAATGGCTGAGTGCAATCATGAAGAGGCAGACACGAGAATTATGACTCACGTAAAAGATGTACTTGAAAATGGTGATAATGTAGTCATAGTGCGTACTGTAGACACTGATGTAATTGTAAATGGTGATAGTGTAGTCATAGTGCGTACTGTAGACACTGATAATGTAGTCATAGTGCGTACTGTAGACACTGATGTAAATGGTGATAGTGTAGTCATAGTGCGTACTGTATACACTGATGTAAATGGTGATAGTGTAGTCATAGTGCGTACTGTAGACACTGATGTAATTGTTTTGCTTGTAGGAATGTTTCATTACTTTCGAGAAAAAAATCCATCTGCTGAAATATGGGTAGCTTTTGGGACAGGAAAAATATATTGTTACTATAATGTGAATACCATCTTTGAAAAGCTAGGGAGAAACAAGAGTATTTCACTACCACCTTTTCATGCTTTCACAGGTTGCGACTCAACCTCATCCTTTTTTGGAAGAAGTAAGAAGTCTGCATGGTTGGCTTGGAATGCTTGTCCTGAAGTGGCAGAAGCTTTACTTTTTATAGCAGCCAATCCTTATGCTTCTGTTAACCTTTTATCACCACATTATAAACCTTTAGAGAGATTTACAGAGTGTTAAATCACAAGACTAGCTCTCTATCATCTGTAGTGTTATATCACAAGACTAGCTCTCTATCATCTGTAGTGTTATATCACAAGACTAGCTCTCTATCATCTGTAGTGTTGTTATATCACAAGACTAGCTCTCAATCATCTGTTAATGAAGTCCGAAAAGAGCTAATTTGCAGGAGCAAGAATGTTGAAAACACCTCACCAACCCAAGATGCATTATTCCAGCACGTAAAAAGATGTATTTTTCAAAGTGGTATTTGGACCACCAGTCTCATTCTGAGTAAGTTCATACCTAAATTAATGGTTTATTATGAGTAATCTCCAAAATCAGAGCGTGACAGACAGACAGACATGACAACTATTATAACTTTCTCGCGCATGCGCGCTGAGGGTTCATAAAGTTAAAAACCTGGCCCATTATAGGAACTTGTACCACGATAGTTAGATACTGTCACTGAAGCTTCACTGATAACCTTCATGGAACAGACAACTGACAGAATGAACTTCACGTGGTTGCATGCTGTGAGTTAGTTCTAGTACTCTTCATGGAACAGACAACTGACAGAATGAACTTCACGTGGTTGCATGCAGTGAGTTAGTTCTAGTACTCTTCATGGAACAGACAACTGACAGAATGAACTTCACGTGGTTGCATGCTGTGAGTTAGTTCTAGTACTCTTCATGGAACAGACAACTGACAGAATGAACTTCACGTGGTTGCATGCAGTGAGTTAGTTCTAGTACTCTTCATGGAACAGACAACTGACAGAATGAACTTCGCGTGGTTGCATGCTGTGAGTTAGTTCTAGTACTCTTCATGGAACAGACAACTGACAGAATGAACTTCACGTGGTTGCATGCAGTGAGTTAGTTCTAGTACTCTTCATGGAACAGACAACTGACAGAATGAACTTCGCGTGGTTGCATGCTGTGAGTTAGTTCTAGTACTCTTCATGGAACAGACAACTGACAGAATGAACTTCACGTGGTTGCATGCTGTGAGTTAGTTCTAGTACTCTTCATGGAACAGACAACTGACAGAATGAACTTCACGTGGTTGCATGCTGTGAGTTAGTTCTAGTACTCTTCATGGAACAGACAACTGACAGAATGAACTTCACGTGGTTGCATGCTGTGAGTTAGTTCTAGTACTCTTCATGGAACAGACAACTGACAGAATGAACTTCACGTGGTTGCATGCAGTGAGTTAGTTCTAGTACTCTTCATGGAACAGACAACTGACAGAATGAACTTCGCGTGGTTGCATGCTGTGAGTTAGTTCTAGTACTCTTCATGGAACAGACAACTGACAGAATGAACTTCACGTGGTTGCATGCTGTGAGTTAGTTCTAGTACTCTTCATGGAACAGACAACTGACAGAATGAACTTCACGTGGTTGCATGCAGTGAGTTAGTTCTAGTACTCGTCTAGTCACTCACTTGACTCAGTGCTCTCAAACTCCGCCCACTAAGTCTCTGACATTTCCTGATGTCAAGAATCTTAAGATTATCACATTTCTGAGACAACAATGAAATGGAGCTATCCGTTACCATGGCGCAGTTAGACAAACGTAGAGTATGCAGGCTAGAGCCACACAAGTAGAAACACTACACAGTAATAATAGAACGCATTACATAGTAATAATAGAACACACTACACAGTAATAATAGAACACACTACATAGTAATAATAGAACACACTACTTAGTAATAATAGAACACACTACATAGTAATAACAGAATAACATAGTAATAATAGAACACACTACTTAGTAATAATAGAACACACTACATAGTAATAATAGAATTAACACTACATAGTAATAATAGAATTAACATTACATAGTAATAATAGAACACACTACATAGTAATAACAGAACACACTACTTAGTAATAACAGAACACACTACATAGTAATAATAGAATTAACACTACATAGTAATAATAGAATTAACATTACGTAGTAATAATAGAATTAACATTACATAGTAATAATAGAATTAACACTACGTAGTAATAATAGAATTAACATTACATAGTAATAATATAATTAGCACTACATAGTAATAATAGAATTAACACTACATAGTAATAATAGAATTAACATTACGTAGTAATAATAGAATTAACATTACATAGTAATAATAGAATTAACACTACGTAGTAATAATAGAATTAACATTACATAGTAATAATATAATTAGCACTACATAGTAATAATAGAATTAACACTACATAGTAATAATAGAATTAACATTACATAGTAATAATAGAATTAACACTACATAGTAATAATAGAATTAACACTACATAGTAATAATAAAATTAACATTACATAGTAATTGGCGAGTGAGCAAAGCGAGCGAGACACTCTCAGGGGTAACACAATTGAAAATAGGGGATGTTTGTTTATACAGTAGGACCTCAGAGTTATGGACTTCAGAGATCCGGAGATACCGGTTAACCGAACGGACCGTAGTTAATTGACATCGGTAAAGATCGCCGCAACAAACTGAAATTACACGGTCGGGTAAGTGTCGTTGATGCAAAGCAGGCGCTAAGCAGACCGCGGACGGGCGTACATATGTAGTTCTATTCTCAATCATTTTGCTGCTATGGCTTCTACTAGTGGAAAAAAGCGAAAGAGGACTGTTTTGTCTATCGAAAAATAGTTGGAAATCTTGAAAAAGATTGACCAGAATATATCACTAGCAACTATTGCTGATGAATTTGGAATAGGAAAGAGCTCATTTATGATTTGAAAGCTGCTAGACCCAAGATTATGAAGTTTGTTACTGAAACTCAGGATGAGAAGTGCTTAAAGAAATGATGCATCATTAGAACTGCAGATGATGATGCATTTGATAGAGCTGTTCACTTTTGGTTTATGCAAGAGCGTCACAAAGGATCTCCCATCAGTGGTGTGGTGCTTATGGAAAAAGCTAAATTGCTTTATGAGCAAATGTATCCTGACAAATCAGAGGAAGATTTTAAAGCAAGCAAAGGATGGCTGCATCGATTCAAGAACCGTCACGGGATAAGGCAACTATCAATGCAAGGAGAATCTCTGTCTGCAGACACCAATGCTGCTGTTGATTTCAAACTAACTTTCGGTAAATTTGTGGAAGAGGAAAGGCTTTGTTTGCACCAGGTGTTTAATGCAGATGAAACTGGTCTGTACTGGCGCCTCCTACCCAACAAAACACTTGCTGATGGAACAGAGAAAACTGCAAAGAATATGAAGCCTTCTAAAGACAGAGTCACACTTATGGGTACTGCAAATGCCAGTGGAGATTTTCGCCTTCCTTTAGTATTCATTCATAAAAGTGCAAAACTTCGATGCTTCAGTGGAATAAATATGTCAGCTCTACCTGTCCACTACTATGCTCAAAAGAAGGCATGGATGAATCAGACAATATTTTCTGACTGGTTCTTTAAACATTTTGTCCCAGAAGTAAGACAATATTTACAATTGAAATCTTTAGATTCGAAAGCTGTTTTACTACTAGATAATGCACCTTCACATCCTTCAGCTTCTAATTTAGCAACAAGTGATGGCAAAATTAAGTGCTTATTTTTACCACCAAATGTTACTAGCATTATACAGCCAATGGATCAGGGAGTCCTCGAAAATGTGAAGCGTGGGTACAAACGAGAGTTACTGAGAGAGCTGCTGTTGAAAAGTTCAGAAGATACTAGCTTTATTGATTTCGCAAAGGAGGTGACAATCAAAGATGCCATTTACTTTTCAGCTAAAGCATGGAATGAAGTGCCTTGTTCAGCTCTTAGCCGTGCCTGGAACAAGATAGGCCTTGGGCCAAGCAGTTTGCCTGAAGAAACTCCAGAAGCAGTTGACGTATCTGAAGAATGTGGTCAACTAGGAATTGAGTCTTCAGAAGGTGAACAATGGCTTGATGCTGATGTAAATATGAGTGGAGTTGATGAAATGAATGATGAGCAAATTATAAATATGGCTTTGGGTAGAGACAATGACAACAGTGATGAAGAAGAAGAGAATCCAGTTGTTGTGCCATGTGTCACTCACGCAGAAGCTGAAACAGCCTTTTCTACATGCTTATCATGGTTAGAACAGCAAGATGAGGCTACTCCAATGAATTTGATGCTTCTACACAACTTACAAACATTAGCTAATTCTAAGAAATTTCATTCTCTGAAACAAACATCAATAACAAAATATTTCAAACCAGCATAAATTTGTAATACATGCTCTTATATAATTTCATGTAATGCACGAGCTAATTCCCATTTGTATTTGAAAAGCTTGTATCTGCAAAGCAAAAAATATATAAAGATGTGATAACAGAACATATATAGTTATAATGCTTATATGGATGTAAAACATTGAAGGCTTCAGAGTTACGGAAAATTCAGAGTTACGGAAACCTCCATTTCCCAAGGGTTCCGTAACTCTGAGGTCCTACTGTATATATGTTAGGACGTACGTATGTCATTTTGTACTTTGACCCTCTCGTATTTTCGAGTAGTATTAGGCTCGCTTGCCATTTGTGCTCAAGCACACCACTAGTAATAGAATTAACACTACATAGTAATAATAGAACTAACACTACATATAAGTAATAATAGAACTAACACTACATAGTAATAACAGAATACACTACATAGTAATAATAGAATACACTATAAAAATAGAACTAACACTACATAGTAATAATAGAACTAACACTACATAGTAATAACAGAATACACTACATAGTAATAATAGAATACACTACATAGTAATAATGTAACCGTTAGCTATTATGGATTTACCTTGCCTGTGATTCTCCGGCTATAAGAGACATCTACTAACTCCAAGTTATTACAGTTGTGAAATGCCCACCACAAACTACACAAACAAACCAACCAAAGAAACACGAGCAACTGCTCACTATGTGTGTGTATACCTGTTCTCCCTCACTGTGTGTGTGTATACCTGTTCTCCCTCACTGTGTGTGTGTACATACCTGTTCTCCCTCACTGTGTATGTGTACATACCTGTTCTCTCCCACTGTGTGTGTACATACCTGTTCTCTCCCACTGTGTGGTAGCCTTGCAAGACAAGTTTCTATAACAACCATTAGTTAACTATCACATGATGCAATGAATAATATAAAAACTTTATAGGGTTCTAACCAGTGGGGGGAGAGGAAACTGCTCCCCCAAATTTCCCAGCTTCTCCCCCAAAACGTTCCACCTACTCCTGCAAAATTCTCAGCTTTCCCCCATAATATTAGCATGCTGTTTGTAGTATTTCATTAAGTTGAACCCACAATTTCGGCATATAGCTTAAAATTGGTTCATGTGAATCAATCTCGTGATTAAAACTATACCTTTCTTTAGCCTGGTAACTCTAGAGAGGGTGGTGAACATGCCTTAACTTATGCTCCCCTTCAAACAAATTTTCTAGATAGATCCATGCTTTACCACTAGACAAACCAAGTGCAGCCATGACAACAAACCAAGTGTAGCCATGACAACAAACCAAGTGCAGCCATGACAACAAACCAAGTGCAGCCATGACAACAAACCAAGTGCAGCCATGACAACAAACCAAGTGCAGCCATGACAACAAACCAAGTGCAGCCATGACAACAAACCAAGTGCAGCCATGACAACAAACCAAGTGCAGCCATGACAACAAATACAAAGTAAAACCATTCTATAGTAGGAGATAAAATAATGTTCCTGATTCTGTTCCGTAGTACGGCCGTCAAACGGTAGTCTTTTTACCGTAGTTTTTACCTCTGCGTTCCGTACCGTTTTGACTAAACGGCCGACACCGTTTACTAAAACGGAAAAAACAGTTAAGCTTTTCCATCAATTCACTGATATTTTCTAGCTAGAAACTCTTCCATAGCTGTATCAGCAAGCTAAGGCCTTATATCGACCATTAAACACTACGGGGATAGTGCAAAAAAGCTTGAACAAACTTTAACTTGCTTCAATAAAGCTGCAGACCGAAGTTTTGATGGGCACACAGCTATAACAAGGTCCGCACTTCGTAGGTCTTCTGTTAGTTACTGATGGACCTCCAGTAGTAAAAAATCTAAGCCCAAAAAGGCCCTAACATCGATACTGTGCGGTCGTCAAGCTAACAATTCCCCCCGAGACAACTTTGAATAGGACGGCTTAAAAAATGTTTTACCTGAAAAGCTCCGCCTCAAGACCCTGTAAACAAAAATCGGAACGATTTATTGGATAAACTATTTTTTATATTTCTTTGAGTGAGGCATGTAGTGAACAGGAAAGATTAAAACAGTAACACAGTAGAATGGAATGGCCATTTTTTACCAAACAGCGCCCCCCCCCCCCTCGTTTTGAATTGTGCAACAGCCGTTCTACGGAATGGAATTCGTAACTTTATTTTGTCTCCTACTGTACCTATGTAGTCATGACAACAGAGACAAAGTTCCATGAACTATCTTCTTACTCGCAGTTGAGTACATCTTTCTGTCAAATTCTTGAACACACATGGAGTTATAGTCACTCTGGATAGATTAAGTGACGTCAACTTAACACATCTAACACCTAGCACACACAAACACAATGTCAGTAACACATCTAAAACACACAAACACGACGTCAGTTATCACATCTAACACCTAGCTCACACACGATGCCAGTCAACGCATCTAACAACTGGACACATACAAACACAATGTCAGACATCACTTATGAACTTGCCAATGTCTTTGAGAGATTTATGAGTGAGATTACTTGGAGAACCTGACACATCTAAACACCGTAACTCTTGACAACCGCGATACAATACACCACTCAGTATGGAGTCAGTCAGAACTATATAAAACAATACACCACTCAGTATGGAGTCAGTCAGAACTATATAAAACAATACACCACTCAGTATGGAGTCAGTCAGAACTATATAAAACAATACACCACTCAGTATGGAGTCAGTCAGAACTATATAAACCTACTGTAACCTGTCACACAGCTGAGTGTGACAGACAGACAGACAGGATGACTACTGTAACCTGTCACACAGCTGAGTGTGACAGAGAGACAAGTGATAAAAAATGAGTAAATGTAATTGAACGTGGGCGTAAATCCACAAGCTCAGTCGGTAAAGGGTTGAAGGACCAGGAATATCAGCTCAGCACTTACTGTAAGTCGTTCGAAGCGTGCTAAAGACACTAACTTCTTCCTTGAACTAGCGAGACAGATACTTTGCCATTGCGGCATGTCTGCCCGGAGATAGGCGTGGGAACAGTGCACAGTTAACAGTAAGTTAATGGCAAAATTGATCTTCAAAATTATTGCAAACCATACAACACTTAACTAGTGTGACTAGCACAAAGAGGCGTGTTGGGTTTGATACAACCGGTAGTGGGTAAAGGGTGATTTGATATTCACGTATATGGCAAGGGTGACAAGAATGTATTGTTCCTTGCTGTCCTGCGGTATTTTCGGAGGAGTGTGAGTCCGACAGCAATTCTTGTGCATCAACTATTTAAGGACAGCCCCACAGTATAGAGTTGGAACTTTAACCCTTTGCGGACGAACGCGGGCCGAGCAATTATGTAATTAAATACGCGCACGCCGTAAAACCAATTAGTTGCCCGAGACGACGACGTTTTACCAGTGGAGTTCGACACGTGGAAAAAGAAAACGGGCGAGTGTTTCTTTTGTGTTAGGCCTCAAATAATCGGCCTCTAGCGTTGTAGCTATGGTAATTCGTTAGTTTATTGTTTATAGAGTTGTTTTGAATACAAACTTAGTTGGAATTATCGAGGAGGCCATAGTTTGTTAGCTATTTTTTTAGCTTATATTTATGAAAGGAGAAATCACACCCAAGTGTAAGTTCTAGTTTTAGTTTGCTTATTTCTAGCTACTTTAGGCCTTTACTTCTTAGTAGATGTTCTATTTGAATATAGCTAGACACAAAGTGTAGGAAAAATTTTTTTTTATTTAGTTGGTGCACTTGATATAAGTTATACTTATTTTATAAGACTTATTTTGTAGAATAGAGATTGCAAAATGTATACTATGTAAGCTACTGAAAGTTTTAGCGCGCTACGCGCTCTGTAACTGTAATAACAGAGCAAAAAAGAGCTTGTCACGAATTCGTGACAGCCGTATTCTCTTGACGCACCCGGTATGTCACAGATTCGTGACCATCGTACGCGCACGTTAAGTTACGGCGGTCACGAATGCGTGACGGTCGTACGCAAAGGGTTAA
>WLWD01005207.1_pt1 | contig 14924 bp, 9 predicted proteins | sample 6712731 | NCBI WGS metagenome assembly WLWD01 (sample SAMN12718690, study PRJNA576275) | sponge metagenome | isolation source: marine sponge | host: Mycale hentscheli | place: New Zealand: South Island, Marlborough, Capsize Point | collected 2014-11-01
TTAGCTCAGTCTTACTTTCAATTATTTTAAGAGCAAAGGCATAATAGCATACCTATGCTTGTCTTAACTCAACATCATGTGATTCCTTGAAATGGATGTGATGTGTATATTCATTGTTTGCATATGGACTGTATATCCATTTGTGTGTGTGTGTGTGCGTGTGTAGACAAATACGTTGTGTTTACACATGCTCAAACGTGCATGCACATAGATACTTTAAAACTAAACTAACATTTAAAAAATGCATGCTCATTTATCATACGCACACATGCAAACATCATAGCTATACCCAAGTTTTTTTAAATGTGCAATATCCTCTTACCAAATTTTTTTTCCAAAAATTATTTGTGATACTCTTTGCCAGTAACGGCTTTTCAGACAAACAGCTGAGTTAGACGGCTGTAATGCCATCTTGCATTAACTTGAATATTTCAAATGTTGTACAACAAAAAGATGCCGGTAGTTTCAATATTGGATTGTAGATGCAGCCTTATGAGTTAGTATTCTATATTGTGGAACTTAGGTTATTTAACACGCATACTGGAACTCTGGAAAATTACACACTAAGACAGTTGAGTAGTAAAACAAGATGTGATAGTGCACTTCTTTTACTATGTAGTTAGCAACTGAAACACAAACAAACAAAACTAAACACAAATTTCTTTGGTTTCAAATCTCCAACCAATCTATATTTGTATATAACTCTTTTTTGTGAAAATGTTTACATTCACGTCTATGAATGCAATTACGAGAATGGAATCGTGAGAATGGAATTATAAGTATAGGTTCTTGGGGGTGAAGTGTACGATGACTAAACTATGGAAATGTTGTGAAACATTTTGTTTTGACGTTCAGTGTTCATAATTTTATTCATGCAATCTATGAACTGGACTTTGAAGCAGTTATTCATGAGAAGTGCAGGAAACGAGGAGAGTTTGTGGCTACCAAAAGAGAAATCATTCCCTGCACTTTCTATTTATGCATAATTTCTTTCTCAGCCTTCTTTCACTCATTAGATGCATTCTTATTTATAATTTTTATTTATTTGTATGTATTTCTAATTGGAGTGTTTGTTTGCCGGCTGATTGTCGTAGCTCAGTGGCAGAGCGCTTGTGCGTTAAGCAAGCAATTATGGGTTCAATTCCCGGTGGGGACTGAATTTTTTTAATTCTGTATTGTTAAAAAAAAAAAGCCTGTGAAAGAGAGAGAATGCATCTAATCTATTGTATTGTACTACAATAATTTTTTTTTACAAATAGTGCCGCCACTATAAAGCTATAATCCACAAGAGAGGACCACGAATACACACGCTATCTGATAAACTTAACAGATGTCGTCTCCAGATACGTATAGTCACACGTATAGTGAGGTAATTAATGAAATGAAGAGAGAAAGCCAGCATATAATGTGTCAAATTCAACATTTCTTTGTCTGTACCAGTAAAAATATGGCAGGAGCAGTAGCTATAACAGTTTGCTCATAACATGTTTACAAAATATGAGAAATACCTTTTGTATTATTAGTATTGTAATAATAATTCAATATATGGAGTAAAGACAATAATGCCTATCAAAATGGTATTGTCATCTACACCAATTTAGGTCAGAAAAGTACAATTGCTAAGATAAATATCGTTATCGTTAAAAGTGCTCTAAACCTGAACATTCCATTGTGCGCATACGTGTTAGTTTTTATAATCCATTATCTTCAAATATGGCACTACTTATGAATAATTGCTTGTGTGTGTGTGTGTGTGTGTTTGTTGGTGTATTTGTTTGTTTGTGTGTTTTGTGTGTGTTTGTTTCTTTGTGTATGTGTATGTTTGTGTGTGTATTTGTGTGTGCATGCTTGTTATTTTGCGGTTTCAAATGAAAGCCATGAATCCTTACATTACAAAGGAGGACTGGAATTAACAGCAGTAAGTATTCAACGCGTAGACTACAAAATAGTATGATTTTACTTGAATAACTGAACCAATAAATGTGTTTTGTGTAGTTTAAAAGTGTTTATGTGAGGAATCACTTAGTTAAATTGGGCCCCAAAATTTATAAAAATCCCCCAACACCTTTCCTAAGCCACTGCATCAATATGTATGCCAGCAGTCACCCCAATATAAGAGACCACTGCCCTTACAATATTATGAGTAGGACTAGATTAAGTTCATGTGAAAGTACATTCTATTAGTTTTTTTTAATCCTCTCACCCTCAACATCTAGGTGGTGAACTTCTCTTCTCTTTCTAGGGAGGGGATGATTAATGCCTCAGAGTAGTATTGGCACCTTATTCAGAGACTTCCCCACAATTATAGTTAAATTCAATGTAAGATTAATCTTTTCAGTTTCATACAAGATGTGCCATGTTAAATATTCAGTTCTTATCAAAGGTACCACTGACAGATTTAACGTTAAAGTGAATGGTAGAATGTTGATTGAATATTAGATACAAATGTATTTTTATCTAATATGTTAATACTTGTCAATGAATATTATAATTCATATATTTGAGCTTATCGTAGTAGTAATAAAGTTTGATTATAACAAGACATTTCGGCTTCGAGAAGCTTCCATTAGTCGTGAGATGGTACAATTGTGAAAACTGTGATTGTACCATCTCACAACTGATGGAACCAAATGTTTTGACATCATTAATACTATCATGAGTTCAAATAAACAGTTATGAATAATAGTTTACAGTTTGTAGTGTACAGTAGACCCTCAGTTATCCGAACACCTCAGGACCGAGGGTTGTTCGGATATTTGAAATGTTCGGATATTCGAAATAAGTCATTTTGAATGGAGTCTCTTATCTATTTAATGCACAGCAAAATTCCAATGAATATCATTATAATTCCCAAAAATGGTGTTCGGATTAGCGAGAGTTCGGATAACTGAGGGTGTACTGTATTGCTATATACTGAAATTCTCTGGTCTATAATAGATACATGTTCAGTAGCTTTACGCATGCAATAGTGAATCTGTCAGTTTCAGCTGGAAATAATTATAAAAAAAAAAGCAGTTTTCTCAGTTTTAACAGCAAATAATTAAAACTTGACTTGACATTTTCGAGTTCTAAATATAAATTTCAACCTCATTGACCCCAGACTTCGGCAAGAAATAAACGTCATTATAATAGAACATACATTGGCTGTTAAAATTGAGAAAACCTGATATTAAATATAAATTAACTTGTTATTAGCAATGCCTTGTTCTAGTTTTCACGCACACAAAAAAGAGCTTTTTTACACATGCCTAATTAGTAATGCAATGACTGTGAGTGTCCTAACCACACCAAAGCTCGGCTGTTGTGTCCTTATTAGCGACCAGGCTGGCAGTGGAAATGAGTACCGCATTTTTGTGGTTTTTGCAGGGTAATCGGCGCCCGCGCGTTGCTATGTCCCAGCACCCTTAATTAGGATCAGGGCTTCCTTCAAATCCTATTTAGTTGGCCTGCAACAAATAGCAATTTTGTTTGAATAGTTACCAGGTACACAGAGCCATAGGAAGCAACTTTTAGTTGGTCAAGCCAGGAAGTGGGTGTGGCTATAGGGGAGGCACACACCCATTAAAAGTGGGTGTGGCTTAAACGTATTGACTAATCTCAATAATTATTGTGATCAATTATAGCATTATTGTAATTGTAGTTATAGTGGAAGATGAATGATTAATATAAGAGAATACACAACAATATCAGCATTATTATTAATATTTTGCATATATACTATTATCTTTCCTTGTGCTGTGCAGAATCATCCCTACATGCCGGTGGTGTGAAATAATGATACTACATACTGTATTGTAGAAAAGCCTGACTGTCTTGTGATTTAGTAATTAGATTCATGAATACACATTCTTATCAAAATGCCATATCAAGTTCAATCATATTCATGAAGCTGTGTTAAAACACATATAAAAACTCTTAAGACATACAAAAAAAAAGAGGGGTGAGGTTGAGTTTGTGCTATATTGAGGGGGGTCACAACTTTCATAACTTAGATGAGAAAGGAGATGGGCTTCAATTACCAAGACAATAATTAGAGCAGCAATAAACTTAATGATTAAAACATTTGCCTTCACCTGAATTATTTACATTTTAACTTCGCTTATTGGTTATGAAATTTTAAGAATATTTGGGGGGGGGGGGGGGGGGGGGGGTGCCCCATGTCCCCCCCTAAATGAACACCTGCATGAAGGCCCTGCACCCATACTGCAACACAAAAACAAACACACACATATATATTTATATTCTCATACTATACATATAACACACGACATCAAACAACTAACACACTCCAAACTAACTGCTGACTTAGCAGAAATCACTTCACTTTGATGCTGACAAAAAATGGACACTCTGACCAATAAGACCGCTAAATATTTCTTTTAATTCCAGGTGCTCCTGGAAACTTTTCTAAATTAAAAAAAAAATTTTTTTTTCTACCACAGCGTCCAATTTATTCTAGCAATAATGTGCAATTTTTGGTGAGATTTATTATTATTATTAGTGGCTAATTCTTTGATGCTGTGGTCCCATCAGTATAGTTTAGTGAGCACACGGCTAAAACTATTAATAGTTAATCCATTTCAGATTTTCATTATTATTCAAAAGTGATCACCGAGTACTTTGTAAATTCACAAATTGATTGACGCTTATACAATTAGCCTCAACACTTTTGAAAAATGTGTCTTTGCAACCTCTCTCCCCCCCCCCCCCCCCCCCCCCCCCCCCCCCCCCCACCACCACACACACACACACACCTTAATTTGGAATACACACACACACACCTTAATTTGGAATACACACACACACACCTTAATTTGGAATACACACACACACACACACCTTAATTTGGAATTACATGGACAGCATTAAGTCATGGGTCCTTGTCAGTGATGGAAAATATATAGTTATTTTGAAATCATTTCTAAAAAACTTCAATGCTGTTAGTTTGAAAAGGTATGTTTGAGCATAACATCATTAAATTAGTGTTGTGTCAGACAATATTAACACGGAGGCTTTACACATAGTACATGAAGTTTGTCTTTCAAAGAATTTACCTCAAATCTTGTGCATACATGAATTGTGACTGATATCTTAACAGAAATAAAGAAATCACATCCACAGTATCTTAAATGTTCATTATCACACCTTTAATATCAGTAGCTATGTGCACTAGTGCTATTGCATGAATGTGTGATTGCATGTTGTGTGTAATGGTGTTGTTTACTTGTGCGGTAGGCGATATTAAGTGTGTATACATGTGCAACTATACACACTCTGCGTCTGCACTTCACAGCTAGTGTTACCTGTATATTATTAAATCACACTGTGATGTTTTGTGAAGCAACCCTTACCATTGCACGCTAAACTTTCATAGGGATCCGAAAGAGGATGTACACTCCTGGGCCCTGCTTATAGATATGGTACAACTAACGAGGGTTTGATGAATATGTGTGCATGTGTGTGCGCGTGTGAGTGGGTGTGTGTGTGAGGTGTACACAATATATTTGCTCACACTTATTTTTGCGCCTGGAAAGGAAGTTACAGGTGAATATAGATCGTTTATATGAAACTTTAGACAATTGAAACTAAATCTACTTGTGGTATAAATGATCTGCAAGAGACTATCAGTGAGGGTTCCAGTGACTGGCTATCAGTGAGGGTTCCAGTGTCTGGCAGTATTGATTGAAATCAATACTGGGAACAGGAACTAACTTAAAGAAACATGTCATTTCATATGGCACCTCTTGGATTTCTGTAGTATTTTTTTTTATAGTATAGATTGTGGTACATAGATGCTCACACACACACACATACACACACACACACACACACACAGAGACTAGATACATAAAAACATGGAGGTAGGAACTAGATTTACACTTAAGTCTGAAGGTGGACTATTGACCAAACAAAGTAGTGCAGCCAATTTGTACAGTTGTTTTAGGCTAAGGAAACATATAAAAACTAATTATTGTGGACGCTTCACTTATTTAAACCATCTGATTTTAACAATCTGATTGGACGATTCGAACACACAAGTATATTTCTAAACATTAATTAAGTTCATGACTGTGAGTTCATACAGCATCAGTCAATCAAAAGGATATACAAACATGATGTGTATGCACATATATGTATATGATACAGAAACCTGATTAAAATAATCGATCATAACATGATACAAGTTACAAAATACAGCACATCATCATCCACTCTCTCTTCTTGCATGTTTACACACACGCATACACACACACACACACACACACACCAAAAATAAATTTTAAAAAGTTTCACTCTTACAATTATAGAATACATGCTTATGTTTTAAGCACACACAAAAGAAGTCCACACACAATAATATGTAGCTTGTGACGTTGCTATGAATAAACAATTATTCATTCATCATTGGGTTTTTTGTTGTTGATGTTTTGAATCAAGTCACTGAAAGAAGTGAAGACTTCAAATAGTGAAGCCCACAAAGGAACTCGACTTCACATATAAATGTGTGCTTGCATGTGTGCGTGCATGTGTGTAGAGTGATTTTTAATTTTTAATTGATAGTGATTCTCTGGAACTATCAGAATGTTGCATATATATATCATTATATAAAAATAATAGTGGTGATTAGTTATATATACCATGACTCATATCAAGTATGCATACATTTGTCAGTGTTTGTGGCTACAATCTCAAGGGCAATGTGTCTAATAATTTTAAGTCAACAGAAAAATCTCTTCCGCGCACCTGGCAGAGCCAGGATGCCTGTGCACTAAGAAGGCACTGTGAGCCGTGCAAGCAAAGCTCCTGGAGCCAGGCTAGGAACTCGCAGGAGAACAGGCCTTTCCTCACAGCAAGTGGTGTGGGCACCCGAAGTCCCACCTGGACCATTGCTGTTTCATGAGAAAAGGCCTTGAATTTGCACCGCAGCAAATGCCAGGTACCCTGGGTGGACTGGTGGGGCTGGTGGGAGGCAGATGGAAAATCGGATGGAAAAATTGCCAGAGTTGGGCTTGAACTCTAGGACCTCAGGCCCTGAGCCAAGGACACAACCACTACACCACACAGCCACCACAATACACACACATTGTACAAGCACATACAACCACACACACACACACACACACATACACACACTGGAATGTGTTGGATCATCTGCTAAACTTTATAATGACAACTGTACAAGGGATAATTTATTAAAATAGGTAACGTTAAATAGTTAAGAATGTGGATTCCCTGGGATCTACCCCTGCACACATGTGTGTGTATGTGTGTGTGTATGTGCACGTTAACCACTGTGGGTCTGTAAAAACACATTGAAAATGTTTACCCATCATCATACGTGTAAGATGATGCGCTAGAATACATTTATGGACATGGGTAATTTGTCCTAAGGAGGCAGTCTAAATTGAGTTTGCACTGAGGCCATGATATATATGCAATATACTATGGGCCCTGTAACTTCACACCCACTCACACTATTTCAAACAATAATAGCTCATTCTGTTGAGAAGCTGTCAACCATTGAATCCTGTGTACCTTGTTACAAGACCCGAACCATCCTACCTTTCTCATGTCCACTCATGTCTGGTCCTCAATTGCAAACTGTGTCTTTTTGCACTTACATAGGTACAATTAATTATAGTCACGCACATGCAGAAACATACATACCCATACATACACACTGACGTGCACAAACACATACATTACACATGTTCTAGAATCGTAAAATTCCTGTCCCGGCAAAAATCCGCCACCACCACTACAACAATAATATACAACAGAATGAAGTTAATATTACGTATATATTTCACGCTAGTTATTTAGACATTTTTTTTGCTTACGAGTCCTTGACATTGCACCTCTAAATTTATATGGTACTATTCTTGCCTCATTATTTTTATGGGAGTGATGACAAAGCAATAAGAGGTGTGTCCCTCACACTGATGTTCTATTCAGCACAAATATACAGACAGGATGTGAACTAGTCACTGTAATTGCATTGGAAGCCTGAAATTTTGATGACCAAGACACTGTTTTGCTGAGAGCACTAAATTTTGCAGCTGTGATGACCATGTATAATCAGGTTGTAAAAGACCAGAGTTCATGACACTATCAGATGCATCAGTATTATTGTTGTAATCCATTGTTGTTGTTGTTGTTTTTTACCAGCATTGGTGAAGGCAGCCATTTCGTATTGGGTAGGGTAAAGAATTGGAATGTTGCAATAAGAACTAAGAGTCTTGTAAGGATACTATATTCCAAGAGCTGTGTTCATTACTTGATTGGTGGTAACTAGATCATATTTATTGGTGGTGGGGGGGTTTCACTAGTCTTCCGGTAGTCAGAAACGAAGCTGGTGCTCATATAAGGGATGTCCAAATTAGCAGACTCAGTGTTTGAAGAGTAAAATAAATTTAGCCGAGTTTAATTTAGCTACTGTGTGACAGTCATTTCTTTAGCTATAGTCAAACTGAAGAAGATCCTGATTGTCCACATTAATCAGAACAGCTCTCCTTAGCTGAACATGTGATGACCTTGTTCTCCAACTTTGCAGGTAAGTGCACCTCAGCTTGTCCTACATGTAACACACTCATGTACCTCACCCTAGACATTTTTTTGTGCATTTTTCCTTACCCTCATCGTACAGCATTTTTTTTTATTAAGTGTTTTTTTTTTAAACAGCCAAATGTAGTCTCTGCAGCACTGAAAGTTTTAGAAATTAGTTTTATCACATCATCTCTGAGTTCGTTTGAAAATAAGATCCCAAACGGCAACAGAACGTGACAAACAAACAACAACAATAGCAGGTAAACACAAACATTCACATATAAGGTGTTTAGATCATGTTTTTCTCGTCATTTAACCTTAAGTTAAAAGTCCCACACTTGTAGTGATGCCATGGGAGACAAATTCATCACTTCCAGTAATTTAAACTTTGGACTCAATTTGCAAGCGAAGCATCCGTCTACATGATGACTACTTCACATGGATAAGTATTAGTTATTTATCGTAGAGATTTCCTGCACTAAATGGCAGAACTGGCAAGAATTACAAAAATATAGACACGAAATCAAGTTTAGTGTGTATAGCAGGGCAGTCCCTTACTATTCAAGTTACTACATTTAAAATATTAATATCCAGAGTAAACCTACATTGGATTTTATTTTTTAATCTTTCTTGCACAGGTTTTTGAAAAACAACACGGAAACTCTGTCATACGGGATCAAACCCAGGATTACTAGCTTAACTCACAAGCAAGTCGTCCTGAGTTTGTAACCAACGACAGCCAATTTTTATTTCAATTTGTAGCAAGCTGTATAAGACAAAGATAAAATGCCTGAGGGCAATGTTAATGAATACATACAAAAAAAAGAGCATGTTCACAAATTATTGTGCCAATGCTTCTGACTATATCTGACCGTCACAATCAGTGTAACAGTACCGTGAATGAACTCCAATTATTCGTCCAATCCCAACTGTGTTAGTGTACTAGTCTCTACAATACTTGTGTTGATAAAGGAGTTACGGCCATAGCAACACTGATATTCCTAATTAACTCACACTAGTCAAATTAGTGAAGACACATTCACTCATGTTGTGCGCATGACATTTAAATAAATCATATGAGCATGCGTGGGGAAAATAGCTGCATATCACAAACTCATGAATATGATTAAAGATTAATCCAGATGTAACTGACATTTATAGAATTCTTGGAATCCTTTTTGTGACCTTTCCTTAAAATAGAGTGAGCTGACCGTGACCAGGTGAGGGGCAGCATTTGATGGTCTGATGAGTTTCAGACTACAGCAAGCAGTACACATTGCAATCGTGGTGAAAGGTCGAAATTAAGGATAACGTGGCCAGAGCGCAAAAAATGTTTGAGTCATGATTCAGTCATTCTCGGCTGAAATAATTATAATAATAGGAAATTTTTCTGTTTAACAGCCAATATTTTTAATTATAACTTAACCCGACGTTTCGACTTCTTGCCGAAGTCCTCTTCAGGGGTAAAGAGAAAAATTTCCTATTAATGTTTGAGTCTATAATATTAGATTCTTCATGACCTATTGACCTTGCTTTCATATCATTAAAAACAACACGATGTTCATAATACGGGTCATTAACAAAAAAATTAAATATATCACTAATAGCCACGATAAAAGTGAGTGTTTGGTTCTTATTTAATATACATAGGCTGTAATAGTATACATGTGTATGTACGTGTTTACGGTTGTTGTGCATTGAAGAGTAAAGTACGTCACTTCATGCAAGACTTTATTTAAAAATACACTGAGCTTGAAAGATATATATTGTTAATTCTTGGTTTGTTATTGTTGTTGTATGTTCACTCTTGACAAAAAAAAATTCACACAAATTGTTGCTTTAGTCCACAAAGAAAATATTTGCTATTGAAATAATTTAATGACACTAAATTGCTTATGGTCAGAGCAGTGCTCAATACTTGGACTTGCCATCAAGTTACGTGTGTCATCAGTTTCACGTTAGGTGAGGACGTGTATCTATAAATTATGTTCTTACTCTCACACTGAAGTACAGCAATGGCTTTAACTGTTGTATTCGAGTAGGCAGTAGCTGCATAAGACCTACCAGAAATTCAAATGCTCTTTTAACTACTAGCATTCTATCAGTATGCTCTTAGCTTACAACAAACTTCATTAAGAATTGATAAATTGACAAAAAGGAGCATCAGAAACTGATAGATAATATATTGATGTATTTTAATATGGACTTGGTATGGTAAACTTTTGCTTAAAAACAAAAAAAACTGTGTGACTAAATCGGCCACATGTGGGATACTGAAACTGTCCCATCAAAAACACGTACATATTATTTGTATGGCAGATATTCAGTTAAGATATTTTGTTATTATTAAACTACAGATGTTGCTATAGCATCTGGCTGCTGCTAGATATGTAAATGTTGTATAATTATTATAATACCATAGCCGAGTCTTTTTTTTTTAATCAAAAAAAAGTGTGATATTATTTTGAAATACCGCAGCTGTGGAAAACTGAAAAAATGATCTAATTAGTCACACCGATCTCTCTGCTCTTTTATCAGCTAGGCAGTTCCACGGTGAAATTCCTCGGCAACAATGGTAAGAAAAGTATAAACAAAAGCAGGAGCGGAATGAAAAATATGGGATTTCTTAGCTGCAGAAATGAACTGTTACCATTGGCTATGACTGCAATACTTGGATAAATAGCACTCTTGCGGCGAGAAATTCACTTGGCTTCGCCTTGTGAATTTTTCTCACTCCACTCGTGCTATTAATACCAAATACCACAATTTTCGATGCTATTGTATCTCCTTATACCATGTATTTTATTATTATTACAGTCATGTACATGATGTATAAACTGTACAACAAAGGCTTACATAATGTTAGTATACTCTATTCAAATGAAACTTGCGCAATCATTACACTTTTTGGACTAGAAAGAACAATATAATGGAGTTTAGCAAGCTTGTGAAACAGTCATATGCAGCTTTTAATATTGTCTTTATGTACACTTGTTCCATACGCACAAACATCAGGTAATGGTATTCATACCATACCATACCATACCATCCCCTCCCCCACCTAAATACTCGTGAATGTGATTTAAACACATTGTGGTTACTGACTATGGTTATGATTATGGTATTAGTGGTATAGACTAAGTAAACCATTTCCATGAACTGGCTGGGTGGGATGGTTCTGCGCACAGTATACATGTGTACAACCTCATTATCCAGCTTCTTGTGTTGACTTTGTGTTTTTTTTTTGTAAATCAAGCTTCCTCATTCCAAGATATGATCACAACATGTAATTCACTTTCAATGCTCACTCTTCTTGCCTTATAGCTACATCAATGTTGGTCTTTTCATTTGTTCCTTCTATTATTATTATTATTATTATTACTATTATTTTCAGCGAAGCGAGCGGAGCTGACTTATTAATGAGTCCGCGATATATGTTTATATTTTGGTCTAGGAATTGTTTTTGCTCTTGCGTGGGCGTACGTGTGCACATTTTCTCCTACGCACTTGTGCGGGCCGGGTAACCTTCTTAGCAACATTTTGTTTTGTTTACCCGCCGTACGAAGTAGCGATGCCCAGTGAAACAAATTCTGCGAAAGAGAGACAAAATGTTAGAAACGCTCGGTCAAGAGCTTTGAGGGCGTTAGAAACTCCAGAAGAAAAATTAGTACAGAGAGAGATAAGAAATGAAAAAGACAGGGCAAGGAGGAGAGCTAAAACGAAACAGAAACAGGTAGCACTATTGTTTTCTCACTTTGACAGTATTTTGTAACCACACCAAGCATGCATGAAATAGCTGCAATTACAGGGAGCATGCATCGCTCGCTTCGCTATTTTGTGCTACTAGAGCGCATCACTAGTTATTTTAGTGATGTACATCAGCACAAACGGTGAGTGAGCCACTGTGCACAAGTAAAAACATAAATTATTTTAAACCCTGAATTATGGAATAACTTGTTTACCTCCAAGTATAGTAGCTTGAAACAAGCAATTCTGACTATTTAATTGACCAGTAGCTCCTGAGAGTAAGCACACAGCTAAACAGAAACAGCTGCCTGTTTTTTTTTTTTTCATTATGTATCATACTCAATTAAAAAAAGGGGGTTTAGTGCCCTGTAAACCACTCAACTGTATGACTTGAAAAAACAACAACAACAAAAACAAAACTAACAAAACAAAACTAAAAAGTTTTTCTAAGGAATGACAGCACTTTGAGCCTAACCTTAACTTCTTATGTGCTATTCTTTAGCTAAGTAGCTATAACACACAACGCTTATAAACGTACTGGTTCACTGAACCTACCAACACAAGATTTATAGCTTCCTGGATGCTCGCTATCTATTCTGTGTGCAAATCACCCTTCAGGTTGTATTGAACAGTAAGTGTGCCCACAATCTTGCTGTTTGTGCTGTGTTTATATTATAACACAAAAAAGTTTGACATCATTTACCCTCCAAGGGTGCGCCAACTTTGGCCTTTATCTTGTTGGTGCAGTGTATCACCTACTTAATATTCACATAAAATAAAGCCCTCATAATCCCACGTCCCCACTTTGCTGAAAGAAGAACTCAATAAGTTAGGTTTAGAACAACACTATTCGTACAGGGAATATCAAATAATTCCCTTTACGTACATAAATTTCAAAATGTTGGCTGTTTCCGATCAGTTTAACTTGCCCAAACATGCTAGGTGCACATGATCGTTATCTCATAAAAAAAATTCCTGACCAATCACTTGCATTAAGCTGTGTATTGCTCACATGTATTGGTAGTGTTGTGCAAAATGCTGTCTAAAAATGTTCCTAACTGAGTGTAGAATAAACCCTACTACACATACGTAGTTAGTTTGATCAGTTATCTTGTTATCTCCATATTCGAGACTTGTCACATCCTGTCTTGTGTGTGCGTGTGTGTGAGTATGTGTGTGTGTGAGGAAAGGCCTCCTACGAATTCATTAGCAGACTACAGGAGCTTTGCAGGGCTCAAAGTGCTTGCTAAGTACACAGGCATTTCTGGCTCTGCCAAGTGGTAGCAAGAGAATCAGCATTATTTTTTTTTGCATTTGAATGTGTGTGTGTGTGTGTGTGTGTGTGTACATAACAAGTAGTGTTGGGACTCAAGGGGTAAGGAAGGTAAGTGAGTAGTTAGGGAGTAGATAAGGGATAGTAAGGAGAGAAGGGTGCCTATGGCCGCCACCATGAGGGGTGGGTCATGGGGGGGGGGGGGGGGGGGGGGGGGGGGGGGGGGGGGGGCAAGGGGGAAGTGGATGATATTAGTGTAGGAGGATGGGAGCCACTGGGATTAACTGTGTACAATTCAGTTTAGCAACGTAGCAGCTGGTGTGCTAACCTGAAGGCAGACCAAGAGAGGTCAGAGGCCAGCCTAGGAGGGCATAAATTTGTACATACTCAATGTTATATCAGTGTGACTTTTTAAAAGTCTGGGTCTATAGGAAGACTACCTGGAACATTTGGGAAGTCAAATGACTCTGGACTAAAAGCTTTCACACACACACACACAAACAAACAACAACACAGCCTCACATAGTCCTCCGTGTGTGGCAATTTCTCCATATTTTAACTCCAATCTCTAGATGTCCATTAAATGAGGAGAAAAAAAGCTAAAAAGAAGTCCTGTAGCCTCTTGTTAAATAATTTTTTTTTTTGAATTTTTGAGGCTAACCATTAGATCACAAAGGTGTCAATGTATCAACTGCCAGTGTATAACCACAACCTTGGGATGTCGCCAATTCTACATGCTGTAATCCCTTTATTAATTATAAGTTACTCACAATTATAACTATTAGACTAAAACTAATTAATTCAATATGAACAAGCCATTTTTCTCCTGTTCATATTAAATTTATCCAATAATTATTAAATAAAATTAGCTTGAGAATTACATCATTTTCTATCATATACTACTGTTTTACAAGCACCGTGAACAATCTGATATGATAACTGTGAATATAAAGTCACATAAGAAATTCAATATGAATGGGGTGAAGACTGAACTGAGGCTAGATTACGCTGAGATCATTGCAAATACAGTACGTGCATAATAATACAAATAGTAATACAAATAGTACAATGGTTACTCATAACATAACTAACAAAAAAGTTTAAAAAAATTAAAACAAAAAATTACTTTTTTCGATTTTTTCTCTGTCTAACCTCCGTATCTGGTTTCTTAGTATCAGCACCGCTGTCTCCTGTGGTTGGTGAATCTTCTAATTCACTCCTCTGTCTAACCTCCGTATCTGGTTTCTTAGTATCAGCACCGCTGTCTCCTGTGGTTGGTGAATCTTCTAATTCACTCCTCTGTCTAACCTCCGTATCTGGTTTGTTAGCATCAGCACCACTGTCTCCTGTGGTTGGT
>WLWD01004961.1_pt1 | contig 14919 bp, 5 predicted proteins | sample 6712731 | NCBI WGS metagenome assembly WLWD01 (sample SAMN12718690, study PRJNA576275) | sponge metagenome | isolation source: marine sponge | host: Mycale hentscheli | place: New Zealand: South Island, Marlborough, Capsize Point | collected 2014-11-01
TACTCAGCTTCTGTCAAATAATGTACTCAGCTTCTGTCAAATAATATACTCAGCTTCTGTCAAATAATGTACTCAGCTTCTGTCAAATAATGTACTCAGCTTCTGTCAAATAATGTACTCAGCTTCTGTCAAATAATGTACTCAGCTTCTGTCAAATAATGTACTCAGCTTCTGTCAAATAATGTACTCAGCTTCTGTCAAAAAATGTGCATTTAGTTTCATCCATTATAACAACAGCAATACCAATAACATACTGAATTCTGTCTAATAAAGTGCATTAGTGTTCATCTGTGTATTTATTTTCTGCAGGCATCAACAGCTGACCACATCTTCTCCACTTTAATATCAAACTTATCACACGAGCCTAAATTATCTCTAAAGAGAGTGAGTGGCTCATAATTGAGTGGGAGTGGCATGTAATTGAGTGGGAGTGGCATAGTAGGTCATGTGATAGTGTGGGAGTGGCACAGTAGGTCATGTGATGGTGTGGGAGTGGCACAGTAGGTCATGTGATGGTGTTGGAGGTGCATGTAATTCATATGGTAAAGGGTCATTTTATATACTGTTATTTTATTGTCAGGTGTACTGTAGTCAAGTGTCAGCCTTCGTACAATATTTGGGAATATATGCAACTAGACATCTCAAGGTTAGTGATACAGCTAGGACAGACATGTCATCCAATGTGTAGCTAGGACATGTCATCCAATGTGTAGCTAGGACATGTCATCCAATGTGTAGCTAGGACATGCCATCCAATGTGTAGCTAGGACATGCCATCCAATGTGTAACTAGGACATGTCATCCAATGTGTAGCTAGGACATGCCATCCAATGTGTAGCTAGGACATGCCATCCAATGTGTAGCTAGGACATGTCATCCAATGTGTAACTAGGACATGTCATCCAATGTGTAACTAGGACATGTCATCCAATGTGTAGCTAGGACATGTCATCCAATGTGTAACTAGGACATGTCATCCAATGTGTAGCTAGGACATGCCATCCAATGTGTAGCTAGGACATGTCATCCAATGTGTAGCTAGGACATGCCATCCAATGTGTAGCTAGGACATGTCATCCAATGTGTAGCTAGGACATGTCATCCAATGTGTAGCTAGGACATGCCATCCAATGTGTAACTAGGACATGCCATCCAATGTGTAGCTAGGACATGTCATCCAATGTGTAGCTAGGACATGTCATCCAATGTGTAGCTAGGACATGTCATCCAATGTGTAGCTAGGACATGTCATCCAATGTGTAGCTAGGACATGCCATCCAATGTGTAACTAGGACATGTCATCCAATGTGTAACTAGGACATGTCATCCAATGTGTAGCTAGGACATGCCATCCAATGTGTAACTAGGACATGTCATCCAATGTGTAGCTAGGACATGTCATCCAATGTGTAGCTAGGACATGCCATCCAATGTGTAACTAGGACATGTCATCCAATGTGTAACTAGGACATGCCATCCAATGTGTAGCTAGGACATGTCATCCAATGTGTAGCTAGGACATGTCATCCAATGTGTAGCTAGGACATGCCATCCAATGTGTAACTAGGACATGTCATCCAATGTGTAGCTAGGACATCCCATCCAATGTGTAACTAGGACATGTCATCCAATGTGTAGCTAGGACATGTCATCCAATGTGTAGCTAGGACATGCCATCCAATGTGTAGCTAGGACATGTCATCCAATGTGTAGCTAGGACATGTGTAGCTAGGACATGCCATCCAATGTGTAACTAGGACATGCCATCCAATGTGTAACTAGGACATGTCATCCAATGTGTAGCTAGGACATGTCATCCAATGTGTAACTAGGACTTTCCATCCAATGTGGTAACTAGACATTCATCCATTGTAGCTCGACATGTCATCCAATGTTTAGCTAGGACATGTCAATCCAATGTGTACTAGTTAACAGGGTTTCCATCCATTTGTAGGCTATTACATTTTCATCCAATGTGTAGTAGACATGTGTGCTATGACATTGGCATCAATGTGTAAACTGTACATTGCCATCCATGTGTAACTAGGACATGTCATCCATTGTATATGACATGTCATCCAATGTGTAGCGTAACATGTCAATCCAATGTGTAACTGACAGTCATCCATGTGTAGCTGCATTGTCATCCAATGTGTAGCTAGACAATGTCATCCAATGTGTCTAGTACATGTCATCCAATGTGTACAGGACAATCCCATCCAAGTGTAACTAGTACATGTCTCCAATGTGTACTAGGACATGCCGATCCAATCTGTGTAGCTAGGACATGTCCTCCAATGTTAGCTAGGACCTGTGTAGCTAGGACTGCCATCCAATGTGTAACTAGGACATGCCATCCAAATGGTAGCGTAGGACATTCATCCAAATTGTACTAGACATGCCATCCAATGTGTAACTAGACATGCCCATCCAATGTGGGTCACTAAGACATGCCATCCAATATGTTAACTAGGACAGTCAAGCCGATGTGTACTAGGACATGCCATCCGATGTGTAACTAGGACATGTCATCCGATGTGTCCTAGGACATGCCATCCAATGTGTAACTAGGACATGCTCCAATGTGTAAAGGACATCCATCCACATGTGGTAACTATGACATGCCATCAATGTGTAACTAGGACTGTCATCCAATGTGTAGCTTAGGACATGTCATCCCAATGTTTAGCCTAGGACATGTCCATCCATGTGTAACTAGGACATGTCATCCGATGTGTAACTAGTACCTGCCATCCGATGTGTACTAGGAAACTGCCATCCGATGGTGTAACTAGGACATGTCATCCGATGTGTAACTAGGACATGCCATCCGATGTGTAACTAGGACATGTCATCCGATGTGTAACTAGGACATGCCATCCAATGTGTAACTAGGACATGCCATCCAATGTGTAACTAGGACATGCCATCCAATGTGTAACTAGGACATGTCATCCGATGTGTAGCTAGGACATGTCATCCGATGTGTAGCTAGGACATGTCATCCGATGTGTAACTAGGACATGCCATCCAATGTGTAACTAGGACATGCCATCCAATGTGTAACTAGGACATGCCATCCAATGTGTAGCTAGGACATGTCATCCAATGTGTAACTAGGACATGTCATCCAATGTGTAACTAGGACATGCCATCCAATGTGTAACTAGGACATGCCATCCAATGTGTAACTAGGACATGCCATCCAATGTGTAACTAGGACATGCCATCCAATGTGTAACTAGGACATGCCATCCAATGTGTAACTAGGACATGCCATCCAATGTGTAACTAGGACATGTCATCCAATGTGTAACTAGGACATGCCATCCAATGTGTAGCTAGGACATCCCATCCAATGTGTAACTAGGACATGTCATCCAATGTGTAACTAGGACATGTCATCCAATGTGTAACTAGGACATCCCATCCAATGTGTAACTAGGACATGCCATCCAATGTGTAGCTAGGACATGTCATCCAATGTGTAGCTAGGACATGTCATCCAATGTGTAGCTAGGACATGTCATCCAATGTGTAGCTAGGACATGTCATCCAATGTGTAACTAGGACATGCCATCCAATGTGTAACTAGGACATGTCATCTAATGTGTAGCTAGGACATGTCATCCAATGTGTAACTAGGACATGTCATCCAATGTGTAGCTAGGACATCCCATCCAATGTGTAACTAGGACATGCCATCCAATGTGTAACTAGGACATGTCATCCAATGTGTAACTAGGACATGTCATCCAATGTGTAACTAGGACATGTCATCCAATGTGTAACTAGGACATGCTATCCAATGTGTAGCTAGGACATGTCATCCAATGTGTAACTAGGACATGTCATCCAATGTGTAACTAGGACATGCCATCCAATGTGTAACTAGGACATGTCATCCAATGTGTAGCTAGGACATGTCATCCAATGTGTAGCTAGGACATGTGTAGCTAGGACATGCCATCCAATGTGTAACTAGGACATGCCATCCAATGTGTAGCTAGGACATGTCATCCAATGTGTAACTAGGACATGCCATCCAATGTGTAACTAGGACATGCCATCCAATGTGTAACTAGGACATGCCATCCAATGTGTAACTAGGACATGCCATCCAATGTGTAACTAGGACATGTCATCCAATGTGTAGCTAGGACATGTCATCCAATGTGTAGCTAGGACATGTCATCCAATGTGTAACTAGGACATGCCCATCCAATGTGTAACTAGGACATGCCATCCATGGTAAACTAGGACATGCCATCCAATGTGTAGCTAGACATTCTTCCAATGTGTGCTAGGCAGTCATCCAATGTGTAACTAGGAACATGTCATCCGATGTGAACCGGACATTCATCCGATGTGTAACTAGGACTGTCAAATCCGATTTTGTAACTAGGACAGCCAATCCAATTGTAACTAGGACATTGCCATCCAAGTGTAACGAGGACCTGCCATCCAAATTGTAACTAGGGGGACGGTGTGTCATCCGATGTTAGCTAGGACATGTCATCCTATGTGGGGTGCTCGGTAGGAAATGTCATCCGTGGGTAAAACTGGACATGCCCTCCCATTGTACAGGACATGCCATCAATTTTAACTAGGACATGCCCATCCAAATGTGTCTAGGACATGTCATCCCATGTGTAAACTAGACATGTCATCCAATTTGTAAACTAGGACATGCCATCCCATGTGTAACTAGGACATTCCATCCAAGGTGTAACCTAGACATCCATCCAATTTTGTAACTAGGACATCCATCCATTGTGTAACTAGGACAATGCATCCATTGTGTAACTATAGGGACATGCATCCAATGTGTAACGAGGACATGTCAATCCAATGTGTAACTAGGACATGCCATCCAATGTGTAACTAGGACATGTCATCCAATGTGTAGCTAGGACATGTCATCCAATGTGTAACTAGGACATGCCATCCAATGTGTAACTAGGACATGTCATCCAATGTGTAGCTAGGACATGTCATCCAATGTGTAGCTAGGACATGTCATCCAATGTGTAACTAGGACATGCCATCCAATGTGTAGCTAGGACATGTCATCCAATGTGTAGCTAGGACATGTGTAGCTAGGACATGCCATCCAATGTGTAACTAGGACATGCCATCCAATGTGTAACTAGGACATGTCATCCAATGTGTAGCTAGGACATGTCATCCAATGTGTAGCTAGAACATGTCATCCAATGTGTAACTAGGACATGTCATCCAATGTGTAGCTAGGACATGTCATCCAATGTGTAGCTAGGACATGTCATCCAATGTGTAACTAGGACATGTCATCCAATGTGTAGCTAGGACATCCCATCCAATGTGTAACTAGGACATGTCATCCAATGTGTAACTAGGACATGCCATCCAATGTGTAGCTAGGACATGTCATCCAATGTGTAGCTAGGACATGTGTAGCTAGGACATGCCATCCAATGTGTAACTAGGACATGCCATCCAATGTGTAGCTAGGACATGTCATCCAATGTGTAACTAGGACATGCCATCCAATGTGTAACTAGGACATGCCATCCAATGTGTAACTAGGACATGCCATCCGATGTGTAACTAGGACATGCCATCCGATGTGTAACTAGGACATGCCATCCGATGTGTAACTAGGACATGTCATCCAATGTGTAACTAGGACATGCCATCCAATGTGTAACTAGGACATGCCATCCAATGTGTAACTAGGACATGCCATCCAATGTGTAACTAGGACATGTCATCCAATGTGTAACTAGGACATGCCATCCAATGTGTAACTAGGACATGCCATCCAATGTGTAGCTAGGACATGTCATCCAATGTGTAACTAGGACATGCCATCCAATGTGTAACTAGGACATGCCATCCAATAGAGCTGGGCGATATTGGATAATCACTGGCGATATGATACTTAACCTGCATTATCGCGATAAAGCGATATATCACGATATTTCATAAATAATATTTAACGAAGTAACCAAACTGAGCTTGCCGTGTTCATCAGCTTCCAGTCCAAAGTTAGTCCTCTGGGGTAAGACTGTGTTGCTTCCTTAAGCCAGAATTTGAACTCGCAGCCACTGCTAGCTACTTAAAAAAACTTCGCTAGTATTGCATTACGGCCATGTTTACAAACAACGAAACGGCTGTTCCTTTAATCAATCTGTCATGCGCGTGAAGTTCCCGCATTAATTTAACGATCCGTACCAACGGCTTTCTGAGAAAACGATAATACCGTGCAAATGCAATTGAAATATCACTTCGTGATGTCGGGTTTTTATCGCGGTGCAACAATAATATCGGTATATCGCCCAGCTCTACCATCCAATGTGTAACTAGGACATGCCATCCAATGTGTATCAGTAGGAAGTGTTGCCAGTGTCGTACTGTATCAGTAGGAAGTGTTGCCAGTGTTGTATTGTAGAGTAGGAAGTGTTGCCAGTGTTGTATTGTAGAGTAGGAAGTGTTGCCAGTGTTGTATTGTATCAGTAGAAAGTGTTGTATTGTATCAGTAGGAAGTGTTGCCAGTGTTGTATTGTATCAGTAGGAAGTGTTGCCAGTGTTGTATTGTATCAGTAGGAAGTGTTGTATTGTATCAGTAGGAAGTGTTGTATTGTATCAGTAGGAAGTGTTGCCAGTGTCGTACTGTATCAGTAGGAAGTGTTGCCAGTGTTGTATTGTAGAGTAGGAAGTGTTGCCAGTGTTGTATTGTAGAGTTGGAAGTGTTGCCAGTGTTGTATTGTATCAGTAGGAAGTGTTGTATTGTATCAGTAGGAAGTGTTGCCAGTGTTGTATTGTATCAGTAGGAAGTGTTGCCAGTGTTGTATTGTATCAGTAGGAAGTGTTGTATTGTATCAGTAGGAAGTGTTGCCAGTGTTGTATTGTATCAGTAGGAAGTGTTGCCAGTGTTGTATTGTATCAGTAGGAAGTGTTGCCAGTGTTGTATTGTATCAGTAGGAAGTGTTGCCAGTGTTGTATTGTATCAGTAGGAAGTGTTGCCAGTGTTGTATTGTATCAGTAGGAAGTGTTGCCAGTGTTGTATTGTATCAGTAGGAAGTGTTGCCAGTGTTGTATTGTATCAGTAGGAAGTGTTGTATTGTATCAGTAGGAAGTGTTGTATTGTATCAGTAGGAAGTGTTGCCAGTGTCGTACTGTATCAGTAGGAAGTGTTGCCAGTGTTGTATTGTAGAGTAGGAAGTGTTGCCAGTGTTGTATTGTAGAGTTGGAAGTGTTGCCAGTGTTGTATTGTATCAGTAGGAAGTGTTGTATTGTATCAGTAGGAAGTGTTGCCAGTGTTGTATTGTATCAGTATTGTAGAGTAGGAAGTGTTGCCAGTGTTGTATTGTAGAGTTGGAAGTGTTGCCAGTGTTGTATTGTATCAGTAGGAAGTGTTGTATTGTATCAGTAGGAAGTGTTGCCAGTGTTGTATTGTATCAGTAGGAAGTGTTGCCAGTGTTGTATTGTATCAGTAGGAAGTGTTGTATTGTATCAGTAGGAAGTGTTGCCAGTGTTGTATTGTATCAGTAGGAAGTGTTGCCAGTGTTGTATTGTATCAGTAGGAAGTGTTGCCAGTGTTGTATTGTATCAGTAGGAAGTGTTGCCAGTGTTGTATTGTATCAGTAGGAAGTGTTGCCAGTGTTGTATTGTATCAGTAGGAAGTGTTGCCAGTGTTGTATTGTATCAGTAGGAAGTGTTGCCAGTGTTGTATTGTATCAGTAGGAAGTGTTGTATTGTATCAGTAGGAAGTGTTGCCAGTGTTGTATTGTATCAGTAGGAAGTGTTGCCAGTGTTGTATTGTATCAGTAGGAAGTGTTGTATTGTATCAGTAGGAAGTGTTGTATTGTATCAGTAGGAAGTGTTGCCAGTGTCGTACTGTATCAGTAGGAAGTGTTGCCAGTGTTGTATTGTAGAGTAGGAAGTGTTGCCAGTGTTGTATTGTAGAGTTGGAAGTGTTGCCAGTGTTGTATTGTATCAGTAGGAAGTGTTGTATTGTATCAGTAGGAAGTGTTGCCAGTGTTGTATTGTATCAGTAGGAAGTGTTGCCAGTGTTGTATTGTATCAGTAGGAAGTGTTGTATTGTATCAGTAGGAAGTGTTGCCAGTGTTGTATTGTATCAGTAGGAAGTGTTGCCAGTGTTGTATTGTATCAGTAGGAAGTGTTGCCAGTGTTGTATTGTATCAGTAGGAAGTGTTGCCAGTGTTGTATTGTATCAGTAGGAATTGTTGCCAGTGTTGTATTCATTGCTGGAATATGAGGACCCTGAGCAGGAAGCCTACAGGAAACATGCCCTGGAGGCGTTACTAGCTATCATATCATGTTGCTGGCCGAGAATGAGGAGTCACATGATATCCATCATCCAATCACTGGCACGACTCTCTGAAAACACCAGTATGTATGTAATATATGCATGTATTTATTGGCGAGCGAGCAAAGTGACCGAGACACTATCAGGGGTAGCTCCAAATTGTGAGATAATTCATGCGAAATGCTTGTTTTTCAAGTCCCAAAAAGTTACTGTGGCATTGAAACCTTTTACCAATCGTAATTTGAGAACCTCGTCGTTTTTTTGGGTCTGCTAAATGCCACTCGTTGGTTGTCAAGTGCCACTGGTAGCCAGAGTGGCTAAATATTAAAATCAAGGAAGCCACCATTACTTGGGAGAAGCTGAGGTAAGTACGTAGTTCCATATTTGTTAGCTAAAATTACAAAAATAACTCTGGCTATTTTTTTTTTTTTGGTAGAGCTGCGAGCTTGTTCGCCAGTTGCTGGTAATTGAGGTAGTCTAAGAGTAGTTCTGTATATATTAATGGTCAACTACTATTTACTTTTTTGTATGAACTAAGCTAAAGTATATTATGTAACAATACATGGGTGTAGAAAGCAATTTTAAAGTGGCCAATAAAGCGGTCACATTTGCCACGCCTACAATATTGGGTGGGGTTTAAGTTGTTTAAATGTACTTAATAAAAAAAAAAGACCTATTAGTAAATAAATGATGTAAAATTGATGAAAGCATGATAAAAACTAATCAATCATATCCATTAGCTAATTATACCTTGTCAAGGAATCATTTTTAAGTTTGACAGAATTTTACAGTGCATTCTCCAAAACAAGGGAGGCAGAACCAGGTGACATCAGTGGTATATAGTTTTTTTGTTTTTTTTAACCTAACTAGGCAGGCTCGCTCGCCATTTGTGCTCAAGCATACCACTAGTTGGCGAGTGAGCGGAGCGAGCGAGACAGTATTAGGGGTGGACAATGCAAAATCGGGTATATGTTCGATGTATATATATATATATATATATATGTGTGTGTGGATTGTATGTATGCCCCTTAAACGCGCGTGCGGGTACCGTCTTTTCTCCTAAAAACACGGCCTTTTATGCTTGACTCCACTTTCTTCTGCTACTACAGCATTATGAAAGTCTTACTTGAAACTTGGGCTCCAAATTGTGGGATAATTCCTGCGTAACGCTTGTTTTTCAAGTCCCAAAAAGTTACTGCGACTGGTTACTATGCCATTGAAAACCCTTTACCAGACTTAATTTCAAAACTTCGTCGTTTTTTGGGGCTACTAAAAATGCCGCTTGTTGGTTGTCGTCAAGTGCCACTGGTAGCCAGAATGGCTAAATGATAATACTAAGGAAGCCACCATTACTTGGAAGAAGCTGATGTAAGTACGTAGTTCCAAACTTGTTAGCTAAAATTACAAAAATAACTCTGGCCATTATGTTTTGTTAGAGCTACGAGCTTGTTCACTGATTACTGGTGACTGAGGTAGTCAGAATGGCTGAAATTGGATACTACAGAAGGTACCACTGTCAGAATACATTATAATAATGCTGAGGAAGCCACCACTACTAGAGGGAAACTGAGGTAAGTACTTAAATCCATATTTGTAAGTTAAAAAATAACTCTGGCCTTTCTTTTGTATAGTTGAGAGCTTGTTTTCAAGAGATAGTCAGAATGGGCTCAATTTGATCTGGCCTTTCTTTTGTATAGTTGAGAGCTTGTTTTCAAGAGATAGTCAGAATGGGCTCAATTTGATCTGGCCTTTCTTTTGTATAGTTGAGAGCTTGTTTTCAAGAGAGACTGTTAATTCAGATAGTCAGAATGGGTTCAATTTGATACTACAAAAGTTACTACTACTCAAGAAAATGAGGTAAGAAAGTAATTTTGTATTTTTTTGCTAAAATTAATTGTCTTTTGTTTTGTAGCTGAGAGCTTGATGTCAAGAATTACTGGTAATTGAGATAGTCAAAATAGCTTAAATTTGTAACTACAGAAGCTAACAATACTCAGGAAATTGAGGCAAGTAGTAATTCCATATTTGTTGGCTAATATTACAAAAATAACACTGGCCTATTTATTTTGTAGCTGAGAGCTTGTTCAAGAATTACTGGTAATTGAGGTAGTCAGAATTGCTCAAGTCTGATACTACAGAAGTTACCATTACTCAGGTAAGAGTGTAATTTGGTATTTGTGTTTGCTACTGCTATTATACAGTTCTACATGGATTAAGCTAAAATATAAATTCTGTAGTAACAATACTGTTGTTTTAACTAGGCAGGCTCGCTCACCATTTGTGCTCAAGCACACCACTAGTTTATAATGTTTGGACGTACGTATGTCATTTTTATACTTTGACCCTGACGTTATAGTGTTAGTTTGGTGGCCAACCCCGTCTCAAACTTCACTAAACAGAATCCTCTGGTTTATTGATCATTACCAGTATTACCTTAGAAACTGAATTGTGTACCGCTTTCAATTCTTTTGCGGGTGCAGTTAAAACTTGAAAACTTACTGGAGTTTCGTTTCTATTAGAGTTAGTAGCTATGGTAACTAAATGTGCTCTTTGTTGTGGTTATAAACCGTACGCAACAGGTAAGGAAGGTAAATCTTGCGTAGGTATGTTCAGTTGTGTGAAAGTATTGTGCGTGCGTTATAACTACTACTGAGAATATCCCAAAGGAAAGTTTAATTAACATGACTTGTTTTTGTGGCTTTTAAACAGTTGCGGGGAGTGTTTATTGTCGCATTGAATGTCTTTACGTATATACGTAATTTAAATACTGGACTTTATATTAGTTCAAGCACATCACTAGTGTATGTATTTATTTATGTATGTATACATGCATGTATGTTTAAAGTGTATGTATGCTAATGTGTGTGTGTGTGTGTTTTAGAGTCTTCAGATGTGCAGAAGCTCGTAGTTGAATGTTTGTCCAAGTTATGCACTGCTATCCCAGAGCTAAAGGTATTATAAATACTAGCAAGTGCCCCGCCCGCCACACAGTGGTGCTTGACGTATTGCTAACGCAGCAGCATAAGATATTTTATTCATTGTTATCATTCTCTACCACTTGGTGAAGGTTACATCAGTTCCCTTTCCTGCTTCCTTTTCCCTGAACTATCTCAGCTTTGTCTTATCCCCCTCCTATTCTTCAGCTCTTTCTTCTTGAGTCATGGAGTCCCTATTCCTCCTCCTTTGTTTATCTCTCCTGCTTCTGAGTCTCCCTGCCCTTCTATCATGATCATGAACTTCTGCTTTACGAAACTTTGCCTTTTCTTTCAAAACTTTTGCCTCCATTTTTAACTTGGCTGTTATTCCTCACCGATTCCACTCACCTTTACTGTATGTGATGATGTTTTACCAGTTTAGCTAATGATGATGCTATACCACTGTTTAAGCTCATATATCATTCATGAATATGCACCTTTGTAGTTGTTACTGACAGACAAGCATATTATTATTTAGAACACAGACCGGACCTGAATACAGACCAGACTTGAACACAGACCGGACCTGAACACAGACCGGACCTGAACACAGACCAGACTTGAACACAGACCGGACCTGAACACAGACCGGACCTGAACACAGACCAGACTTGAACACAGACCGGACCTGAACACAGACCAGACTTGAACACAGACTGGACCTGAACACAGACCAGACTTGAACACAGACCGGACCTGAACACAGACCAGACTTGAACACAGACCGGACCTGAACACAGACCAGACTTGAACACAGACCGGACCTGAACACAGACCGGACCTGAACACAGACCGGACCTGAACACAGACCGGACTTGAATACAGACTGGACCGGAATACAAACTGGACTTGAATACAGACTGGACCTGAATACAGACTGGACCTGAATACAGACTGGACCTGAACACAGACTAGACCTGGCAACAAGAAATGAATGGGTTGCTATGTGTGTGCAGGATGGATCAGACTATGTGTGCAGTCATTGGCAACAGCATCCTCACTTCCTGTCTTCATGGCGTAACGCAGTTGGTTCATTCCATCAGCCACACCTTACCAGAGTATAAATACACCAGTAGTTTGATGTGTATTTGTGTTAATATTTATATCATTTAATATCTATATAAGTAAAATGAACCATCATTGCAACAACATTATATAAAAAAGGTGCAGTTAACAACAATACGGAGTCATGGTTAGTGTGTGTGTTGATGAAGAAGGGATCGTCATCATGGAGACAGAAGAGGGTCGTCATCTGCAGCTGGATTTACAAACATTGTCATTCAACGACATGATTTCTTTACAGATACACACTTCACAATTAGTCACGTGTTTACACTTCACAACTAGTCACACGTTTACACTTCACAACTAGTCACACGTTTACACTTCACAACTAGTCACGTGTTTACACTTCACAACTAGTCACGCGTGTTTACACTTCACAACTAGTCACGCGTTTACACTTCACAACTAGACACACGTTTACACTTCACAACTAGTCACGTGTTTACACTTCACAACTAGTCACACGTTTACACTTCACAACTAGTCACACGTTTACACTTCACAACTAGTCACACGTTTACACTTCACAACTAGTCACGTGTTTACACTTCACAACTAGTCACACGTGTTTACACTTCACAACTAGTCACACGTGTTTACACTTCACAACTAGTCACACGTGTTTACACTTCACAACTAGTCACGTGTTTACACTTCACAACTAGTCACGTGTTTACACTTCACAACTAGTCACACGTGTTTACACTTCACAACTAGTCACGTGTATTTCTTACCTATAGCATCAGACATTCGCATAGAATCCTCCGTGCTGGCTGTATAGCTAGGTGGTTCCCCTACATCCATGTCTCTAGTAGCAACTACTTCATATCGCCTCACACTGCCCTGGCCCCTGTAATATCACATCATTATATCACTGATGCAGCAAAGCAAAAATAACAGCCCGAGGTCAGTGTGTCACATGACATGTAAATTAGTGTGTATCACATGACATGTAAATTAGTGTGTATGGTGAGGTCAGAGTCACATGACATGTAAATTAGTGTTTATGGTGAGGTCAGAGTCACATGACATGTAAATTAGTGTGCATGGTGAGGTTGGTGTCACATGACATGTAAATTAGTGTGTATGGTGAGGTTGGTGTCACATGACATGTAAATTAGTGTGCATGGTGAGGTTGGTGTCACATGACATGTAAATTAGTGTGTATGGTGAGGTCAGAGTCACATGACATGTAAATTAGTGTGTATGGTGAGGTCAGAGTCACATGACATGTATAGTGTTTTACTTACTTGCGTTTGCTGGCTACGAGGACCACCACAAGCACTACAATGACACACACAGACAGACAGGACACAGCAGAGAGAAGACCAACTGTCACCACAAGACCTCTTGAGGAAGATGATGCTCTTGAGGAAGATGATGATATACTCCGTGGAGTAGTTTGTACGTCATGAACTACACAACATATTCATCACATTGATATCACACCTACAAGACAACACACCCACTAGATGCCACACCTACCATACACCACACCTACCAGATACACACTAAATCCACTATCTCTCATTCATTAATTGTGTCACGTGATTATTGGCCAAATTAATACAACTCACAAGTACATCCACTGCCCGATGTCTTGCCATCACCATGGTAACCAGCAGGACAGTTACACACGTAACTTCCATCAGTATCCACACAAACTGCTGAACTAATACAGTCAGACATTCTGGAAGTACATTCATTTATATCTACACACACACACAAACCGTAATATAATAACATTTATGAACACTAATGAGTATATTTCACAACAGCTACTCCACTCCTAACAAACAGATACATACATACATACAGCGTAGGAACTGAGCCTAGGGAATTTAAAGAACTGAACCTAGGGAATTTAAGGAACTGAACCTAGGGAATTAAGGAACTGAACCTAGGGAATTAAGGAACTGAACCTAGGGAATTAAGGAACTGAACCTAGGGAATTTAGGGAACTGAACCTAGGGAATTTAGGGAACTGAACTTAGGGGATTTAAGGAACTGAACCTAGGGAATTTAGGGAACTGAACCTAGGGAAGTCGACCTATGGAACTGAACCTAGGGAAGTCGACCTATGGAACTGAAGTAGCAGTGAGGGAACATGTGTATAAGTATGATCAGTCAGAGTATTGGGTTATATAAATACATAATAGCTATATACACTTACTAGTGCAACCTGACCCAGTGACCAGAGCATCTCCACTATATCCAGACTTGCAAGTGCATGCGAAGGTATAGGTCATGTTATTCCATAAACAGTTAGAATGAGATGCACATGGAGAGGCAGCCAAACATTGGTCCACAACTACACACAGTCACACACCCACTTAGTCACATGATCAGGAGTATATTATATGTACACTTTAGTCACATGATCACGAGTATATTATATGTACACTTTAGTCACATAATCTCAAGTGACTTTACATAATGATTAACCACATGTTACTGTTACCAAGTATCCCTATGTCACCAAGCATCCCTATGCCACCAAGCATCCCTATGCCACCAAGTATCCCTATGCCACCAAGTATCCCTATGTCACCAAGTATCCCTGTC
>WLWD01001457.1_pt1 | contig 14915 bp, 10 predicted proteins | sample 6712731 | NCBI WGS metagenome assembly WLWD01 (sample SAMN12718690, study PRJNA576275) | sponge metagenome | isolation source: marine sponge | host: Mycale hentscheli | place: New Zealand: South Island, Marlborough, Capsize Point | collected 2014-11-01
GAGAATGCGCCACACCCCCATGAGCCTGATGCATCCGAGGTTATCACGCCTGCTACTTCTGAGGGTGAAACCCCTGACATCATCCCCACCCCGTTCCACGTCGGGAGAAAGCATGCCCACCACTCCAGATCCGATCTGAATTCCCTGTTCAGCCAGACCCTGTAGTGCAGTTCCCTCACTGACGTTGATAGGGATATCATCCTCCTAAGGAATGTTCTGCCTGGCTTTACCACACAGCAGGCATGTTGCAATTGACCCACCAGCGACAACAACTCTTTCTTGGTGCATAACTTCAAGTTTTTCCACCTAGTAATCTCCTCTTTCAGGCGCCGCAGCTTCTCCTTTGGTAGCCTGATTTCCATGACCACCGAGTCCAGTTCGATGCCCAGAAATGTTAGGGTGGTAGCGGGGCCTTCTGTCTTGTGTCCCGCTATTGGCACTCCCAGGCTATGGCATAGTTGGAGAGCTTTGTCTAGCGCCATTTGGCATTCCGTTTCACCTGAGCTTCCAAATACGATAAAATCATCCAAGTAGTGCAACGAATTTCTGATACCCTGCCTTTTCATCATCCATTCGACTGCATCGGCTACTGCATTGAAGATTTTTGGCGCAGACCTCAGCCCAAAAGGCAGCGTTGCATCAACATACAGGAATCCCCTCCACTTCATCCCCAATAACAGTCTATCCTCCGGATGCACAGGAATTAAGCGATACGCACTCTCTATGTCAAATTTTGCCATCTGTATCTGCTTCCCTTTCAGCATAATGATGCGTACTGCCTGGTCCACTGATGCATAGCTCAGCGAATACACCTCCGGCTCAATACCATCATTCACCGAACTACCCTTCGGTCTTGAGAGGTCCAATATGAGCCTGTACTTGCCCGGCTGGTGGGGTTTGGGGATGACCCCAAAACTGCTGATCATAGCCTCTGGGAGAATTGAGGTCGCAATAGGGCCCACCACCCTCTTGAGCCCTACCTCCTTTGCAAGGTACTGATCCACCACCTCAGTATTGTCCAAAGCTGACCTCATATTCTTCTTGGCAGCCTGGCAGGAGTGGCCACCGTATCTGAACCCAATGCGGAAACCTTGCTGGATCCCGTCCAGGATGTACCTCCTGTACTTGGCATCTGGATGGTGTTGTAGCTGCCTGTGCCACTCCGCTAATATCAATGGCGTTACCACATTAGTCAACCACTGTGGAAGTTGTGGTGCTTGGGAGGGTCTTCTGCTGTCCAGGATGGCCAGGTCTCTGGTGTACCGATACTGATCCCCTCCTGCAACAAGTATGAGTGTAGTGTTCACCCTCGCTTCCCGGATACGCCCCTAGTATCTCGCTTCCCACTACTCCCCCTACTTTCCTACCCATTCACCTTACCAACTACTATCAATTTTCCTGCCCACCTAGTACTTTCCATGTGACCCTCCCCCACCACTCCCACACTGGTACTACTTCCCCCACATCACTTATAACTTCATTTGTTGCTATCATAGAACATCACCATAGATATACAGTCATAATAATGTTGTTACTGTCACAGAGCTGTGTGTCCATTCATTAGAGGAGGGCCTCCTGCTCCCCGCTCCCCTCGTCTTAGAGCCTCTCGGCACTGGGGTTTGCGATGTTCTCCTCCACATCGGGAACACACATGTTCGTACCGGCACCTCACAAATGTGCACCTCCCTTCATTCCATGCGTAGCACGCCCCGACTCTTTCTCTCTTCCTCCTGTCCAATCCCCTCACTGGTGCTGCCACACCCAGGTCACGCCCCTGGGTGGGCTGCCTGTTCATGCTAGCCTGAAGGCCACATTCCTCCTGGGTGTGGTCTGACTGCATGCACACTGCACAAAACTTTTACCTTCCCCCACTAAATGCCAGGATCGTAGTAGAGTACAGTGACTGGTTGATCCTGGCAAAATTCACGGACTCCAACGATCTTATATCTGCTGTCGGAAGGCTGCATCATAGAGTCGCCATCCTCGCCCACCCCTTCTAGACTCGCCAACAATGAGCGCCTGATAGGCCAGCATCTCCTTAGTTTTTCCAGGGTATTTTGAAACCACCACTGCCATGTACATATTGAAGCACTGGATCCAACTAAGAATGTCGGGGACTTCCCGGCGAGTAAAGTGGGTCCCCGCCTCAGCCGCCAGCTTCCTGCGCTCCGCTTCCATGTTGTCTTTCAACAACTCGGCCATGTCTACGTACTCTGGACGCAGGATACGGCGCACAAGTTTCGCCGGGATCACTGGCAAAGCCTCACTGAGGATGAACGGGCCTTCTGCATCCTCCAGGGCTTCGTCTTTACTCGGACTGGGTTTTACCACCCCTGGGTCCCCTGCCGTACTCTCCTCCCTCTGGCTGGGGAAGGTTGGAAGTCCCAGTCTTTCCACTTCTCGTGAATTGGCCTCACTTCCCAACGACCCTGTCACAAAGAAAAAACCAGGGACCGTCAACCAACTAGCAAATCCGGTGTTCACTCATTTGGACTGCTGTCAACTGCTATATTCATATCAAATGCCTTGCACACCTTTACTTGGGCCACACGCCCACTACACAATCTACCACCAATTGATCAATCCCTGGTTCTCATGCATCACCAACCCAACCCATGGTTTACCCCGGGCACCAGCCATTCTATACCAACCACCCATCGCTTTACACACCCCTATATCTCCATGGCACCCATATGTACATTTCCATGGTTTACCACAGACCCCACTACATACCGTAGTCAGCCACAGACCACTTGTATATTCCACGGTCTGCTCTACGTTACCTTCACCTCCCATGTTCTACCACCAACCACCTGTATCGTTTACGGTCTATCACAGACCACTTATACATTGTTCGGTCTACCACAGACCACCTGTCCACTCCATGGACACAGACCGCCTATATATATCACAGTCTACCACAGACTACCTATACATTCCACGGTCTACCACAGACCACCTATACATCCCACGGTCTATCACAGACCACCTGTACCTCCCACGGTCTATCACAGACTCCCTGTCCATTCCACGGTCTATCACAGACCACCTATGCCTCCTACGGTCTACCACAGACCACCTGTCCCCTCCATGGACACGGACCACTTAAACATTCCAATGCCTACCACAGACTACCTATACATTCCACGGTCTACCACAGACCACCTATACATTCCAAGGTATACCACAGGCCACCTTTACAATTCACAGTCTACCTGTACCTTCTACAATCTACCACCGATCACCTGTCCATCCCACGGTACGCCACCAACTCTCTGTCCATCCCCCAGTACGCCACGGACCTTCTGTCCCTTCCCCGGTCTGCCACCGACCCTCTGTACACTCCACGGTCTGCCACAGACCAAGTGTGCCTTCCGTGGACTACCAACGACCCCTACACCCACTGAAGTCTATACCTTCCACCGTCTCCCACCGATTACCTGTACATTTCGCTGTGACCGTACCTATAACATTCCACATTATACCATAGACCACCTGTATCTTCCACCATCTATCCCATTCATAGTTCACCCTTACCTTCTATGGTCTACCTCGCACCACCTCTATCTTTCACAGTTTGCCACATACTATTTATACCCTAATACTAACCATAAACTCTCGGTTTCCCACTAACCCAGGTCATACCTGTACAGTTACCTCCTCATTCCTTATGTAATCTCCCTATCCCTTTACTTGGACTTATGCTTGATCCCGCTACCAGTCCCCCAATTGTTCACTCCTACCCTAAACTCTTCTAATTTTTGCCCATCTCCTGAGGTGACTGGAGCCTCCACACCTCGCCTGTCCTCAGGCTGCTCCCGTGGTCGCCGCTCCCTCTCGGCCGACGATCCTCCGCTTCCGGAGCTAGACGTCTCGCCTAGTGCCCCCGATCCCCGCAGCTGAGCCGACACCCCAGCTATAATGGCCTCCAGCGTCTTTGGGTCTAGATGAACTGCCGCCACCGTAGGCGCCGCTCCTCCACTGGGGACTGCCGAAGACTCAGTCCGCTCCTCCGCTGCCATTTCCGTAAGTAGCCAAAAAAAAAAAAAGAACTCCGCCCAGCCTGTCTTTGCTCTCTCACTCGCTGCTGGTTGTCTTGCTGGCTCAAGCCTTTGTTCCCTCACACACTCACACACGTGTTCCCTGACTATCTGTCACCACGCATGTCCCTTTCCCACCAATCTTTGTGCTGCTTCCTTAACCCCCCTTTTCCTAATCTCCCGGTCTGGTCCTCATAATTAACTTGGTCTAACTTCGTTAAACCTGATTTATAAAAACACTGGAAGCATTTGAGGGGAAAAGTTGGCAGACAGTGCTGTTTACTACTTCTTTGGCTCTCTAAGGTCTTAGGATTGATTGATCAGGGCATAGCTAGGTGCATAGCTCTAGCTAGCACTAGCTAGTATGCTTTCATAGCCAGCTATGACTATGTAGTTAATTGATACTTTTTACAATAGGAAATATGGATCCCATTTTGGATCTGAAAAGAGCCAGGGAAGACGACTATGAAAGGTGTATTATTTGTCAGGATGATAAGCACGAGAAGCTTCTGAATGCAAGTGAGCAAGGACTTACAACCTTAAAAGAATCCGCCAGCATGAGGCATAAGCTGAGGGAGAGGGATGTTAAGTACAGGCTTACCATCGAAAGAATTGCTACAATGCAGGATGATATAGCTCCGGTATGGCATAAATCTTGCTAATCTAGTTTCACTAGTAAAAGTAAGATATCTAGGCTTGAAAAAAGCAAAGATATATGTGCCAGTACTAGTGCTGATGGAGGTTCTAGACGAGCTCTGCGTAGTTCCACAGAACCAATTGACTGGGCTCTATGCATGTTCTGTCAGAAGTCAGGTACTACTAAACTGTCAGCAGTACCAGCAGATACTTGATTCATCTAAGTACGATCAGATACTTAGTGTTCACAATGCAGCTTTATAAAGCAGGTGATAATGAATTTCTTGAGCTAGTTCATGTAGCACTGAGGCTTAGATCAGATATATTAGCACAACCTTGTCACAAAGGGCTAGATTAGACTTATTCTTGGTGGGCAGAGTCTTCTTGATTTTGACACTGACATAGATGACAGTGTTGAGCAGCGTAAAAGTGCTAAGGTACAAAACATAACATTTAGTTTAGCTCAAGACCTTATTTATAATGCTACTGGTGGAAAGAATTGGACTCCTAAGCATATTGGTTTGGCAAGTTAGTACGTTGCATCAAACTACTAGGTCCAAGGAGCTTGTTCAATTATTCCACAATGCAGGTCATACCATTAGCTATGACAATATTTTGCAAGTTGACAATACCCTAGCTGAAAGTACGCTAAAGTCAATGAACACAGCTAATGGAGCAGTTGTTCCCCCCAATCTTGTTACCAATAGATTTCTTCACTTCACTTGTGATAACATTGACATTAATGACAGCAGCCTCGATGGAATGAACAGCTTTCATGCAACTCAAGTTGCAGCTTGGCAGCGTGGACCATCTGTAGATATGGGGCTACCAAATCTAAAGCCTGTGAAAGAAAGTACTACACGAGTTCCTGCTATTATGGAAGAACTGATTCCTGCAGATATTCGAGGAGGTATGGTAGAACCGAAATCAACTTCCAGCACACAAAAGGACTGGTTTGTTGCATCAGATTCAGACAAGCCTGAAGTTCTCAAAGCAAATGCCTGTGACCTAGCATTCTTCTTTGGTCGTAATGATAGTCACGAAAGGATTGGTTGGACCAATTTTAATCAGAAGCATAGCACAGTAGAACCTGAAGTTACTTCCACTGGTTACATGCCTATTGTCCAATCACCAGCTCATGAATTTGACACTTTAAATACTGTAGTTTTAAGGTGCAAGCATGTAGCCAATGTACTGGGGCAGCAATATGTAGTCCTTACTGTAGATGAAACCCTGTATTGTAAATTGATGGAGCTTAAATGGGCTAAAAGTGATTATTAAGACTTCTTGATTGTTAGGCTAGGAGGTCTTAACACAATTTTGGCATTTTTGAAGGTAATAGGAAAGCATATAAATTCATCAGGAATGTTAGAAGCATGGGTTGAAAGCAACATTCTAGGCCCAAAGGCAGCAGAAAAGGTTCTAGCTGGAAAGTTTTATGCACGAGGCATCCGAGCACACAAGTTATCACTACAGGCCATGTGGCGTATTTTAATGCCACAACTACTTGATTTCATTGGTGAAAAAATTTTTTCGTGTAAGAAGATGCTAGAAGAAAGTATGCAAGAAAAAAATCTGTCAAAGCTCATTTCAATTTTAGAAAGCAAGAATTTTATTGATGTGTTAGATGGTTTTGTAGCATCAAAGGAAAGCGATGGAAATTTCAGATTCTGCTGGTCCTACATGGAGATGGTCCAAATTCTTCTTCAATTCATTCGTGCTCAGAGAGATGGCATGTGGAAACTCCATATTTATGCATTCCAGCGTATGCTGCCACTCTTCATGAGATATGATCATACAAATTATGCACGCTGGGGCACAATCTATCTGAATGAGATGCACCAGCTTCCGGCAGAAATTAAAAGAGAATTTGAAAGTGGTAACTTCGTTGTTAAAGGAACAGGCTTAAAATTTAATCAAGTTGACCCTGACCAAAGCCAAGAATGGCTAAATGGAATTGGCAAGAAAGGTGGAGGTATCATTGGTATTACAAAAACCTCTACAGCACTGAACAGATGGGCTTTGGCGTATAACCTGCGATCACATATCGCATTGGAAACCAGAGCACTTCATGGTGTTAGCAGAACAGATGATCTTGTCCACAATGAAGCTACTAAAGGTAGAATAAAACTTGACAACCAAGATGAAAATCGTCTTCATGATCAGTTGGTCTCATTTGGCTTGTTCAAAACTAAAGAATCACAGAGTTTGCAAAATATTGCAACAAAGGATATAGCAACAAAAGAGATTGAGAGAGATCTTTTAAATGCTAGTAATGATGGCCAGAAACAGTTAAATCAGTTTGTACAAGAACGACTTTTGTCTTCTGATGAAGTAAAATTTCGTGATCCTCTCCACAAGAACAAACCAATGACATTTGCATCTTTATACGAACCCACTAAGAGTTTGAAAACTGGGAAGGAGAAAGAGAAGATTATAAGAGCAGACAGATTAGTCCTTCAAAGGCTCTTAACTGCATATGAGGCTGGAAGAAGTATAAACTTACCTGAGATTCTCAAACATGAGCTGCTACCAGTGCCAGTTGCATTGGCAGAAATGAATGGTAATCTTCGAACTGGATCAACAGCGATTCTGGTACAAGCCATCACTGAAGGTATTTCATGTCCATCGTGTCTTTCTTCTGTGGACTTGCAGAATGCCACTCTCATTATTGATGGCCAGGCACTTGTACTAACTATAGGCAAGCCAACAGGACTGGTAACATTTGGAGATCTTGCTAATACATTTGTACAGGCTGTGCTGAATGCAGGAGCTATGTTCAATCGTATTGATGTTGTGCTTGATCGCTACTATGAAGTATCTATCAAAAGTGCAACCAGAACAAGGCGCTCTCAAGGAACTAGACCCATTAGAAGGATAATAGAGCATGCAAATGTGCCACTACCATCAAACTGGAGCAATTTCATATCACTTTCTGAGAACAAAGCAGATTTAGCTCGCTTTTTATCTCAACAGTTGATAGTGCAAGCACCGAATTCGAAAGTTATTGTTGCAGCTGGTGGATTTTCAAGTGAGGAAATGGTTGAATCGTCTCGCTCAGATTTAGACACAACCACTTGAAGCACGGCATGAAGAGGCTGACACCAGAATTGTTCTCCACTGTGTTGAAAACCATACTGACAAAATAGTGGTGCAGTGTAGAGACACTGATGTCATCACTTTGCTCTTGGGTCACTACCATAGGATGACTTGTACACAGCTTTGGTTCAAAACAGGCACAGCCAAGAAGAGGCAATATATTCCTATTCATGAAATAGTTGATCATATGCCTTACAATTCAGATACAAGAGAGTGTATTCCAGCTTTTCATGCATTGACTGGTAGCGACACTACATCGTACATTGCCGGCTACAGCAAGAAGTCTGCCTGGAAGACTTTTCAGACATATCATCACCTTCTGGAAAACCTAGGAAAAGGTGCCCTGACAGCTGAGACAACACAGAGTGCTGAGCAGTTTATCTGTAAACTGTACAACCTCACTAACGTGAGCAATACCAATGAAGCAAGAGTGGTACTATTTAACAAGTCACGTTCACCAGAATCGCTACCTCCAACTAGTGATGCTCTTCACTTTCACATACAGCGTGCTCATTATCAAGCAACTATATGGAGACAAGCTCATTTGGCCTTTCCAGTCATACCTAACCCAGAACCTATGGGTTGGAAGGTTGAAGGTATGAAAGTAAAGCCTATGCTGATGTCATTGTCTCCGGTACCTGAATCCTGCCAAGAAATTATAGCTTGCAAGACTGGATGTAAAACTTTACGTTGTAGATGTAAAAAGTCAAATCTAAACTGCACAAGAGACTGCACATGCAGCAGTGGAAATGAACTGTCTCAAAATCATTTTTAGTCGTCATTATCACACTGTTTGTACTGAATACTTCTTTTGAAATGAAAACTTTGTTTTTATCTCTATACATGATGACTTAGCTGCTTGGCAGACAGCATATTTGGATTCAGCATGAAAAATGGGGCCAGAAAATGCTCTCTGCCAAAAGTACCTTGCTGTTGCCACTTTTATGTCCCAGAACTATATGTAAAGGGAATGAAACAAATTACTACATCACTAGCATCACATGGATTGATATAGCTGGTAGCTAGCAATAATTAATATCAATATAATAAACATAATCAAAATATTTTTTACTGAGTAAGTTAAGTGACTTGCAGGTCCGCTCGCTCTCTGGCACGAATTATAATTACCCCAGCCTGGGGTAATTATAATTCGTGCCAGAGTTAGTGTCCGTTGCCCGGAATAGGGAGAGTCCGTTACAAAGAGGTTTGTCAAACATTGCAGCTATGGTAATTCTCATCGGTGCATTTACTTTTGTCCGTTACAGAGAGATGTCCGTTATATGGAAGGTCCGTTAGGAGAGGTTCCACTGTATACATATTTATCATTGATATTGTTGTTCTCTAATATCAACGTTATAAGGTTGGACAATTCATCTAAATAATAAGACTTGGGAAATATGCTAGGCTTGATGCCACTACTGCCATATAAGAGAAAGAAAGTCAGGCACCAGCCTATGGGGAAATGGTAAACTTCATTGATGGAGCGATTAAGTGTATTTTAGGTACAAGTTCCATGTGATTCAATGTGCGATACTCATGCATTACTTCATTGAAGCCTTCATGAATTGAAGTTAATGTTTATTTTGAATGAAACATCTTGGGTTTTGAGACAAGGTTTATCCCTCATGGAAGTAGGAATGAGAAATATTCATCAAGTTGAATGATATAAGTTTCTGGGACACCTTCAATCTATTTAAGACTTGATTGGAGTGGATTCCCTTTTGCTTAAACTTTGAGTACAACTTCATGTGATGATAACTCAGTTTGTCCAGTGAGAATCCAACCAAAAATTATGTTAGTTGTGGCTATTGTACGATTCCCTGAGATGGATCTATCGTTCAGTGTGCAGAGGTAATCCTCTAAGAAACCAAGTAGAATGTCCACTTTTCCTGCAAGCTGGATCTACCAAAGGAGTTAGAGTCTTTTCCACATAGGAAGTATTTATTGGGTATACTTTCGGGGTGTTCAAGACTGGTGAGGTATGGAAGTCTAGATAGACTGTATTATGTAGATACATTGAGCTGAAATAATGTACACAGGACCCATAATAAGGTACAACTTTAATATGTTAAGAGCCTCTGTTGGTAAGGCATCATCAGTAACAACCACATTGCATGTATTTGGTTTACCACAGCTAGCTATATGTTCAAGTACCCCATCAGGTGGGTGGTCTCAAGCAGCTCTACTTTATGTAACAGTAGTGGTACAATTTTATAACAAGCTTTAATCTATGTAACAGTAGTGGTACATTTATATAACCATCTCTACTTTAAGTAACATTTATGGTACATTTCCATAACTAGCTCTACCTTATGTAACAACAGTGGTACATATTTGCTTTATTCTATGTAACATTAGTGGAACATTCCTATAATTAAGTTTACTTTATGTAACAATAGTGGTACATCTTTATAAGCAGCATTACTTTATGTAACAGTAGTGATACATTTTTATAACCAGTTGTACTTTATGTAACAGCAGTGGTACATATTTATAACCAGCTTTATTTTATGTAACAGTAGTGGAACATATGGATAACCAGCTCTACTCTATATACCAAGCTCTACTCTATGCAACAGCAGTGGTATATTCTTATAATTAATTCTACTTTGTATAACAGTAGTGGTACATTTCTGTAAGCAGCTCTATTCTATGTAACAGTAGTGGTACAATTATACAATTAGCTCTACTCCATGTAACAGTACTGGTATATATTCATAACCAGCTGTACTCTATGTAACAGAAGTGGTACATATTTATAACAAAGTGTACTCTATGTAACATGAGTGTTACATACTTACAATTAGCTCTACTTTATGTAACAGTAGTGGTTCATTTTCATAAGCAGCTGTACTTTATGTAACAGCATTGGTACATCTCTATAACTAACTTTATCCTATGTAACAGTAGTGGTACATATTTAAGACTACCACTATTTTATGTAACAATTGTGGTACATTTCTATAGCCATCTCTACTCTATGTAACAGTAGTGGTACATTTTTATAAGCAGCGGTACTCTATGTAACAGCAGTGGTACATCTCTATAACTAGCTCTACTCTATGAAACAGTAGTGATACATCTTTATATATATATCTATTTCATGTAACAGTGGTGGTACATAAATATAACCATCTCTACTTTATGTAACAGTAATGGTACATTTCTATAACCAGCTCTACTTCAGGTAACGACAGTGGTACATATTTATAATTAGCTCTACTCTATGTAACTGTAGTGGTACATGTTAATAATTAGCTGTACTCTAGATAACAGTAGTGGTACGTCAATATAATCAACTCTACTCTAAGTAACAGTTGTGGTACATTCCTATAACCAGCTCTACTAGTTGTGGTACATTTCTAAAAGCAGCTCTGCACTATGTAACAGTAGTGGTACATTTCTATAATTAAGTTTACTTTATTAAAAAATAATGGTACATTTCTATAAGCAGCTCTACTCTATGTATCAGTAGTCGTACATCTTTATAATTAGCTCTACTTTATGTAACAGTAATGGTACATTTTTAAACCAGCTGTACTCTATGTAACAGTAGTGATACATCCCTATAACAAACTCTACTCTATGTAACAGTAGTGGTACATCCCTATAACCAGCTCTACTTTATGTAACAGTAGTGGTACATATGTAACAGTAGTAATACATCTCTATAACAAGCTCTACTTAGTGGTACATCCGTATAACCAGCTCTACTCTATGTAACAAAAGTGGTACATTTCTATAACCAGCTCATATTTATGTACCATTAATGGTACATCCCTATAACTAGCTCTACTCTATGTAACAGTAGTGGTACATCCCTATAACCAAATCTACTTCATGTAACAGAAATGGTACATCCCTATAATCAGCTGTACTCTATGTAACATTAGTGGTACATTAAATGGATGCTGGTAAAGTGTTACCCCTAAATTTACCTCACTGACTTGAGACGGCGACAATGGAGGAGGGTTATGAGCAGACTATTAACACATAAAATGTTTAAAAATCATATTGCATCCGTATATAAATAAATATCTTTACATTAAAAATAACAACAAACAATTGCAAATGGTACTCTGATAACGCAGCTCTACTTTATGTAACAGTAGTGGTTAAAATTTTATAACAAGCTTTAATATATGTAAAAGTAGTGGTACAGTTATATAACCATTCTCTATTTAAGTAAATTTATGGTCATTTCCATTAAACTAGCTTCTACCTATGTAACAACAGTGGTTAATATTTGCTTTATTCTATGTAACATTAGTGGGAACATTCCTATATTAAGTTTACTTTATGTAAAACAATTAGTGGTTACATCTTTATAAGCAGCATCCTTTATGTAACAGTAGTGATACATTTTTATAAACCAGTTGACTTTTATTGTAACAGCAGTGGTACATATTTTAAACCAGCTTTATTTTAGTGTAAAACAGTAGTGGAAAAACATATGGATAACCAGCTCTACTCTTATATACCAAGCTCTACTCTATGCAACAGCAGTGGTATATTCTTATAATTAATTCTACTTTGTATAACAGTAGTGGTACATTTCTGTAAGCAGCTCTATTCTATGTAACAGTAGTGGTACAATTATATAACTAGCTCTACTCCATGTAACAGTACTGGTATATATTCATAACCAGCTCTACTCTATGTAACAGAAGTGGTACATATTTATAACAAAGCGTACTCTATGTAACATGAGTGTTACATACTTACAATTAGCTCTACTTTATGTAACAGTAGTGGTTCATTTTCATAAGCAGCTGTACTTTATGTAACAGCATTGGTACATCTCTATAACTAACTCTATCCTATGTAACAGTAGTGGTACATATTTAAGACTACCACTATTTTATGTAACAATTGTGGTACATTTCTATAGCCATCTCTACTCTATGTAACAGTAGTGGTACATTTTTATAAGCAGCGGTACTCTATGTAACAGCAGTGGTACATCTCTATAACTAGCTCTACTCTATGAAACAGTAGTGATACATCTTTATATATATATCTATTTCATGTAGTAACAGTGGTGGTACATAAATATAACCATCTCTACTTTATGTAACAGTAATGGTACATTTCTATAACCAGCTCTACTTCAGGTAACGACAGTGGTACATATTTATAATTAGCTCTACTCTATGTAACTGTAGTGGTACATGTTAATAATTAGCTGTACTCTAGATAACAGTAGTGGTACGTCAATATAATCAACTCTATAAAGTAACAGTTGTGGTACATTCCTATAACCAGCTCTACTAGTTGTGGTACATTTCTAAATGCAGCTCTGCACTATGTAACAGTAGTGGTACATTTCTATAATTAAGTTTACTTTATTAAAAAATAATGGTACATTTCTATAAGCAGCTCTACTCTATGTATCAGTAGTCGTACATCTTTATAATTAGCTCTACTTTATGTAACAGTAATGGTACATTTTTATAACCAGCTGTACTCTATGTAACAGTAGTGAGACATCCCTATAACAAACTCTACTCTATGTAACAGTAGTGGTACATCCCAATAACCAGCTCTACTTTATGTAACAGTAGTGGTACATATGTAACAGTAGTAATACATCTCTATAACAAGCTCTACTTAGTGGTACATCCGTATAACCAGCTGTACTCTATGTAACAAAAGTGATACATTTCTATAACCAGCTCATGTTTATGTACCATTAATGGTACATCCCTATAACTAGCTCTACTCTATGTACGTAGTGGTACATCCCTATAAACCCATCTACTTCATGTAAAAGAAATGGGCATCCATCTAATCAGCTTACTTATGTAACATAGCTGGTACATTAATGGATGGGTAAAGTGTGTAACCCTAAAATTTACCTCGCTGACTTGAGACGGCAACATGGAGAGGGTCATGAGCAGAAGATTACACATTAAAATGTTAAAACTCATATTGCATCCGTATATAAAAATAAATATCTTCTAAATTTAAAATAAACAACAAACAATTGCCAATGGTTACACTTTATAGCAGCTCTACTTTATTAACAGTCGTGGTTACAATTTATTAACCAAGCTTTCATATATGTAACAGTAGTGGTATAGACATTTATATAACATCTCTACGTACAGGAACATTGATGGTACATTTCCATAACTAGTCTACCTTATGTAACAAAAGTGGTAATATTTGCGTATTCTATGTAACATTCGTGAACATTCCTTAATTAAGGTTTACTTTATGTAACATAAAGTTGGTAAGCATATAAGCAGCAAATTTATGTAAACGTAGTGATACATTTTTATAAACCAGTTGTACTTTATGTAACAGCAGTGGTACATATTTATAACCAGCTTTATTTTATGTAACAGTAGTGGAACATATGGATAACCAGCTCTACTCTATATACCAAGCTCTACTCTATGCAACAGCAGTGGTATATTCTTATAATTAATTCTACTTTGTATAACAGTAGTGGTACATTTCTGTAAGCAGCTCTATTCTATGTAACAGTAGTGGTACAATTATACAATTAGCTCTACTCCATGTAACAGTACTGGTATATATTCATAACCAGCTGTACTCTATGTAACAGAAGTGGTACATATTTATAACAAAGTGTACTCTATGTAACATGAGTGCTACATACTTACAATTAGCTCTACTTTATGTAACAGTAGTGGTTCATTTTCATAAGCAGCTGTACTTTATGTAACAGCATTGGTACATCTCTATAACTAACTCTATCCTATGTAACTGTAGTGGTACATATTTAAGACTACCACTATTTTATGTAACAATTGTGGTACATTTCTATAGCCATCTCTACTCTATGTAACAGTAGTGGTACATTTTTATAAGCAGCGGTACTCTATGTAACAGCAGTGGTACATCTCTATAACTAGCTCTACTCTATGAAACAGTAGTGATACATCTTTATATATATATATATATCTATTTCATGTAACAGTGGTGGTACATAAATATAACCATCTCTACTTTATGTAACAGTAATGGTACATTTCTATAACCATCTCTACTTCAGGTAACGACAGTGGTACATATTTATAATTAGCTCTACTCTATGTAACTGTAGTGGTACATGTTAATAATTAGCTGTACTCTAGATAACAGTAGTGGTACGTCAATATAATCAACTCT
>WLWD01003332.1_pt1 | contig 14914 bp, 12 predicted proteins | sample 6712731 | NCBI WGS metagenome assembly WLWD01 (sample SAMN12718690, study PRJNA576275) | sponge metagenome | isolation source: marine sponge | host: Mycale hentscheli | place: New Zealand: South Island, Marlborough, Capsize Point | collected 2014-11-01
TGTGTCTGTAGTGTTTGCAGTGTCAGTGAGTATTGTGCTATGTGTCTGTAGTGTTTGCAGTGTCAGTGAATATTGTGCTATGTGTCTGTAGTGTTTGCAGTGTCAGTGAGTATTGTGCTATGTGTCTGTAGTGTTTGCAGTGTCAGTGAATATTGTGCTATGTGTCTGTAGTGTTTGCAGTGTCAGCGAATATTGTGCTATGTGTCTGTAGTGTTTGCAGTGTCAGTGAATATTGTGCTATGTGTCTGTAGTGTTTGCAGTGTCAGCAAATATTGTGCTATGTATGTGTCTGTAGTGTTTGCAGTGTCAGCGAATATTGTGCTATGTGTCTGTAGTGTTTGCAGTGTCAGCGAATATTGTGCTATGTGTCTGTAGTGTTTGCAGTGTCAGCGAATATTGTGCTATGTGTCTGTAGTGTTTGCAGTGTCAGCAAATATTGTGCTATGTATGTGTCTGTAGTGTTTGCAGTGTCAGCGAATATTGTGCTATGTGTCTGTAGTGTTTGCAGTGTCAGTGAATATTGTGCTATGTGTCTGTAGTGTTTGCAGTGTCAGAATATGGTGCTATGTGTCGGTCTGTTTGCGTGTCCGCGGAATATTGTGCTAGGTGTCTGTAGTGTTTGCGTGTCAGCGAGGTGGTGGATATTGTGCTAGTGTCTGTAGTGTTGGCAATTGTCAGCAATATTTGTGCTATGGTGGTCTGTATGTTTGCAGTGTCAAGCAAATATTGTGCTATGTGTCTGTAGTGTTGCAGTGTCCAGCGAATAGTGTGCTATGTGTCTGTAGTGTTTGTCAGTGTCAAGTGAATATTTTGCTATGTGTCCTGTAGTGTTTGCAGTGTCAGTCAAATATTGTGCATTTGTCTGTATGGTTTGCAGTGTCAGCGAATAATTGTGCTATGTTCTGTAGTTGTTTGCAGTGTCCAAGCGAATATGTGCTATTGTCTGTAGTGTTTGCAGTGTCAGCGAATATTGTCTATTGTCTGGTAGTGTTGCAGTGTCAGTGAAATATTGTGCTATGTGTCAGTTGTTTGCAGTGCAGCGAATATGTGCTATGTTTCTTGTAGTGTTTGCAGTGTCAGCAGATATTGTTGCTATGTGTCTGTAGTGTTTGCAGTGTCAGCGAATATTGTGCTATGTGTCTGTAGTGTTTGCAGTGTCAGCGAATATTGTGCTATGTGTCTGTAGTGTTTGCAGTGTCAGCGAATATTGTGCTATGTGTCTGTAGTGTTTGCAGTGTCAGCGAATATTGTGCTATGTGTCTGTAGTGTTTGCAGTGTCAGCAAATATTGTGCTATGTGTCTGTAGTGTTTGCAGTGTCAGCGAATATTGTGCTATGTGTCTGTAGTGTTTGCAGTGTCAGTGAATATTGTGCTATGTGTCTGTAGTGTTTGCAGTGTCAGCAAATATTGTGCTATGTGTCTGTAGTGTTTGCAGTGTCAGCGAATATTGTGCTATGTGTCTGTAGTGTTTGCAGTGTCAGCGAATATTGTGCTATGTGTCTGTAGTGTTTGCAGTGTCAGCGAATATTGTGCTATGTGTCTGTAGTGTTTGCAGTGTCAGTGAATATTGTGCTATGTGTCTGTAGTGTTTGCAGTGTCAGCGAATATTGTGCTATGTGTCTGTAGTGTTTGCAGTGTCAGCGAATATTGTGCTATGTGTCTGTAGTGTTTGCAGTGTCAGCGAATATTTGATCGTGCTCAGGCTAAGGAGCAGCCTTGTGACAGTTTCGACGGTCGCTATGGTACCAGTTTCAACAGGAAGTCAGTGTCCAACCTTATGTGCCCATACTGCCACAGCCATATACTGCAGCAGTCCATGCGGTAAGGGGTGACATGTGTAGTTATTCATTTTTTCATTGCCTTATAAGTGTCAGTGTCTACACTTGTTGTAAACTTTTTTCATCATTGATTCAAGAATTCTTGACGGATTGTGTCTGATTATTAGCTTTAGCTTTCGTGAAAACTTAAATATGGTGTCGTGTATGACGCTTAATTAGAAGTGATTTATGTAGCCAATTCTTTCCCTGGGTTTAGCCTGACTTTGTTGTAAATGTGTGTGTGTGTGTGTGTGTGTGTAGTGCTATTACACTTAATAATATCCATATGTAGTTCATCTTTCAAAGTGGGAAGTGGTTTTGGCAAGTTCTCACAAGGTTCCTCCAGCAATGGAGCTGCTGCTGTTGCCGATCCTTTACCTATTTACTCATCAACGTCAAGAGTCCATCCTGGTTTTGAAGTGGATGAAAGACATCAGGGCAAGCAAGCTAATGGAGAAGTGATTAATGGTACTGTGGACTTTGCAAGAAACAATTCTAAACCACATTCTCATGGTATAAGTTCTGGAAACCATTCTGGTCTCGCTAGCAATATGACTGAGCATGCTCGAAGGGGTGAGACAGATAGTAGACACGACAACCAGATGGTAAGGGCTGATGGGGACAACTCTCCAACTGAGTCCTCATATCTGCGGGATTTCGATAACGGTTCATTTGGTGAGACGGAGCCGACCACCTCCATATCTAACAGTGATCGAGACCATCAGTCTGAGACTACTACAGTAGCTACAGCAATGTCCCCACCAGCCAATGATGACTTCATGGAGCCTTGGGTCAGTAACACTAATAAACCATTGAACCCATTCGATGACCCGGATTTCCAGAGGTACGAAGGTAATCTAGGCTCTAGGCGGCAGTCCTTTGGCAACGATAGTCCAGATGGAATTTCAAATTATCACCAAGGCAGTAGTGATGAGGACAAGCAGCAACCAGTGGTGTTTGGTGGAGGAGGGAGGGCGTGTACCACTAACAGTGGGGCCAACAAGGAGTGTAGACCAAGCAAGGACAATCTGGTGGACTCTGTCAACTTTCTAGACTATAACTATCCCCCAGGTATGGCAGTCATTGCTAGATAGTAGTGTCATCTTATGTATGAAAATTTTTCTCTCATATTTTATCTTGTTATTTCAAAGTGCATGATTGGTGTAAAGTCAATGAAATTCTGGCAGAAGACAATTTATGCAATTACATATATTCCAACTCTGTGTTTGTCATTAATAATTTTGCCAAATAATAAGCCAATGATTATGTAGCATATTATGTTCTTTAATTTCAGATTCTGAACCTTACTATCCTTCATCTGATGCCATAGCCATGCCTACTAACACTGACTATGCAGCACCTGCAGATCCATTTGAAGTGCCATGTTCAACCACTTCTAGCAGTGTTCCTTCCTCCAGCTATCTGAATGACGCATTCAGACCTGCCAGAAACAACTCCACTTTCACTACTGAAAATAGGGAGAGAAGGAGTCACAACAGATCCAACAGTGAAGACTTGAGAAGAATTAAAATGTCCGCCAGTCCTTCCAACAAGAAAAGGCTTTCTAGAGGAGTCAATCTCCAAGACTCTGATAAGTCCTTGACCAGTGTGCAAGAAGGCGATATCACCAGCTTTGAGAACGGCTTGTCTCGAAGAAGCTCCATGTGCTCTGGTGGGAGTGACTCAGGCACTGGAAGCAGAAGTGACAGCAATTCTGCCACTAACAGGAGAAGGACAAGCCATGGCTCCGGGGAAGTGGGACGGAAAGGAAGCAGCTCTGGGGAAGTCCACAAAGTCTCAAAGAAAAAGAAGCAAACTGAAAGTGAAGAAAAGACTAGAGAAGGATCAAAGATTTCCTCCAAACTTTCTCGAGTGTTCAGCTTTGGTGATCTGCGCATTACTCCCAGTCCAAAGCAGCAACATAAGATCAGTAAAGAGCAAGGTTATGTGAGTGGCAACAAGAGTCCTGGAGGAGCCAGTAGCAGCAGTGGCAGTGGTCGCAGAAGATCTAGCAAGAAAGGAAACTCTGACAACACAGGGACCAGATCACCTTCCAAGTTGCATCCTCAAAGCTCCTCAGATGGTGGCAGAGAAAGACGAGCTAATTCTCCGATCACCATCTACAAGGATGATGACCCCACCTACATTCATAATAGCCTGCAGCTGTACCTGGACATGGATGTGCTGGACAGTTCTAGGCAAGAGACCTTCAAGATGGTGTTTCGGTCGTCGATGGTGCGCTACGGAGAGCCAGGGGAGCTACAAATGCTCGTCATCATATCCAATATTAGGGCATACATGTTCAGAGTCATTGCTCCAGAAAGGTAGTACCATTTTGACATGTATTTAATTTACAAAAAATGTAATTATTTGATGAGTGAACATATCTAGCAATTTTTCAGTGATATATTTTTCATAATAAGTGGTCCATAAGCAAGTAAAGGGAGTGTGAAGCGCATTGTGAAGTACACTGATACATGTATGTCGGTATTTACATAATTATATATTGGTACCCGGTGGCTTTCTTTAGTCTTTTCCCCCTACACTCTATGTGATGAGGTAGTCACACTTATTGTCCAGCTGTATGTATGTGAGGTTCGTACTATATTGGTCTTGAGGAACTGCTTACTTTATCAAGTCATAAAGAAGCAGCAGTTAAATATTTCTCTCTTTTTTTACAAGATTTTTGTAGGAGTTATTTTATTGTTGCCATTTATATTTTGTGTACAATAAACATGCAATTTTAGTGAGGAAGTTACATCTGTGGTGTATTAAGTAAATTCAGACTAGGTACTAGCAACGTGAGCCATCTCTGGCTGATTATCATGACATAAACTAGCTTCTACAAGTGGACTAGTTTTTGGAGTTGTATTTATTAAAGCATGTTGTTATAATTGTTGCTTCATTGCTTCTCCCTTTATCTCCCCCTCTCCCCTCCAACACACACACACACACACACACTTTTTTCCTTCTAGTTCTGAACCTGGTAAATGGTTGAAGTTGACAAACAGTCATTCACTTCGCAAGCTGGTGTACATAGACCATGGAATAGCTTACCAATATTTGCGAGTGGAGTTCAGGAGTCCAGCCTGCTACACTTTCCTTCTGAGAGATGACAAGAAGTGCAAACTGTGTTCCAACCTGCTGTCACGTAAGATCCATATCCATGCTTTTATCACATACAATATTTCAAATATCTCGGCTACTGATAACTACATTACCTTTGATCATCTTAACATCTCAGCTATATTACATACCTTTTGTCCTATTTTCTTCCCAGTGTGTGTTGCAGACACTCCAGGTTCATCTCTTCGTAATGTTGGCATATGTGTTTTCAATATTGAGGCCATTAGAAGTCCAGACGAAGTTCTCAAGGAAGTGTTGAAGGTACTGTGCGTTGCCATGGCTGCACATGTGCACACTCATACTTACATAATTAATCTTTTCAGAGTCATTATGACCACGGAGTGGCGGAGGGTCACGAATCTTCAGCCATGGGACGTCATTCTCCCATCAAGTCTCCCGATAACCTCCAGTTGTATCGATTAGCCTTCAGAAGGAGACAGCGTACTCCTAGTAAGTTGTGGAAGCTGTTGAGAAAAATGTGGCATGGATTTGATATTATGAATGTTTCAAGTTTATAACTTTAGATCGAACAACAGTAATAATTTTATTTGATATATAAAATGTTATATATCACTTGTTCATATAACAATACTGCTATATAATCTTAAGCTGTCTGAAACAGTCAAAATATTGCTGTATATCTGTATATTTATGTTGTGTGTGTCTATTTATAGGAGTTTCCCCAGTGACACTTGTGGTTACCAATGACTCTCTCTTCCTTGCCAAGGAGAACTTTGCCCACTGGCCACTTCCTCGAATTCTCGCACTGCCTCCCAGGGAAGCTCTATTGCCACCGTATCTGGATGTTGAGCAGAAAGACATTATTGATGTGGAGAGGATTGTAAGAAATTCATTATTTATGACCAGCTACAATTATACATTTAACTATAGAATATATGTGGGAAGAGCAATTTTTACAGTGTATTTTTATTATTAGTGTGTATAGGTGATTTGTTTTAGTTCTTTCTCTTCCTCCTTCTATTTTACAGATACTGGACAAAGAGCAAGTCAAGTTTGTGGTGCTATGCTTCTTTGATGAGGTACGTTAAAGTAGCAGTGGAGCTCGAATATAGTGTTCAATGATGACTGTGAATAATTCATTAGATGTATATGTATATGTGGGAAGGATGTGATGAAGTTAGCTAGAAGTCATGAACTTGAGGGGTGAAGGAGGCATGTAAAGATTCAATTTGCAATGTCAATACTTAGCTGTGTAGTGTAGTTCTGGCTAGTTGCATGCTAGAGTTCCTGGCCAATATCTGTATTTTTGGTTGCAATATTTTTAGTCTGTGGTTGACGTGGTTGCCGGAATATATATATTTTTGTTAGTAATGCCAAAAAGACTTCAGTGAAGAGATGTAGATAGTGGAGAAACTTAATTGACTATGATTTGTTAGAAAACTAAACTAAAAGTGAAACTAGTGTCTGACAAAGAGTAAAGTATTGGTCAAAGGCATGCTTGACTCAAACCATGAATAGTAATGATGGGGTAGCTAGCTGTCACTGCACAATCTTTCATTTTGTGTGTTAGACCTGTGGTGATGGAGGAGAAGGAGGAGAGTCTTGTCAATGGAGTCTCACGTTGCCCAGTGCGGAATGTGTCAACAAACTATGTGACATCATCAAGACCAGGTGGAAGACTGATTTTCAAATGGCGGTTCCTATATCTTATCAATAAATTCATCATCAATCATTATTTTATCTCTATTCATGGAAGTTGTATTTGATATTTATATTATTTCATTGAACAATTTATACACATGGCTAATAATATACAGTGGTAGCAACCATGGGATATTAGGATATACACACACTCATAGCTATTATTATCCCTGTATAAAATATTAATACGAAGAGTAAAATGCTTATGTAACCTAAGCTAGGCTCTAACAGATTATGCCAGCATTTTCTCCCTGGGATAATGGGCATGAAATTGAATAGTGGAATAATTCTAGAATATTTTAAGTATTTAAAAGAATAATAAAAGGGAAATGGCAATAATAAGTCCAGAACTATAAAAGACGATCAATTATTATAGTGGTTTTCTTTTTCTAATACAGCAAAAGGACAAACATTTAGAAATTTGATTAAAGCAGCTGGGTTTGTGTAGGCCACTGTTATTGTACTTCCAAAATTCGAAAAGTTGGAAATACTGGGAACACTGTCAACTCAGCAAATCGCAAATCATCAAGGACCATGCTAAACAGTTTCTCTTCTTGAGTAACTCAACTATCAATTACTGCCTCAGAATTGATAAATTATTGAACTTTTTCAGATGCTGCTGAGTATGTTTTTCCATTAAAAGATTTTTTTTTTTACAGGACATTCAAAATTTTCACACTGAAATATTAGCTAGCCATGTTGAATCTTCTATATTGAGTAATTCAATGAGTTAGGAGTCATTTCATAATTCCAACTTTATATAACTATTGCAATCATCACTTTTTCACTTATTTTGGAATAATGAGAGAATAATGACAAAATTTGTGGCATTGTTTTAGTTCGAAAAAAAAAAAGACAAACAAAACGGTTAGTGTACTGGAAATAATCCGTTAGATCAAAATCTTAAGACGTGCTTTCACCATTGCAGCTTAGAAAATATAGCTACCCCTTCTTTTATGTGGATTTTCTGAGGAATTGACAGTGTAAGGTATGTTTCACAGAAATTATCATGTCCTGTGTGTGTGTGTGTGTGTGTGTGCACTGGGACATATCAAACGAATGAATACTGTCAGAGATTTTGATAGTGATCTCTGGTTGGTTAGCAACCAAAAGCCAATTACATTGCTATGGCTGCACTATATCATACACTTCTCCTGTACTTCATTGAATTTTGTTACTCAACTAATAATATTTATCACTTCATAATTTCTTTCTAAGCCATCATTTACTCATTAGATGTATTCTACAGAGTACATCTAATGAGTAAATGAAGGCTGAGAAAGAAATTATGAAATAATGATAATGATAATTGTAATAATAATAGGGTCTGGAAGAAAGTTTCAATCTAGTTTTTATGAAGGGTCAGAACTTGATAATTGTGATGATAATAATAATAAATAATAATAAAATCAAAGTACACTATTATGATTATTAGCTATACTGTATCGTTGTTGTATTACTTTCAATTATATTTTTAAGATAAGGTAAATTTATTTAAAGAACACTATCAATAATACGATTTGACCAGGTTATTTCTTTCAGGGCTTCTATAGTGTGATCCACCATATGTCAAGGAAACCAAGAGAAGCCTAGAGTGTACTGATTGACTATGATAGTGGTCTACTAGCTTGCAGTTTTTTTATCTGATGTGTTTAAAATAAAGCCCTTACTATAGAAGAATCTTGAAGACAAAAGAATTGTTTGCTGCAATTATTAGTAATATTTCTAGCAGATTGTTTTCAAAGCATGCAATTGTATTAGCTATACATTACATGCCCACATTTACACAAGGTTGGTGTGGGAGGAAGGGAATAAGTCGTTCTCTAACAGTCACTAATAGTCCTTCCCTCTAACTCCCTCCAAGCTCACCTCCCCACCTAATTTCTCTCCCCATTATTTACACAGTTCTGCATAGCTGAGCCGATAGGGTATAAAGAATAATAAAAGTAATGCCTAGGCATCGTATAATAAGTGATGCATTGCTGCTTTTTTCACTACATATTCATAGTCTAGCATAGCAGTAGCCCTTAACAGTATAAATACAGAATTGGAGTGTTTGTTTGCCGGTTAGTTGTCGTAGCTCAGTGGCAGAGCGCTTGTGCTTCCCGGTGGTGACCAAATATTTTTTAATTCTGATTGTTTAAAAAAAGCCTGTGAAAGAGAGAGAATTATATCTAATTATCATTATTATTGTTATTATAATTACTATTCTTATTATTGTTATTATTACTACTATTATTTAAGGATGCACTTTGCAGATTCTATAATTATTTATAATTAAAAAAATTACAACAAACTTACAACAAAAGATAATGTTAGTAATTTGTATAACTGTGGTGAGCTAGGCGTTTATATTTCCTTGAATATTCTCATAGCCACTGTTCTGAGGCTGGCTGTCTCTGGACTTCTTCTTCAACTGCCTCTCAATCACAATGCTGAGCAATAATGTCATAATTGGAACTGCCAAGGAAAAAATAATGCTTCCCATATTAGATCCAATTAGCCCATGAGCGGTCAGATCCACAAAAATTAAGGTAAACAAAACAATTATTGTGAGAGCACAAATAATAAAAATTATGAGCATTACAATCTTAAAAATAGTGATGCAATACCGCTTTTGTATGAAACAACCAGTATAACCGATGATTAACATAAAAGCTGTAGCAATAATAATCATCATTATGGAACTAAAACACAATACGATTGCAGCAATAGTTGGAGCTGGGGCAAGAGCAATGAAATACATGGAAACAATAAAGCAATCTCCAAGTTTATGAACAAACAGCAGAATATTGCATATGCCATAATTGGTCAAGCATCGCATACCCAATCTTGTAGAAGTCATTGTTTTTTTAGTGATTATCTGAATAGTAAAAAGCTCAAGCCCAAAAAATACTCCTACCTTCAGAAATGGAAATGAAGTTTTAGTACTTACTGTTTCGTAAATAAAGCAGCCGATATTTAGTAAAAAGCAAACTACAGCTGACGAAGAAAATATAATGGGGCCAGTTTCTTGTGAAGTTAGTACATTAAAAATACTTGATCTATTATCATCAATAGATAACACTTGTTGTATGAAGTATAAACCACCAATCATTATCAAGATATTTGTCAAGATAATCACCGCAATAAGAAGTATTAAATGTACAGTAGTAGATATCACTGAGAGCACTTCCGTATCTTCAGAGGTCAAACAACCTGTGTAAGTAACTCTGAGAGGATCATTATCTGCTGGAGTCTTAGTCCTTGTTGGTCTGGCATAGTATTTAGACTAAAAATTAATGAAATATGCAAGTGAATAATGCAATTAAATAAATGGTTTAAATTAAAAAAAATGCAATTAAAAGAATTAGTATGTAGATATTTGACACAGGCTTAAAATAATGTCAGTTATATTATGTTATAATGAAGAGTAAGAAATCAATACACACTTACCCAAGTTAGAAGAAGAGACAGGGTATCCAGTAAATCCGATTCAGTAGGATTGTATGGAAGGCTATCAATTGCCAATGTAATTTGTTCAGTTGGTATAGAATTGTGACAATCACTAGGTAAGGTTGGACCAACTAAGAAAAAGAGAAGATTGGCAAATGTTATGTCAGTCCAACCTACCACTATCAGTTGATCCACTACATAATTAGCCAAAGACACTGTGTAATCTTTAGTTTTAAGAACAAATAAATCTCCTTCACCATTATAACAGTTGAGAAAATCGTCCGTATCTGAACACCACTCTGAGCTATCTCTCACATAGCTATAGCTATCATTGATAAATGCACCCTCATAGTCATTGTAGTGATCTGTACACGAAAGTCAGAGCCACATATGGCAACTTTAAATATTTTACAATAATCATGGGGAGAATAAAGAAGTTTTTGAAGAATTATTAAATTGCTTTCGGTAAGAAGTGCCTTTTCCACAGGCTTGTATATATTTATATCAACATCAGCAATAACAGGTGTAGTCATTTCCTCATTTGATAGAAAAAATAAAACTCCTGTAAAGATGATATTAAGGCTCCTAATCATAATGTTTAATTGCAGAGAAATTTCAGTGGCTCTAGTTCAAGGATAGCTACAGAGCATAATTTGGAAGTGACTAATCCAGAAAATCTTCAGAATAATTATTAACTAGTGGCCACAGAGTTGGTCTCTCTACACAGCGAATAGCCCACTACTTAATAAGAAAACAAAGGGACAAGAAACAACGGAGGCCGCAAAAAAATACAGCTACTTATGATACATTCATTTATACGCAGCGAACGGTCTGAATATATTATTCGTAAAACAACCGCAGCTTCAAGAATGACCTTATTTAGACATAATTCAGCGAAGCGAGCAAAGCGAGCGGAGCTGACTTATTAATGAGTCCGGATATTATGTGAGTGTCTACGAAAAAGGGACCTTATGGAGCAAACCAAAAAAATTGAGTTTTTTATGCTAATAAAAAGCTACAATTTATTCAACTTAGTGCTAAAATACTGGAGGGTAAACCCTTGGACGTGCAGAGAAACTGGCAGTTTAACTGGGCTGTATTCAGCAAAGCAATTGAACTAGAAATCGAGAAAACATAAATTGAATTTCCACTTCCGGTATAATTAACGATTCCGTATACTTAACGGCGTACTCCGCATACGCAATTAAATCGTACAGCCTGCTTTTTAACCGATTACTTCCGGAATCTCGTAAAACGGAATTCACTTTTGGACGCGGTCGCGGTCGACCCTTCTAGAAGGAGTTACTTGAAAACTACAGCAGCTAACTACAAATTATTATCTATTATCAATCTTACTTAGTTGTACTTTAACCACAAAGACTCCAGGCTAGGCTACTTCAGTCCAAACAGTTGTAATAAAACCAAGCTGAAGCTGCTTTTCTCTGGCCGCGTTTATGCGCCTATCGGAACTACAGGTTTTTAGTTCGTGGTCGCGTATACGCGCCTATCGGAACTAAAAAAAGAAACCCTTCATTGCTCGGGTCTGACTAAACTGAGCTATAAACTTTTTTCTTTTTGGTTAAGCCTAATGGTTGTCTGCTGTCGATGTAATGGCGACCGGAAGTGCTGCAAGAACTGCTCAGTGTGTCAAGGAGGGGAGGAGGTGCTCCACCTGCCTACCTCTTCGAAAGGGCAAATGCCTGAATATAGTGCAACCACCCGCCTCTACTAGCACACTGTTCTATCTTCTTCAGCCACTGAGCAGCCTTCAGCCTTGGCCCAGGACGCTCCTGGGAGTGCTACTGCCGCCATTTCCTCCACCCCTGCTACTGCTATCACCACCACTACCACCTCTACTTCTACTACAACGTCCACATCGAGTCCTGGCAGGCCTACTATTCCATCTAATGCCGTCCAACTACCTTCGCCCCAGCCAATGGCTAAGTCCACCTTCAGGTGGGGTGAGTATGACTCCTCATCATTCTCTGTCTCTCTCTCTACGGCTTTCCATGAGGCTGTGCACTGGAGGAGGAACGTGTTTCAGGTACCCTTTAAGAAGGTGGGCAAGAAGTTTGTCCAAGAATTATCCAGACTGTTTAGGGCCTATGCTGAGGGTTCTGCCCTGAAATCGATTGCCCTGAGGGCTGTCATGGTCCTCTCTGTCCTTGCCCTTCAAAAACCATCAAAGAAGGCAAAACCAAAGGAGCTCGCTGCCTGCTTGGAACGCAGGCTGGCCCTGTGGGAGAGGGGCGACTTAGATGCTCTTCTTGAGGAGGGGAGGAGTCTCCAGCAACGACTTCCCAGAGGTCCCAGAGGGGCTGCTCATCGGCGACAGGATCAAAATGTGGCAAGAGACTTCTCCAACCTAATGTTCCAGGGCAAGACTGGGGCCGCCCTGGACCTCCTTGATAAGCGGGGGAAAGGGGGCGTCCTCAGGGTGTCAGATCCTGTGGACAGGGAAGGTCCAACGTCCCCCACAGTCCCTGACGTCCTGATGTCGAAGCACCCTCCTGCCCGGCCAGCCTCTCCTGAGGCAATCCTCCCAGATTGCACTGGTCCACAAACTGTACACCCTGTTGTCTTTGACAGCATTGATGCCAGTGCTATCAGATCAGCGGCCCTGTCCACTAAGGGTGCTGCGGGCCCCTCAAGTCTTGATGCCCATTGCTGGAGAAGGCTTTGTACTTCCTTCCACGCAGTCTCACAGGACCTTTGTTACTCTCTTGCCCTCTTTGCATGTCGCCTCTGCACCACCCTGCTGGATCCTGAGGGTTTGTCTAGCTTTCTGGCCTATAGGCTGATAGCTCTGGACAAGTGCCCAGGGGTGCGCCCAATTGGTGTTTGCGAGACGGTACGCAGGATTGTCGCCAAAGCTATCCTCCACGTCACCAAACAGGACATCCAGGATGCAGCTGGTTCTCGTCAGCTGTGTGGGGGACAAGTTGCTGGCATAGATGCTGCTATCCACTCTGTCAGGCGTGAGTTTAGCTCAGAGTCGGCGGAAGCTGTTCTACTTGTCGATGCCAGCAATGCATTTAAATCCCTTAACAGGGAGGCTGCCCTTCACAACGCTCAATTCCTCTGTCCTTCATTATCAACTGCCCTCATGAAAACGTACCGTGCACCAACGGAGTTGGAGTCGTTCTGTCATCGGAGGAAGGTACTACGCAGGGGGATCCCCTTGCGATGCCTCTTTATGCCATGGCCTCCGTCCCTTTGATCCAACGGTTGGATGATGTTGAGGGTGTACGGCAGGTTTGGTACGCGGATGATGCATCGGCTACAGGGGGACTGGCCTCTGTGCATTCCTGGTGGAACAAACTGTCGATGATTGGTCCTGCCTTTGGCTACTTTGCAAATGCCGTGAAGACGTGGCTTGTTACCAAGGAGGAGCATTTTGATAGGGCAAAGGAGTTATTTCGGGGCACCAATGTCAATGTCACATGTCATGGGAGGCCGTATCTTGGGTCACCACTGGGCACGGATGACTACATGAGAGTTTTTGTTCAGGAAAAGGTAAACGGCTGGATTGAGGACCTACAGATGCTCACGGATATTGCCAAGTCTCAACCCCATGCAGCCTATGCAGCGTTCACTCATGGCTATCGGCACAAGTTCTCCTACCTCTCATGTACCACTCCCAACATCGTTTCCCTCTTGGCGCCGCTGGAGGAGTTTCTGTCCTCAACCTTCATTCCGGCCTTGACGGGAAGAGCCCCCCCAGATGCTGCTGTCCGTGACCTGTTCGCTCTTCCAACTAGGCTGGGGGGGTTGGCAGTTGTGAACCCAACAAAGTCCTGCCGCTCGAGCATGAGGCTTCTATTGCCATTACAGATCCACTAACCACAGCGGTCTCTGCTCAAAGCGATGAATACACCTACGATTGCCTTGCCGCCCAGGTATCGGCTGGGACCAAAGTGAAGGCCAGCAGGAAGGCTTTGGAGATACATGCAGCGTCTGATGTCCGAGAGCGGGTACCCGCTCCTCTACAGCGTGCGATGGACTTAGCCCAAGCGAAAAGGGCTTCAAGCTGGCTGACGCCCCTGCCAATAGAGGAGCTGGGCTTCTCACTGCATAAGGGTGCCTTTTGGGATGCTCTGGCGCTGAGATATGGTTGGTCTCCACTGAATATGCCCGCCCATTGTGCCTGTGGTGTGTCCTTCTCCATACAACATGTGCTGTCCTACCCTAAGGGGGTTTTCCCTCCTTACGCCACAATGAGGTGCGAGACTTCACTGCCACAGTGATGACAGAGGTCTGCCATGACGTTTGTGTCGAGCCACATCTGCAACCACTATCGGGTGAGGCTTTGAACGGGGCAACAGCAATTGCTACTGATGGTGCACGATTAGATGTGGCAGCTTGTGGCTTTTGGGGAGGCAGACATGAGAGGGCCTTCTTTGACATCAGGGTATTCAATCCCCTGGCACAGTCGAATTGTCATTCTATCGCCTCGTGCTACAGGAAACACGAACATGCTAAGAAAAGGGCATATGACCAGCGTGTGAGAGAGGTTGAACACGGCACCTTTTCATCTGTGGTACTATCCCTTACTGGTGGTATGGGGCCGGCAGCAACAGTGATTTACAAGAGGCTGGCCTCCATGCTGGCCCAAAAGAGAGACCAATCGTACAGCTCCACCTTGTCATGGTTGAGATGCTCCCTAAACTTTTCGTTGCTAAGATCTTCAATTCGATGTATTAGAGGAGCCCGCTCATCAGTTGGTCGTGCGGCCAGAGACCCACTGCCCCCTGTGGACCTTGCGTCCTCGGAAGCGCGCTTTCATTGACCACTATAACTAGTGCTTATCTCATTATTTCATTGCCTCTGTTTCCTTGGTTTTTGTTTTTCATTTGCTTTGCTTTATTCTTTAT
>WLWD01002724.1_pt1 | contig 14886 bp, 10 predicted proteins | sample 6712731 | NCBI WGS metagenome assembly WLWD01 (sample SAMN12718690, study PRJNA576275) | sponge metagenome | isolation source: marine sponge | host: Mycale hentscheli | place: New Zealand: South Island, Marlborough, Capsize Point | collected 2014-11-01
AAGGTGCGAGCTGCACAAAGACGAGCCTTGTGCGCATGCGCAAGACTCGGATTTCCCAACAAGGCCTCCATCGGAGGCGTGGCCAGGCCAAAGGTAAAGGCACGGCCACGCACGTGCGACTGCATACCTCCGGCACACACCCTTAGTGGACGAGATGGTAATTAGTAATTAGCCAATTATTATATTGTGTTTGTGATGAACCCCAACCCTCAGAAGGTAACCAGTCTCTCTCGTAGCCACCCGTACCGGAAGTAATAGAAACGCGTACAATTCCTTTCAAAAGGTCACCTCATTAAAATGATGCTTGCGCGTGGGCGTTCAATTTTTTTTTTTTTTGTTTGCAAGGAAGCCACACACATGTTTGTCTTAATACTGTGGTGTGCTGCTCAGTCAAGCTAACAAACCAGTGTTGTTTTGGTTTAGCGATTCCGGACTTTCTAGTTTTAGTTATTCATACTAAAAAAAATATCTTGAATGATTAGTTTTAGTTTTTTTCCCAAATTCTCCCTGAAGATTTAGTTAGTTTTTAGTTTTTCTTCAATACCATGTAGAAGATTTAGTTAGTTATACTATCAATTGTCTTAGTTTTAGCTAATTTTTATGTTGCCTCTCAAATTCTGCAAATGAGACTCCTTAAAGAAAGTTGTACATGTAGTTTTCCCAAAGAACTTCAAAAATGGCATATTTCTGTGAAAACTTGGGTATTATTAATAAAGTACATATGGTATTTGTTATGTAGTTTAGAGAATAATTACTTGATGGGAATTTATATTTTCATTTAATAATGACATAATTCAAGGTGAATTGTTTACAATAAAATTGCTTAGTTTTAGTTTTTGTCATCCACTCTACTGGTAGTTTTAGTTATTATTGAATTTAATGTCTTCTAAAATAATTAGTTTTAGTTTTTTCATGTTCTCTATAGCTTAGTTTTAGTCATTCTTACCAAAAGTAAAAATACCCCAAAAAAGGGGTTTTGGTTTTAGTTTTAGAAAACAACACTAGAAAAAACCAGACCATTTTAGCATCAGAACACCTTTTAATTAATGTTGTTTTGGTTTGTAGATTCCAGGTTTTCTTAGTTTTAAGCTATTCATACTAAAAAAATGTCTTGAATGCTTAGTTTTAGTTTTTTCCCAAATTCTCCCTGAAGATTTAGTTAGTTTTTAGCATTTCTTCAATATCATGTAGAAGATTTAGTTAGTTATTCTATCAATTGACTTAGTTTTGGTTAATTTACATTGTGTCTCAAATTCTTGAATAACGAGACTCCTTAAAGAAGTAGAACTGGTAGTTTTCCAAACAACTTCAAAAGTAGCATATTTCTATGAAATCTTAGGGATTTTAAATAAAGTATGATATATTTTAAATAGTTTAGAGAGAATAATTACTTGATAGCAATTTATACCTTTATTTAATAATGATATAATTCAAGGTGAATTGTTTACAATAAAAATTGCTTAGTTTTAGTTTTTGTCATCCACTTTATTGGTAGTTTTAGTTATTATCGAATTCACTGTATTCTAAAATATTTAGTTTTAGTCTTTTCATGTTCTCTATAGCTTAGTTTTAGTTATTCTTACCAAAAGTAAAATACCCCAAAACTAAGGGGTTTTGGTTTTAGTTTTAGTTAACTAAAACAACACTACTTTTAATATGGCAAGTTATATATTTCTTATTAATTCGGGACATAGCAATCTGCAACAAAATTAGACTAAAATAATTAGTGATATGTCATAGTAATTCATGTATTTATGATATACTAAATTATTGTAACTGCAAAACAAAGAAAAATTTTTTAAGTGATATTGAATGTATTATGATAGCTAATACTTTGCATATAGCTACAATCAAAGAGTTCAGTGCTAAGGAGAAGAGGTCCAAAGACGACGATCCATCCAGACAGAAAATCTGTGGTCCTTGCCAATTATGTTTCAACAAAACTCCGGGACATGGAGAAAACTATCACAGTTGACAGCTGTATTTGTCATGCATGTGAAAAAGACATAGAAAGAAAATTTAATTCAGGTGACTATGTACCAGACTGGACATTACAGAACAAAGAAAACATAACACTGATGATGGGAAGCTAGTTCCACTGTGCCAGGTTCATTATAAACAAGTGCATCACACAATCAACCCTCAAGTATATGTAGTGCACAATCAACCCTCACATGTAGTGCTAACATAAAGGGGCTGTACAGGCACTGGCCTAACACTATTGCCATTAAATATCATTTTTGTCAAGTCAGTGATATGGATTTGTACATCACTGAAAATGATAAAATATGCACAAGTTGTAATAATAGTCACCTCGAAATAATTGCTAATTTTAAGCAAAATAGTCATGATTATGAATTAAGTGCCCTTTTAAACAACATTATTCCAGACTCAATCCCAGAAGATGCAGTCGTGGAATTAGATTATAAATTGCCCTTGTTTCTTGTCGAGGACTTTATTTAAGACCCTTTGAGTTATAAATGTGCAAGTGTTTATCTGTTCATCATATGTGTTGTATTTTTCAACAGCTTGTAACCAATAGGCATATTTAGCAGTAGTTCCAATAGAATCAGGAAGTCCAACAGGAAACACAAACAACTCGGGACATTGCAATCTGCAAGCAATTACTCCCTTTTAAGCCATATCATCACTAAACATACTATAATAGCTATCTCTGAAATTATTATTGTAACTGCAAAACGTACTTACCTTTAGTTATGATCAGTTATAATTTTACTTCCTTCTTTGCTGAAACCAATACCTGTGATAAAATACCAGTAAAACTTTCTATCTTTCTGGAGTAGAACAAAAAAATTAGCGCTATATACTTTTTAAAGTGTCTTGTGCTCTCTTTAGACACAAGAGAGCACAACCTACTAGTGACAGAGCAGAGCTACGCCCCAGTCAAACTCCATTTCCTTGTCTTTGGTACTACGACCCGAACCATGGATTACGTCACAGGTTTTTCGCAAAAGGAAACCCGGAATTACGCGAGTTGGCTACGCGACTGTATCGTACACAAGCTAGCAATAAAAAAATATCCCGGACAAAAAGAATAATTACATCAATAGGTCTATACCAGCTTGAACTAAACGCTGTCTCCATAAGAGAAGATAAAAGTACGAGAGACACTTCTTAAGTACAAGTTCAAAAGCCTCCACATCACTGGGTAAAAAAAATTAGCTTAAAACATCTGCCACCAAGCGAGCATGGTGACAGGTGAACGATAAAGATCACAAACTAGCTGATCTTAGCCACACCCGTTGGGTAAGGGATTCGTACGACAGACTTACAATACTTCGCGCAGAATGGGTTTTCCGGGTAGAATATGAAGTCTCGCCAGCTAGACCCTTTACCTAATCGTATGTTGTTTTTCGCGGAAGGGCTGCACGCCGGACAAGGCCGATGAAATGGTTTCTCTTTGGCGTCCTTCACATTATCACATTCTTGTCCCTAAAAGTGCGCCACAGCAGGTTCCTAGGCAGCTTGTAAAGCATTCCCAATTCAATTTCATTTATTGGCGAGCGAGCGTAGCGAGTGAGACACTTACAGGGGTAACACAATCGAAAATCGGGGATGTTTGTTTATTTATTTAGATATATGTTTGGACGTATGTATGTCATTTTGTACTTTGACCCTCCGTATTTTTGTGTTCGCTCGGCGTTCGACCCCGTCCCAAACTTCACTAAACAGAATCCTCTGGTTTAGCGACCACTACCCGTATCACCTTAGAAATTGAATTGTTTACCGCTTTGAATTGTTTTGCGGGTGCAGTTAAAACGCAAAGACTTATGGGAGCTCCATTTCTATTCGAGTTAGTGGCGGTGGTAAGTTAATACGCTATTTGTCACAGCTATATAAGCCCTACTCAACAGCATATACTTGAAAATTCATTGTCCACTAGACGAACTACGAAGGTAAGTCTTGCGTAGGTATGTTCATTTGTGTGAAAGTATTGTGCATTACAACTACTATTAAGAATATCATAAAGAAAATTTTAATTAACGTGACTTGATTTTGTTGCTTCTTTTTCAATTCAAACAGTTGCTGGGAGCAGTTACTATGGAATTGAAACCCCTTTACCGCATTAACTTAATTTAAAAACTCAACTTTATTTTAGTAGCTTGAGTGTTAGTTGTTAAAATCAATCATTTAACAATAGTGTAGTTTAAGGCTCGCTCGCCATTTGTGCTCAAGCACACCACTAGTAATATTAATACCTGTGAAGAATGAAGAGACACTGAAGCAAGTGAAAAAAAGAAAAAAAGAAAAAAAGAAAAGAAAAAAAGATCATGTAGAAAACTAAATACATGAAAAAGAGATAAAGAATACGAAAATTACAAAAAATAAAATGCACAAGTAGATGGTGGCGATTACTATTACGAAATTCCACTTGGTGTAACAAAATTATGAATAATAGTTTGGATAAGGTACCAAAAGAATGAATATGGAAAAGGAAAATAAAAAAAATCTGTATGTAAAGGATCATCAAAGCATTGTTTCCCAGAAGATTACTCAGAGTCTTCTGAAACTTGTGAGAGAAGAGACGGACGGTGGTATGAAGATGATGCAGGCAGGAGAGAGGGTCGAAGTTGAGGTACAGGGCCGGTGGAGGAGAATCTGGTGGAAGGAGCTCGTGCATCTTGAATTTATCTCGAATGTAAGGACGAACATCGTCCTGTGAAAATGAAAGAAGGTGGTAGAATTTATCATTAAACAAAAAACAAAAAAACTTATCTAATAATTTTAAGCCATTGTGATTCAACTTAATTTTGATGGCAGACATTTTAAAAAGAAATGATTGAGTATCATTAAGTATTAAAACAATTCATCGCAGTAGACCACTAACCTTGTCCAACAGCGACTTGAGGAATGGGATAAGTTCCAGGAGTTCTCTGTCAGATTCATCTACTATCCAGCTCTCAATAGGAATGCCATTGGATAACTGAACACACACACACACACACACACACAAGAAAGAACCCTAATAAAGAGAACCTAAGTGCTAATTTTATATATGGTATTTCAAATTTTAAGCAGAAGTTTTACCGAGTTGGGATGAGATCACCAATCAAGTTTTTTTAATGAACTTATCCAACACATAATAATCAAGACGACCTATAACAACTTCCCTTACCACCCATCACTAGCTTCCAGGCACACCTGAAGTAGGCATCCCTCTGAACTCACCTGGTAACCAAATGCCTGAGGCGAGTTGTCTATGATCACAGTCTTGGCCAGGTCCCGCCCAAGAATGCTCAGATCCTTGATGTAGCTCCCTCCCACACACACGCAGTGCTCGCGGAATAGGCAGTGCTTGATGAGATGTCGAGAGCCATCTAACAAGTTGAGCAGCCAATCAGCGTAGACCTTGGCCGAAACCGTCAATAAGATTACCTGTCACATGATAGGAAATACAAGAACATTATCTAACAATTTAAGGTTACGTTACCACCATAAATACTGAATACACACACATTTTTTACTACTATGTACACTTACTTAAAAAAAAATACACTGCTGACAATGATAATATTATTATACTTCAGCTAATTTTAATTCACCTCAAAACTGTTAGACACAATTTCCAGGAATTCTTTGAAGAAAGGTCGCAGTCTCACCCACACCTAGAGAGAACAATACCTCTGTTCAAAATTTTACTTTACACAGACACAAAGAAGGTAGCATACACAATGTGCCAAATGATAATAAAGTGTGATACTTTGACTTCTTGCCCATTTAGAGATGAAAAAAAAAAAGAGAGCAGGATATACAAACAGAAATGCTACTGTATTTTTTAATTGTATTGTAGATATAATGTGTATGTGTGAGTGTTGAGTGTGCCTCCGCCCACTGACTATTGGACACTCCTTAATTAAACATCAATCAACTTCCATACCCTACACTTACCTCATGTAATTGCCCGTCAAACTCGACTTCAAACATAAAGTCAGGTTTGTCGAGATGTGCCAGTGAACAGTGCACCAAGGTCTCATCCTATGAATACACACAATTATAACAGTCACACTGTTTACATCGACTTCCTTGACCAATGTAAACAGTCACACTGTTTACATCGACTTCCTTGACCAATGTAACTTGCACTTTTGAAACCCCGTACCCAACCATTCACAATGGCGATCCTTACCAAGTCAAGGACAAGTGTTATGTCAGGCGTGTTTCTTGTTTTTCTAGGCAGAGCTGCAAAGAAAACAAGATAGAACATGCAATAATTTATCAAACCTCAAATAAACTAATTAACAGAGTGCCACAGAGATACATTTTCAATGATACTATTAATAGATAGCTATTCGATGTACAATGACATGTACAATTTAGAGCTTACACAATCGCTAATAATTAAAAGCTTGTATTTTTAAATGGGACAATTTTTTTTTATTCTGAATTATCCCTCACACACACACACACACACACACATACTGATTTGGAACATCAACTACACTGAATACAGCAGTAGTAGTAGTAATAGTAATAGTGGTGGTAGCGTGACAACAATCACTACAATTATTGTAATATTATTGAATCGTACACCAGCACACGTGAATATGGACTCAATATCTGTACATATACTCATGCCAAAACTAAGAGTTTCTAATCACACACACACACACCACAAAAATAATTAAATTTATCACTCCATTGACACAACCACACATTACTATAGCAACCACCAACCAGGATACAAGCCCACCACCCTCCTGTGTTACTCACCAGGAGGTCTGCATTTGAGTTCCTCGGATAAAGGAGGAAGATACTTGATGAACGAATAGCTGTAGACAAAACATACCCAACACATGCAATGATAAACAACAACAACTTCTACCATTACTATTATTATTACTAACATTACAGTAGCCATCACACCCTACATATGTATATGCAAGTTGTTGTTATAATTGCTATTATGTGTCTTAACTTAGTACAATTACTACAATCATTGTTCATTACTGGTACATAGCCTTTCATTACTAGTATTAGAGACACACAAAGTTTCCTAGATACAGCACTAAGCCCCATCCTCACCCTGAACCCCATAAAGGAGGACACTTTATTAACTGCTTAAAGAACCTTCTAATAAATTCTTTATTAGTTTTCAGTCAAGCTTCATCAGGTTCAATATCATAGTTGCCAAGTGTACCGGAACATCCGGTGCAGTACCGGAATTATCAGATTGGCAACGTACCGCACTGGAATTACTACTTAGCCTATTGTTGCACCGGAATTACTACTTAGCCTATTGTTGTACAGGAGATGTCAGCTCTGCAATCTATTCACGCGTCGCGTGGCCAGCTCTGAATTTCTACGCGGAACAATTAACTTTGGCGCCAAAAAAATCTACAGGTTACCGCGAAGCAGGAGGACAAACGGGTCCGGAATGAGGCTCTACTTGTGAAGCCATTAGAGCAGCTTAAAACTCTGTCTCAACGGTGACCAATTCCATCCTGACTGGTACCAGCTCCTACTATTCCACCAACATTGTATTCAGACTTGGCTGGTATAGACTCCGTCATCATCACTTCAGTTCTTTCTGTCGGGATTGCTAACGCTATATTATTCAGCCCTATCACCTACAAGTCTGAAATTTGTGCAGAACTACCCCGCTCTCACTAATGAGCAACCAACTCCAAGCAACATTGGAAATACGCCGTCACTTCTGCTCCCGACTAACCTTTTCCAAAGTTACAACGGCAATCTCACGGCTCATTATTGTATTTCTTATTTTTGTTTACAAATGGGCTCTTTTTAGAGCTATATACCACTAGTCAATTGATTATGCTTGCCAATAAATTGCGCGTCGAGGAGCTCAACGTTATGGGGCGGGGTAAAATAGCGAATCAGTAGTCAACTTGAAAATATAAATCGATATTTGGTGGAATTGATCATTGAATTGAATCCTAATTTTGGGCACAAGCAGCATACCCCCCTTAGAATAAAGTTACAGAGAGATTTTTTTTAGAATAACGCAGGAGTAAAACGGCACGAAAATTTTACTATTTACAAAAATAGAATATAGATATTTATTAGAAATATGGCTCCGTAATGTTGCGAAGAAGCCCGCTAGCTACCTCTGGAAAAAAAAAGAGCACGCTAGTTCTTTCGCGGCGCTTCGAAATAACACATAATAGTAGCGGTGTGCAGAGCTGTATCGCCGTCCCAGACGGGTCTTCATTCTTCATATTTGGCTTGCTGGAGTCCTCTGTTGGTGCTCATTCCATCTGTCTGTAACAACAAAGTAAGCCCACAGTACACAGAAAAAGAAATATAAAGACATAGCAAAAACAGTCAATTTGCGGTTACACCTCGGTTTCGGTGGCAGGGCACCCTTAACGCTTTTCCAGTTTAACTGTTTTATGATCAACAGCTTACTAACTGTAAAAAAAGCTACACAAAGTCCTCACTACCAATAATAAATATTATTTGAAATTGGAACTGAAAGAAATGTGGTCTATTGATAATGGGCATTGTTTAAGTGTGGCTGACTAAAATGGGTGTGATTTTGGGTGTGGCTCACTAAGATGGGTGTGGTTTTACCTGTACCTAAAATTAGTTTCCTTAAGGCTATTCAAGGGTCGACCACACACACATGGGTAAGGGATGAATGGAGCTTGGGGTGCAGGCGGACTTCGTTTAGAGGGAGCTGCAGTTAATATAAAAGCAAGAACATGTGAAATGTTAACTCTCTGAGAGAAGTCAATACCCTAGGATAATAGTGGACTATTAAGAAATAGTTCTAAACTGTTAAAAAATGCAAAACAATTCACCCAGGGGCGTATCCAGCGCTAACGACAGGGAGCGCCCCAATATATTTAGATCAAAACTCACATCCGGTTATGCGGTACGCCAACACAAATCAATTAACTCTTGCTATGGAAGGTAACTCCGATTCTATACCTTGCAGGTCCACGCTGCCCGGGGGATCTCTGAGACCCGTCAACTGACAGCCAACTGATCAAGAATGACTAACACACAAACGGAACTGCAAGAGTTATGAAGCCTCAAAGTCTCAAAAGTAAACACCACTATTTGGAAACAGAGGAAGACTAGGGAAGCTGGAATTTCGTCCACCGCTTGCTATAGCTAATTGTTACAAAGTTGTCAATTTTGTTTTTCTCATTTCTATTTTGTTTTATATTTATTCACATTTTCACGTGATTTTTTTCCAGTCGGGTCGCGACTGTACACTATATTAAAAAACTAAATCAACAACTTTAATTACCTTGTTAAGTTATGCCGCAGTACTAAAAATGAAAGACTAACTCTTCGACCTTCTGGACTTGGACTGCAAAATAGATTCCAATTGTCTCGCACTTTTTTGCTACTGTGCAATTTTCTAGCCCCGCCCTCCGTAAGCCGAGTTAACTATACTTACCACAGCCTGCCAGGAAGCTCTTATCTATGCGCGGATATTTAAGGTCCGCCCTCTTCCTCTACAACTCGGTGGTTTCGTGGTTTATTGCTCAATTAAGCCGCGAGCGAGCGTTGCTATGTGCCAGCACCCTTAAATGTTTGAATATTAATTTTTTAATGAAGAGCACAAGTTAGCATGCAGTTGACATATAAACTGTATTACCTGTACTGTATTTGGTACAGTCATCCTTATAATTTTTGGTTGGAAGGGGGAGGGGCCAGGCCCCGCTTGGATCCTTCCCCGTCACCATATATTAATCATCAAAGTGACATACTCACAACAACCTAAACCAATAACTATAGCCACTATACTTGAAAATATTTTGCTGCCTTTCGATGAGCACTTTAAGAAATCATGGGACCGTGTCAACAATCACTCACTTGATAAGTACTGGCTGATGGAGGCTTATAAGAATAAATACACAAGTACATAAGTAGCAATCCATAGCAAGGTTTGTTTATACAGAGCTCTTTCATGCAAACCTGTATATCTATGTATAGTGGGGGGGTTTATAAATGGGAGTGGCTATGTATAGCAGTGTTTCCCACTCCCAGAGAAAAATACTGCATGACACCCTGAAGCATTTCTATCCTAAATGGAATAATATGTTTACAACAATGTAAAAATTAAATGTATTAGCTAACTGATATTTGTCCATAAAACTCTGTCATACTGTGATAAAAAAACCACATCCACTTACTGTCTCCCTTTCCGGAATGGGGTGAAGCTTTATCATCTGACTCAGTATCCTCACTTCCTGTTCCCTCTCTTCCCCACGCCACTCCTGCAGAGTAAGCCACACCGCCTTCCCCGCCCACAGCAGTTTCCGACGCACCTTCGCAAGGGTCGATGACGAATAATCACAAGAGGCATGACCATTTTCCCCACCGACGACGTCATTGCCATGGTGAGAGCTACCCCGGATTTGCCATGACGACAGGCACTGGTTGCACGGTTCGATCTTGGCGTCTCCATTGAGACCATAGGGCGTGGCATCAGCAGCAGTGTCGGCAGTGTTGTTGTGGGAGGGACTCACGGGAGAAGACCTGTTGAATTGAGGCACGGCAAATAGCTGGCCATCTTGACAATGCCTCATTACAGTGTAGTGGGTACCTAGACCACACCCCAGAACGACAACCCCATCATGAATAAGTAAATTGCGATGTTACTCAAAACACGCTATTTAATAATAAGAGTAAACGAAAATGTTCTATATATTATATACAGTAACAAAAAGAAGAAACTTATTGATTACATGTAGTAAAATCAATTCTTTCTATCTATCACTATAAAATACATTCTTCTGAAACACAAAAAGAGGCAAGACAAGAAAAAACAAAACAAAAAACAAACAAACAACAACAACAAACAAACTATTTAACAGATTAAAGTCACAAATAAAAGGGCATGCACATATCCTTACCACAAGTGGCGTAGAAGGAATACACTGGTGAGAACATGGACAGATTGGTTCTACAATAACAACGGGAATAAAAGTACAAATAATAATTGCAAAGAAAACAGTTTGTTAGCTATAAAAGCAGTTTCAGCCATCACCACACCTCTCACTCAGACTGAAGGATGTTGACATTTGCTATGTTGTTGTGGGAGGGACTCACGGGAGAAGACCTGTTCAATTGAGGCACGGCAAATAGCTGGCCATCTTGACAATGCCTCATTACAGTGTAGTGAGTACCTAGACCACACCCCAAAACGACTACCCCATCATGAACAAGTAAATTGCTCTTGTTTCTTGTCGAAGCAGCCCAAGATTTCTCAGCCATTTGCAATGGCAGCAAGTTAAAGTGATGGAAGCATGACCAGCACAATCCACAGCTGCAGTGAACTCAGTTTGAATTGACATATCCAATTCATTCTTTTCATCCAAAAGTGAACCAGAAGAAGACTGGCCTTGTTGATCTGACATCACACTGCATTGTGGAGATTTACCTCCTGTAAGTCTAGCATGCAGTCAATGATAACGTTGTGCAGCCTCAGATGAAGAAACCGAGGGTGCATACCCCAAGGAAAGAATAGGCACCCAGTCTGGATTGTTTCTGTCATACATACTAGCAGGTTAACCTTCAAAAATACAAATAAATGAAATCTATCCTAGGCACCAAAATTGAAACACCTGAGATGAAATGTACACTACTCACACTCTAGAATAATTTGAGGGAAGCCAACCCTTCCTATTCATTTTTTTATATCCAGCTTTGCTGACGTTCAACAATTAAACATGCAGCTTCAGCACCATCATTAGGTCCGGGCACTGGGAATTAAAAAAAACAGAAACTTTATTTCGGGCACCTCGATTGTGACAACCGACTACGCAGCAAGTAAGCGCCATGCTTCAAACTGTCACTGGAGTCCGTTATCTACTTTGCCCATCAGCGTAACGACCTATTTACCCACCCGGAAGTGCATGACATCGGACACAATGCCTCTATTGACTAAAATCTAGCCTGATTTTTTAGACCCAAAAGTAATTACCCAATAGTTGAAAACTGCATAAACTCCTATGCTCTTGTTTTAATATCATACATTTATGTGTATAGTGACTAATGTTCAGCACTTAGAAATGGGGATTTTTAGATTCTGTATCACTAACCACTTGGTGTTTACCTAGCCGTTTGCAGACCCATTAATTCTATTTTCGTAATTGCTACAGATAAGTGATAGAATCTGGGAAAGAGGGTCAGCATGTTTTTAATAAGATCCATAGTCTAGAAAGCCATTACTGAGATAAACCAATTATGAGTTAAAAAAATGCTCTCTTCAGGGAATTCACTATGTGTTATCAGTTGACAAAGTAACTTAAATATTGCAGGCATTAAGCTTAGCTTAAAAAAGAGCCAGCTTTTCAAAGCATGAACAATACCTAATAGTCATCAGTAATGATTATTCACAATAATATTCTGACCAAGATTTCGAACTAACATTAGTCCATCATTTTTATGAAGCAACTTAACATTCTGTTGAGAGATAATCAATACATTATTAAGCAACAATAAATGCCTTTTGCCTTGCACAATATTAAAGCATAAATTTTTTTTAATACTGTCAATACTGAAGTTGCAATATAGTTTTCAATAAACTATACCATCCTACTGAAATAGCAGTCAAAAACTTACATTGAATGATAATTCAACTACATGCAATGCATTTTCTCATTTTATTTAAACTTTTTGATTGGTAGTGTATAAAAGTCTGTATACATGGGTGACCTGATTAAAGATTTACACACTCACATAAATGATGTTGTCTACCTGTACAAATCCACTATAAAATATTTTTGTGATGATTCAGTTATTCTCAGCTAAAATAACTATAATAATAGCAAATTTTCATCACTTGTGTGAGTTAAAACTAGAAAATTTGCTATTATTATTTTTGTAAGCACCAAGTAGTGGTGTTAGGGAACCTCAAGGAATCTAAGTAAACTGAAAGATAAAGAGGTCTAGAATAACTTACAAGCAAAAGACTGTGTTTATAGTTGCTACACTGATTGGGGGGCTCAGATAGAGCACATGCTCTGAGCATGAGTTTTGAGGTTGGGATCTGGGTACAGGCTCTTAGGGTGAGCTTTTAGAGGATTGAGGCCTAAGATTGGCTCGGTAAAGATGGGGTTTGAGGCTGGATACAGTCCTGGAGAAATTTGTAAAATATCTTAGTCAATTTAAGAAGTGGAATAGTTCTTAGAGGAGATAATGTCTGTAACCCTAGTCTTACAGAATTCTTGTGTTACTATTGTGAGTGTTTGGTGAATGTCTATAAGATACACCAATCAATTAAGAAATGGGAATGGTTGATAACAAATACTGGTCTGAGTAGCTTGGTGAAAATCATTTTCCTATATAATGCGCTCCTTTAATATGTGAATCATTTTTTTGTTGGCAGCCACATTTGCTATTTGCCAGTCACAGAAGTGAAACAGTTTATGAAAACCCAATTCAGCTGTGATTATAACAAAATAGCATTAATGCACATGAATGAGTAATCGGAATTTCAATCAGGGCAGTCATTTTTTACAGTAGCCATAACAACTGGACAAAATAATATGAAAATTTTCTGATATAAAATGTGTATAAATTCAAAAAGTCATAGTCATTACTGTAGTAAAGAATAATCATTAATACAACAGGTGTGTCATTTTGATCTGCACAGATCTTGTATGTATTGTGGTAGATTATCTAAATTAACATAAACACATCTAATCAATCTATTGTTATAAATTTTTGTGACTTCAATTTCTACCCTTCATTAAAACACCAGTCTCCTCTCTTGCTATCTTTCTTCCTGGCTATTAATACATATATTATCATATACATTACATAAAATAATGTTTAGTTATAATGTGATAATCTACTCACGAATTTCAATTGTCCAAAATTCATTGTCAGATACTGCTAAAGATTCTTGGTTACAAAACTGACCACCGACAGCAAACCCTAATCACAACCAAATAATTCATAATGATGTTAAGTGCATTCCAGTCACCACTTTTTATATCCCATTTATTTACTAATTCTAAAGTAAATATTGATATGAAATTTTAATACCCAATATTTGTCTATCTAATTGAGCAGAATATTTATGACTACTAGTGAAATATAAATTGTGTTGCCATGTACTGATGGTAAAGAATTCCCACGTATTACTCCAAACAGTAAGAATATATATATATGCTTAATAAACAAAATGGACACTTAGCAGCGAGTGCACACTTAACAGCTAATCGAGCGCGTACTTGACAGCAAATGTTGGTGCCTAACAGTGTCATAATAAATTTAAACTCTCTTCAATACTTTATCCTTATTATAACTTCTCCTCATAATTGGAGCTTCTTCTTTGTTAAATCTCAGTTGAATTGCATCCTCAAAATTTTCTAACACTTTTGGTAGAGCTGTGAGATTGTTCAACCATTATATTTCTGCTAATTTTTGCCATATGTATGCTGTACATACGTATCAAAACTGTATCCTTTTCAGCATTTCCTGGAGCAGAGGTCATGGTTGATAAAGCTACTTAAAATTTCCCACAAACCTGTAAAACCTGTGCACTTAGCAAAAAGTGGAACTTCACCATGAGAGGAGCTTAGCCTATGTTATGCCTATGATATTTAGAATATAGATAGCTATACTTATATATATGTGTGTGTGTGCATGTGTGTGTGTGTGTGTATACAAAAAAATAATAGGCTAGTGTTAAGCCATTCTGACAATCAGAATTTACCAGTCACTCTCGACAACAAGCTCTCGGCTACAAAAAAAATGGCCAGTGCGATTTTTGTAATTTTAGCTAGCAAATATGGAATTACGTGCTTATTTCAACTTCCCCTGAGTAGTAGTAGCTTCCTTAGCATTAATATTAAGGCATTCTGACTACCAGAGGCCCTTGACAACGAAAAACTGGCACTTCACAGCCCCCCCCCCCCAAAAAAAAAAAAGCACAGA
>WLWD01005612.1_pt1 | contig 14848 bp, 13 predicted proteins | sample 6712731 | NCBI WGS metagenome assembly WLWD01 (sample SAMN12718690, study PRJNA576275) | sponge metagenome | isolation source: marine sponge | host: Mycale hentscheli | place: New Zealand: South Island, Marlborough, Capsize Point | collected 2014-11-01
AGCTTTTTATATTGATACTACTCAAAATGAATTATTCTTTTGGTCTCTTTGTAATAGTTATCAAGTGTTTAGTAATGCTGAGGGTTCGCAACCTTGGTGCTTCGTATTGTGAAGCAATGCACAGATGAAATACGGAAGCAATTTTAAGAATTGATCACACTGCCGTGAAACAACTATTATGAACACTTGACCTATTATCCTAAACATATTCACTATTTTACAGATAAATTTGAAGTCAACATAACGGATTTAATTCAAGAGAGATTGGGCAAATCCATTTATACTACTATATTAGCGAGATACGCCGGTTTTCCCGAGCGCTTACTTCAATGGTACGTCAATGGGCGGCCTGTACGCCAAGCCAATACCGTGTTTGATGTGAAATATGATGGACTCAATACCTATCTGCGATACAAACACGACGATAATCAAACCTACGGAACCTTTATGCTCAAAGTGAATGGCACAAAATGGAAGGATATATTAAATATGCCTCAATCAAAACAAATTTCGAGTTTCATTGGCTCTTCAAAAACCTTCCTTACAAAAATAGTAACCAAAATAGTGAATGGACATCTGCTTTCTGATTTAAAATCTACTCCTTTCTCCAAATCTGATATATTGTCAAATGAATTCTCATCACAGACTAACTATAAGCCTACTAACAGAAAGTTTTTACCAGAAACAATTCGTTTAGGTCAAGACAAGAAACAGAAAAGTAAGCAAAGAGGTCACTATGTTAGTCAAGACTCAATATCTAGCCCTCTACAGCAAACGGACTCTTGGATAAGCGATAGAAACTATATGAAATCATTTGATCAAAGCACGCCAACTACTCCACTAAGCATAAGTAAGTTGATACACTACACTAATGAATATAGCTATTTATCATTCAATGGTAATAATAATAATCGAATGAATATTTTTGTTTCTTTAGGTTCAGGGCACAACAGGAAACAGGAAATGAGGATCAAGGAATGGATGTCCCAATCTTATCAAACTCAAACACCTGATCGCTATTTCAATCCAATGTATCAACAAAAGCGGATGAATTCTAGGAATAACAATCTTAAAACTCAAGAAGAGAAACTATACAAAACATTTCTTCCTAAACATAGTGCTTCACCACCAACTCCATCTGATTATTGTGAGTTATAGGAAGTAATAACTAGTTTAAAACAGGTGAATACTTATAGCTGAATTGAAATATAGCTTGTACATCTATAAAATCTTACAAGGCAATTACATGTTTGTTTTGATATTTGATTGAATCTTCGTATAAACTATAATGTATTTAAACAGCACGCCCACAAGTTGAGGGACAGGACAACTTGCCACATACTGTGAACAAACAAATTGACAGCAATTTTGGAACTGAAACACATCGCTTTGGACAGACTAAAGAACATTCTAAAATGATCAAGGAATGGATGCCTCAACCCATTCCTACTAAAACACCAAGTGAAAATGTCGATCCAGATTCAATGTATTTTCAACAACAGCAAATGGACTTCTATAATAGAAACAATTACATTACATCTCAAGAGAAACAGATACACAGAACACGGGAGCCAGAAGTAGCTGCATCCACTGCAAATCCGTTACCAGATGATTTATGTGAGTGTACACAACTATTAGCTATCTTCGCTATATTATCAATTGAATAGTAATTCTGAAAGAATTTTTATAACACAATATCTTTAATCTTAAAAAAAAATTCTATTCAAGTGAAGTTAGCTAAAACTTATATCCATGTAATATATGCCTCATCTTTTACTTAGAATTTAAGAATTCAGGGTGTACATTCATATATACATAAATTACTCAATTTTTCATTCAAAATTAAATGCAATTGATATAATTATTATTGTGACTACTTTACTACTGTTAGACTGGATAATTTTTCCAATCTAGTTATTCATTTCTGGTTAAACTATGCAGCACTCCCTCAAGATGGTGACAAATTACAACATAACAAAATCTATAAATCTGACAGTAGACCAGGTACAGAAATGTTTCATTCTGGCCAATGGAATGAAAAACAAAACATGGTCAAGGAAAGGCTGTCTCAACAAATGGAAAGCAAGACACAAAGGCACTATGTCAATCCAATTTTTGATAAAAATTCAAACAATTTTCAATTCCAGCCGGAGGACTCAAAAGAAGACGTGACTTCTGGTAAGCGTAATATTTACCATAATGAATGAATTTGTGAAAATTCTAGTCCATAATTATAGTAATTAGTACATGATTCAGAGTGTGATATGGCGGAATATTCACACGAGCAGGCTAATTTATTTTCATGAGCCAGAGGTGAATGATAATAAAGCCTGAGAGTGAAATGTCCTGCCATATCAAGCTCTGAAATGTGTAATAAGTGTTTTATTCAATTCGAGATATCTTCACTAATTTAGTTTGTACTAGTACCTTAACTCACACCATATGAAATTGGCTGTAGTGGTCCCCCAAACCCCAAGCTGTTTAGTTAGCAAATGCTCTACCAGTTTTGGTAGGCTACTGTACACCAGAGGAAGGTAGCTGTAAAAACAGGAAAAGTGTTGAACTTAGCCTGTTGCTATAACCACAGGGGTAATGAGCTTGAGCAATAATGCATGAAAAAACAAGGGTGAAATATCACGAGTTATTTCACGGGTCAAGTACCTAAAAATATCATAGTGAAGATATCTAATATTTATATATATATAATACATAATATGCAAACATAGTCTATAAGATGGAGGAATCTTTAGCTTTCAAAAGTAATAAATAATAATAATAGTATATAATATTGTTGTATAGAATGTATATTATGATTAGCAATGGCAACTACAATGCAATTTCATCTATATGAAAAGCATACACAAAACTATGTAAATTTATGATCATTTTAATACATAATATTATCAATACTAGCATCGTTACAAGTAGAAGTAAATGACAAACTCCAGAAGTATCATCATCATTTAGTAAAGGTTCCATATGATGCAAAGGTCACATTGAAGTGTGTTTCACCAACTGCCAAGCTACTAACTTTCGTTAATACTACTTTAGACTTGGATCAAAACTTGTGGAACGGACTGTCACCTTATTTGTTCGTATACTCAAATCTTACAATTGATCACTTTGCTGTCAAAAATAGAGGTTTTTACAGCTGCACTACAAATGTGACCACAAAATCATTACAAAGGGCACTCATCACAACCAGTGAGTTAGAACCTGAATTGTTGTATTTCATGTGGGAATCTACTGAACATGTAGTTTTAAGTATGGAGAGTTACAAAATTTAACTTCAAAAATCATTAATTGAATTAAGTCATGTGCTGGCCAGAATGCTAGCAAAATCTTTATTGAAGACATCAGACCTTCGTTATTATGTTGTTAAGCAGTTCCCTACTGTATCATATAGAACTTTCACCTTGCAGTAAGTATAATAATAAGTTATTAAGTTGACTATGTACTTCAAAAATGTCGGCTTTACTGAAGATGTTATTTGCCCTTACTACAAAAGTGTGAGAGGGTTACAGTACTCAGATTGTTAGTCAGTCAGTCAGTCTGTCAGTCATTCTGTCACAGGATCTCGAGGATGTCAGCCTCCTGAAACAAAATGTTGCACCGGAAATTTTAGGTCTTATTTTAGTTTTGATCTTTTTTTTTAGAAAAAGCTAGTTATTTGTTAGGCTGTACGATCGTAAGCGATGGTTAGTATCACCCCTTATAGTCACACTGTATATACACGAGCAATTTATTTCTTTGATGCCCGCAGTAGATATGCATCACATTATACTCAGTGGTTTACTTGAGTGCTTGGAATTTCCCATTGAAACCACTGGCGAGGTGAGTGTTGCTACTGTATGAATTGCATATCGACATCCTCAAGCTTTATATGTCAACATGTGCAAACATCACATAGACATAGCTATTCATATTGTTACTACTCCAAATCAATTGTTCTTTTTGTCTTTGTAATAGCTGGTAAGTGTACAGTAACGCTGGGTGTTCGCACCTTTGGTGCTTCACATTGTGAAGCAATGCACAGTTGAAATACGGAAGCAATTTTAAGTATTGATCACACTGCTATGAAACAAATATGCATGCTAAACATGTGTACTATTTACAGATAAATTTGAAGTCAACATAACAGATCTAATTCAAGAGAGATTGGGCAATTCCATTTATACTACTATATTAGCAAGATATGCCGGTTTTCCCGAACGCTTACTTCAATGGTACGTCAATGGGAGGCCTGTACACCCAGCAAATACCATATTTGATGTGAAACATGATGGACTCAATACCTATCTGCGATACAAACAGGATGATAATCAAACCTACGGAACCTTTATGCTCAAAGTGGACGGTACGAAATGGAAGGATATATTAAATATGCCTCAATCAAAACAAATTTCCAGTCTCATTGGCTCTTCAAAAACCTTCCTTACAAAAATAGTAACAAAAGTAGTAAATGGACATCTGCTTTCTGATATAAAATCGACTCCTTTCTCCAAATCTGATACATTGTCAAATGAATTCTCATCACAGACTAACTATAAGCCTACCAACAGAAAGATTTTACCAGAAACAATTCGTTTAGGTCAAGACAAGAAACAGAAAAGTAAGAAAAGAGGTCACTATGTCAGTCAAGATTCAATATCTAGCCCACTACAGCAAACGGACTCTTGGATAAGCAATCGAAACGATATGAAATCATTTGATCAAAGCTCACCAACTCCTCCACTAACCATAAGTAAGTTAATACAATAGTCAATAAACTAATGAATATACATGTTTTTATTTAATGGTAAGGAGAGAAGGAACATTTTTATAATTATTTACGAATAATTTTGAGGGTATATAAAATGCTAGAATCCGGCAAGTTTAGTCTGATTTTGAACTTGAAAAAATAATTTGTTCCGATCACATAAATCTTGATTAGTTTACTTACAAATTTAATTAAGAATAGTTGACCTACAGTTATTTACATTTCGGAAATTATCATTATTAATATTTTTGCATTTATATTTGTCTCACTTAATTTCATTTGTACTTGGTATACTTCTCAAATTTATAAACTTTGAATACAATATTCAATAACAGATAAGCTAGTTTTTATCAGATCTTTCACGAGATATATTACTAAGTACTTCCAATAAAATTATTCTTACCTTTGTTACTAGTTCAATTTGGGGAGAGTACATACTTTTCTGTCAGTAACAATAAGCACTGTAACTATATTAATCAAAGAGAATATACTTCTGTTTCTTTGGTTCAGGGCACGACAGGAATCATGAAATGAGGAACAAGGAATGGATGTCCCAATCTTATCAAACTCAAACACCTGATCGCTATTTCAATCCAATGTATCAACAAAAGCGGATGAATTCTAGGAATAACAATTTTAAAACTCAAGAAGAGAAATTATACAAAACATTTCTTCCTAAACATAGTGCTTCACCACCAACTCCACCTGATTATTGTGAGTTATAGGAAGTAATAACTAGTTTAAAACAGGTGAATACTTATAGCTGAATTGAAATATAGCTTGCACATTTGTAAAATCTTACACGATAATTACATTTTTGTTTTGATATTTGATTGAATCTTCATATAAACTATAATGTATATAAACAGCACGCTCACATGTTGAGGTAAAGGACAACTTGCCACATACTGTGAACAGACAAATTGACAGCAATTTTGGAACTGAAACACATCGCTTAGGACAGGCAAAAGGACACTCTAAAATGGTCAAGAAATGGATGCCTCAACCCATTCCTACTAAAGCACCTCGTGACAATGTCTATCCAGATTCAATGAATACTCAACAACAGCAAATGGACTTCAATAATAGAAACAATTACATTACATCTCAAGAGAAACAGATACACAGAACACCGGAGCCAGAAGTAGCTGTATCCACAACAGATGATTTATGTGAGTGTACATAATAATTAGCTATCTTGTCTGTAATACCAATTGAATATTACTTCTCAAAGAATCTTTATAACACAATTTCTTTGATCTTTAAAAAGCTTCAATTCAAATGAAGTTAGCAAACACTTATAACCATGTAATACATGCCTCTTTTTTCACTTGTCCCTATATACATTCATAATTCAGAAATTACTCAATTTTTTATTCTAAATTAAATGTAATTGATATATTGCGACTACTTACTGTTAGACCTGATAATTATTCTAATCTTATTATTTATTTCTGGTTTGTTTTAATGTTTAAAAATTATGCAGCACTCCCCCAAGACGGTGTGAATGACATATTACCACATAAAAAAATCAATCCGTCTGATAGTAGACCAGGAACAGGAATGTTTCAATGGAATAAAATACACAACATAGTCAAGGAAATGCTGTCTCAGCAAGTGGAAACTACGACACAAAGCCACCATGTTAATCAAGTTAATCAAATTTCTAACAATTTTCACTTACAGCAGGAGGACTCAAAAGAAGACGTGACACCTGGTAAGCAGAATATTTAGCATGTGAATGAGTTTGTAATAATTCTAGTCCTTATAACTATGCACTAGCTAGCGACAGACTCAAATGGAATAAAAACTTACTCACATGCATGCTGAGGGTAAAGAAAAGATACACTACCAAGTGTATAGGAAGTGTACTATATATCCAATGTGTGGTTGTAGCAATATTCTTACTTAAATAGTAGCCATTTTGAACATTGTTAATAGTACTAAATCCTTTTAGATGCCAACCAGCAAAGTGTGAGAGATGAACCAATAATAACAGTAGATGGGTTTTATGTCAGAGCTGTACAATATATCGTACAACATGCACCAGAGTTAGCTAATATGATTCAGAAAGGCTTAGAATATCTGAGCAAGGAATTCTCAAATGTAAGGAATGGACTTTACAGTGCACCAGATTCTACAAATCAACTGCAAGAGTACATGGATTCAAGTAATCTAAACAATAAGGTCGTCCGTAAACGTTACATTCGTAAGCCATATACTGCCAAACATAGACGTCCATTCAACTTTAGTAAGTAGCAATAAAGTTATTGAAATAATTGAAGTAATTCCACACAATGGTTCATAGCTGACTAATTTAGTGTTGATCTGTTTATCATCAGAAATAGCATTGCATATTTCCATAAGCCGATCATAAAACAATTAGGTCGGGCAATAAAATTGTTGTGCTAACTGTACAACAATTATTTAAAAAAACCTAGTGATAATCAATTCCTAACAATCTTTTTCATTCACAACAATATGTATAATCAGCTTTACGAATTTATATGATATCATTTTTATCTTTATCTTAGAACGGATTACGAAACCTTCAAACAGAAAAATAGAAGAGAGAGGCCAGATTATCGAGCAGGAAACAGAGTCTGTGTCAGTCAATTTGAAACATCATATAATCATTGCAGCCTCCCTGCTCGCCACTGGAGTATTATTTTTTATTGCTAGCATTATCCTCATCATTGCACACTGTAGATCCAAGAAAGTGAAAATATCTGAGACAGATGAAGAATCTGGTAATGAAAGTTTATCAAGGAAAAGTGGGATGTCCTCTAATAATATCAGGTATGTCATGAAAATACTCAAAACTGATGTTGATTATTATACAATATACATAATACGTAAACAGACTGAATTGTTGTAAATCTGGCTCATAAAAATCAAACAGTTAGTTTTACATGCAATAACCAGTGCACTCAGGGTGTAAACTCTCAGCACATTCAAACATCTAAGTTCAACTTCTAAAACTACCGAGGACACATTAAGAGAAAATACGTGAACTTTAAATGATCTCGTGACTGCTGTACGACATAAACATATGTACGGTAAAGGTATGGGTTGTTGCATCTTTGGTTGGAGCTGAAAGTTTCTCTACATTAACTCAGTAACTAGCTCGAAATTTGAAAAAGTAGTCAATTTAAGGGACTCAGATTCTCCTACCGTTATCATGGTTTTTAACTAAAGATAAAATTGTCCGTTTTTTGTCAGCTTGCTGTGTGGCTTCTTAGCATTTTGTATCATTTCTTTCATTGTTTTAACTGTAAAAATAAAATAACAATAAGTTCAAATTTTCTAGCTGATTTCAGATCAAAGAATCATTGACTTCATAATATTGACTATGATTACTAACAGAAATAGTGATAAATTCATCATTTCATAATAATTTCACTTGTTTTATTGCAGGAGGAATAAAGTTGCCCAGTCAGTTGTTAGATAGTTAAACAATACTCTAATGCTAGACATTTTAAATTATTGTGTGTATTTTAAATAAAAATTAATGGGGCAACTATAAATTTGTCAAGGGATTTACTTTGATGGGCTAATTGAACATGTCTACACTATTAATATTATGGTAGGTGGGCTAATTGAACATGTCTACACTATTAATATTATGGTAGGTGGGCTAATTGAACATGTCTACACTATTAATATCATGGTAGGTGGGCTAATTGAACATGTCTACACTATTAATATCATGGTAGGTGGGCTAATTGAACATGTCTACACTATTAATATTATGGTAGTTGGGCTAATTGAACATGTCTACACTATTAATATCATGGTAGGTGTAACTCTCCTCAGACACTCTATAGCCACAGTACTTGTTGTAGTTTAGTCACTGCCCAGTTGGTCATGTCAGTGCTCTATAACTAGATGCATGAAACGATAGTTAAATCACATTTATCGATGAAATGACACACTAACTTCACTCCAATATTAAATGGTACACGTAAACAAGATATGACAAGCATTCATAAAACATCAATTTATAATGATACACACAAATTAACATACACATACATATAAGAAAGACACACCTAGGAACAAACCCACACTAACAACTCCTTTACAAAAATAAAACTTGGGCCAACAGATTCACTATACTGCTAACTTAGAAAATTGGAAGTATTTTGTTAAGTTATAATACATCCTTTCATTTTTTTAAGAACAAAAAGAAGTTAAATTAGCATATAGTCATAGTTTTTTAACTGCAAAGTATTCTTTCAACCCAAAATATCACTAGCTTTCATTAAATAATTAATGTAGTGATAGTCTTTCTTGCTGACCCTGTGCTAACCAAAACTTTTTACCTAACCATAAACTTGTGAGATCAATTATTGATCTCACTAGTTTATGGTTAGGTAAACAGTTTTGAGACCACAGTCATTAAATCTGACAGAAAAATTCAATCCTTCAGTTTACATTTACCATACACTTTGTGTACTTTGTAAAACTACCAGCGTTTCTACCAATATAAATGTGACACTTATGTTTACTACTAAGTTAAATTGACCTGAGGGCAGGTAACTTTTTTTAAAAACTGAACTACTAATCAACTTGAAGATGGCAAGGAAGTAGAACTGAGTATCCTTGGAAAAGACCAGTATCATGAATTTACAAACATATTATGGATGAGTCTGAAAAACATGAGGATAAATATATATGAGTGATAAGTATCCATTACTAGCCTTCTTCCTGGCACTAGTGACAGTTCTTGATTAAAATAAAGTACTAAGCATCCTAGGCATCCTTGCTAAATTCTAATTGATAAAGACATGTGAATTAATCTCAACATATCATGTAAGCAAGCAAATCTTACATCTGTACATACAACACTGCTCAGTATTCATCACATGCTTTTGTCTGGTACACTTCAGGACAGTCATGTTAGGTGTTAGCTTTTCATAATAGCTGCTAATAGCTTGGGACTTACATCCTAAGTGGCCCTCACTCTATCTAGTTCACAGCAGTTCTCAGCTTTAATGAGTTGAGTAGTGAGCAATGGCACATCAGTATTACCTTTGGGACTCAAATAAATGTTAGCCACACACCTACTTAGAAAATACGACACCAAAATAATGTGTTTACTTCATTAGTCTGAGGATGCATTATGTAAGTTTCTTGCAAGCATTGCTTGAAAGTCTTGTCATAGCAGCATGCAGTGCATGCTTGGTCATCACATAATGTCCATATTAGTGGAAAACAGTAGGTTCTGTAGAAACTGAAGACAAAATTGATAAATTGGTGACAGTCCCTGAAAAATGAGTACACTTGGAGGTTAGAATTCTGGCAAGAAGAATTTACTGATACAAATTGCACTACTCAGGGTTAATAATTCGATATCACAATTCGAGCTCGATACTAATTGGGCTTGTTAAATCAATCCTGTCAGTTTAAACTTCCAATAATGTATACTTTTGATTGATCTTTGACTAATAGAATGGCTACAGCAACTTCAAAATACCCCATGCAAAGTGCAGCTCTAAATTCCAATAGTATCATAAAAATGTCATGAAATAAAAAATAAAAATAATATGTTGGCCGGTAACATAATAATATAGCCATAAATTTGCTTCAATGGCGACACTAGCACTCAATTGTATTCCTGAATGTAGTGCACATTTATATTTGCTGCAAACACCTTATCTTTCACTGCTCATGATGCAAAAAAAAAAAGCAAGAAAGACTATAGGCACGTTTGAAAAATATCAGTCTGGCACTTGCCAGGTCTTAGCAAATTCAAGTTATTTCCTGTGGCAAACACAAATAATAACAACTTAGATGTATTCTCTCTCTTTCACAGGCTTTATTAAACAATACAGAATTTAAAATATTTGGTCGCCACCGGGAATCGAGCCCAGGACCGCTTGTATAGAGCACAAGCGCTCTGCCACAGAGCTACGACAACCTCCCGGCAAACAAACACTCCAATTCTGTATTTATACTGTTAAGGGATACTGCTATGCTACAGTCTCACATCAACAGAACAATAAAATTTCTATTTTTTCAAAGATTCTTATTATTCGTTGAATTTTTCTCCTAATCTAATTTATCACTTCACAATTTCTTTCTCAGCCTTCTTTGCCTGTGAAAGAGAGAGAATATATGTACCTCTTTAAAAAATAATAATAATATGTACGAATGTCAACACCATAAAAGCCTTGATGAAGCTACAGGTCTACTCTCTTATTGAATTTAATTGCGATCATATCACTGATTTGACTAGACTAGTTATGTAAACATTCCTTTCAGAGATCACGCATCGCTCTGGAAGGAGCAAATCATAATCACATAACATAAACTAATTCTTGTTCATATAAAAAAAGTGTTTTCTCAAGAGAGGCAATACTGAAAGTTTACTTAACTACTTACATGCAACTACAACATAGTGAAAGAGACACATATATAAAATCAATAAGAAGAATTACAGTTGATTTTCAACATGGAGATATATTTGCAAGTCTATTTGCTTGTACAGTAGAACCTCTCTTATCCTGGTTTCAAGGGGTGCCCTTATCTCAGATTTGCCCTTATCTCAGAATGCATTCAAAATAGTGCTGCCAGCTGACCTGCCAATCCAAAAGCAGCTGTCAAATTTGCTAGTTGGGATACTTTACCTAACCACAAGGTACATAGCAGCTGCTGGTAGAGGGAGGTGCCCATAACTTGGGAGTCCGATAAGGGAGGTTCTATTGTAATACTTTTATCAGAGTCGACCTTTAGCCTCACAAGACAAGAAGGACATAGTTTCTCAGGTTTGATACAAGAACAGATAGGTTATTCAAATTTGACTTGTTCAAAGTTGAATACCACCATATATGTTGTGATCATAAACAAACTTTATCACTGATACCCTGACTAGACTAGTTATGTAAGCATTTCTTTCAAAGATTACCACACCACTCCAAAAGGTGTTCAAATCATAATCACATAACATAAACTTATCCTTGTTCATATCACAAAAGTGTTTTCTCAAGAGAGGCAATACTGAATGTTTATACTTAACTACTTACATGCAACTACAACATTGTGAAACAGAACCGTATTTTAAAAAAGTAAGAAGACCTACATTTGATTGTCAACATGGAGATATATTTGCAAGTCTATTTGTCTGTAATACTTATATCAAAGTGGACCTATAGCCTCACAATACAAGAAGGACATGATTTCTCAGGATTGATACAGGAACAGATAGGTTATCCGAATTTGACTTGTTCAAAGTTGAATACAACCATATATATTAGCTTGGACAATAATTCTGTGATACTAAACAGTGCAATCTCGCCAGATAAAATATTTAGTTGCAGCTATGGTAAAATTAACATACTGGATTGCTACTGTGCAAGTTACAACATCAACACAAAAACTTTGGAATTTGGAAGTTGCTTTTACAACTGCAATAGAGAAAGTCAGAAAAATGTATTCAATAGCCCATACAAAACGATGAAGTGGGTGAATGGATCAAACCTGGTGGCAACTTGTCCAAGTTTTTTTAATAGATCTGGTACACTCTGTGGCCAATGTAATGAAGGTTTCAGCCCCTTGGTGTATTCCTATGAACTGGCTTGTGTGGTCTGCCCCAACTCCAAATTGAATGTGCTCCTATACATATTGTATGTGTACATTCCTTTAACTGTGTTTTGCATACTCATTGTCGTACTGAAGGTCAATGCCACTGCGTCACATCTTAAAGGATATATTCTGGTATGTCAAGGCATATCACTACCAGTACTAGCTAGGTTTGTCAATATTATAACACACAAATATGATAATAATTCTGTTACAGAGCTGATGAATTTTTTAATGACAATGTATGGCATTTGGAACGTGGATATTTTTCGTGCCTTCAATCAACATCTTTGCCTATCCCTGGATACTTTGTCTACATTTTCACTGGATTTAGTAGTAGGAGCATTTCCTTTGTTATTTATGACTGCAGTGTACTTCTTGAGCAATGTAAATAAAGCCAAATTCTCAATTATAAAGAAAATTTTGTTGCCGCTGCATTCTCTGATCACATCACTGAAAATAAAAACTTCATTAATCGACGTTTGCGGGACTTTTTTGGTTCTCTCACATGTAAAGTTTCTCAATGTCTGCTTTGATCTTTTGTTTTTTACTCGAGTGTATAGCTTATCTACCTCAGGGAATTTGACACATACACTCAGATGGTATTATGATGCAAATATTACGTACTTTGGTCCAAAGCACATGCCTTTAGCTATTTTCAGCCTAGCAATACTATTTATGAACGTCATACTTCCAATTTTTCTTATTGTGCTTTACCCAATGAAAATATTTCAGTCATGCCTCAACAGATGTTCCTGTCACTGGCATGTCCTTCACACTTACATGGATTTGTTCTATGCAAGCTATAAGGATGGTACTGAACCTGGAACTATGGATTTTAGGTGGTTTGCGGCTGTAATTATTGGTTCTCGCTGTATTGTTTTCCTAACAGGCTCTCTGATATTTGATGCTCTTTTCTTTAGTTATGCCAGTATATTGATGGTTTTGTTTGCTTTAGCAATCCTTCTAATTCAGCCTTACAAAGAAACAATGAAGGCTCATTACTACAGTGATTTGATGTTCATTCTTTTGCTAGCTACTTACTATGTTTCGATTTGTAGTTTCAAGGAGGCAGATGCCAAACATCACAGAGAAATCAAATTTAGTTATGGCATAGCTTTACTGACGACATCATTTGCACCATTTCTATACTTCTTCTATTTGATAAATAAACTTTTTGTCATAAAAGTTTTTTTTGTTTTGTATAGAAAAATTAAACATCAGATTCATGTCATTCACCATGTCACATAGCTAATTGTAATTGTGATAACTTCAATTTTCTGCATAAATAATTTATATCATCTGAATGTCTTCACTCCTTAAAAAAATGTATTTTTTTTGTATTTGTATTTTTCATACTGTGCCTGTCTTTCGGTATATCATTATAATTGTGTATTATTGTTGACAAATGGTAGCTATGCAGGTATGTGTGAACACTATTGGAAAATAAACACAGAAAAGTGACACAGGTCAAGTTGCAATTTCTTATATTATTATTAGACTTATGCTCGCACAGATTTTTAACTACCTATCAAATATAGCTCTGTGACTAAGCCCCATAAACTTTGACTTATCATTAAATTTGCATGCAGCACAATTATTATGTCAATATAGAATGAGCTACTGCAATACCTGTGTAGCTACTCACTGCAATGGTGTACCTATTGCTTTTGCAAACCATTTTCAATCTTTATTAGAATAATCGTGAACTGAAGTTATCTCTAGATAACAAAACAAAAACAACAATTTTTTAGTTTAAATTAATTGGTTTAAATGAAACAACATCTAAACACAAGATGTAAATACAAAATTAGCTAAGTCATTATTTCCTTAGGGTTCTTGCAGGCATTCAACAGTCCCCACTTATAGCTAGTTTAGCTCAACTCAGTACTGACATGTTTCTACCTCTTGTTAATAGATTTTTGGAAACAGACTAAATTAACACACTACAAACAATTAGCTAACTAAACAAACTCAGTGTATCTAATACATTGCATGGTTGAAATTTCTCATTGCAGGTGTGACTGCCCAATTCTTAATTACTATCTCTTATGTTCACCCTTATTGACAGTTGTTATACCTATTTCAACTCAAAGCTATTGAGTTTATAGCCTGCTCTTAGTTTCACATTCTGTTATAGACAGACAGAAATTGTATAATAAATAGTACAAATAGTAAATAAAAACCAGTGAAGCTGTGATTACCGATCAGCTGATGATGATGTGTGAGTTTTGGAATTATTCTTTGCTGTCCTTGCTGTCATCATCGCGAGTCACTGGATACCAGTGACTCACATCCACTGACACTCCCACCAGCTCCAGTGGGTCCTTCTCAGTCTTCTCACATATCTTACACAACTCCCTGAAGCAGAAACACTTCATGTAATAGAGGACATTGACTCTGTCTTTCCATGGCTTAGAGTAGAGTTTCTCTAGATTCTCCAGAGTTATAGCCTATAGTAGTTGAATATTCATATTCATGATATGACAATACACAAGTGTATAT
>WLWD01005378.1_pt1 | contig 14846 bp, 5 predicted proteins | sample 6712731 | NCBI WGS metagenome assembly WLWD01 (sample SAMN12718690, study PRJNA576275) | sponge metagenome | isolation source: marine sponge | host: Mycale hentscheli | place: New Zealand: South Island, Marlborough, Capsize Point | collected 2014-11-01
ACTCTTTTTCTACTCACGCACACAAACACGCTCTTTTTTACTCAGGCACATAAACACACTCTTTTTTCTACTCGCACACACAAACACTATTTTTCTATTTATACACACACACAAACACGCTCTTTTTCTACTCACACACAAACACGCTCTTTTTTCTACTCACACACACAAACACACTCTTTTTCAACTCACACACAAACACGCCCTTTTTCTACTCACACACACACACTCTTTTTCTACTCACACACACACACAAACACTCTTTTTCTACTCACACACACAAACACACTCTTTTTCAACTCACACGCACACACAAACACGCTCATTTTCTATGCACACACAAACACGCTCTTTTTCTACTCACACACAAACACACTCTTTCTACTCACACACACAAACACACTCTCTTTACAACTCACACGCACACACAAACACGCCCTTTTTCTACTCACACACAAACACACTCTTTTTCTACTCACACGCACACACAAACGCACTCTTTTTCTACTCACACACGCAAACACACTCTTTTTTTACTCACACACACAAACACGCTTTTTTCTACTCACACACACACAAACACACTCTTTTTCTACTCACACACACAAACACACTCTTTTTCTACTCACATACACAAACACACTCTTTTTCTACTTACACACACACACAAACACACTCTTTTTCTACTCACACACAAACACTATTTTTCTACTCACACACACAAACACACTCTTTTTCTATTCACACACAAACACTATTTTTCTACTCACACACACAAACACACTCTTTTTCTAATCACACATAAAAAAGCTCTTTTTCTACTCACACACACACACACAAACACACTCTTTTTCTATTTACACACACAAACACACTCTTTTTCTAATCACACATAAAAAAGCTCTTTTTCTACTCACACACACACACACAAACACACTCTTTTTCTATTCACACACACAAACACACTCATTTTCTATTCACACACACAAACACGCTTTTTTTCTACTCACACATACAAACACGCTCTTTTTCTACTCACACACACAAACACACTATTTTTCTTCAGATAATTAACTTACCCTTGCCTTTCTCTGTAGCTCCTCCTCCCTTTTATAGACAATGTGCATGCAGTCTTTGTTCTGTTCCGGTTAATGGATGATTCGAATGATTGATGTTCAGATAATTGATGTTTCACTGTACATTATATTTAACACACAAACATACACACTGTTGTCAGGTTATTACAAGGAGCTAGCCTAGTGTCAGAAATAGCACTCCAGTTAGTGATGCGTGAATTATCATTGGAATGTAGACCTATTGGAACAAATACTACTCTACTACCAACACACACTGGAGAACACTTACCGCGCCATCACTTCAGCAGTTGAGCTGGTCAAATGCGCTTCCAGTGATAGCTATTGAGGTCAAAGGTGAAGGTCAGCCTTTCTGCACAAAAGGTCGTTATATTAATTCTATTCGCGTGTTCCAATAACGCAATATCTTATGAATCTACTTTACATTCTGCATTTTGGGTGTGGTGGGTGAGAGATAAACAGAGAATGTGGGAACGCCCAATTTTGGAAAACAGTAGAATCTAGTCTGTAAGCCAGTTATGGCGGAAAGCCAGCCGCGAGTTCCTACTGAGAATGAGGTGAGCACATAGCTAATCCCTAGCTGATTAATAGATCGAGTGTTTGACTTACCTAGTTACTAGATCCATTGTTTGTTTATTAGATCCAGTCTTTTTCACTGGCCCACTGTTTGTATAGATAACTTTTACAAAAGGTTTGAAAGAAGGGAAAACACTGCTACCTACACACATGCCAAGTGCTTAGCATAATTTCAAGCATAATTTTTCCAAAAACTGAATAAAAAAAAGATAAATTAAAGTCTGAGCATTCGATAAAATTAAGCACCAGTAACTGGAAAAATAGAGGGGAATTTATGTCTGAGCATGCTCATAAAAATACTAACAACTGGAAAAGAGAGGGAAACTAATGTCTGAGCATGCTCACAACGAATGCACTGGCAATTGGAAAAAAGAGAGGGTAAAAGTCATGTTCCTGAGCATGCTCTTGAAAATAAACACCAGGTTCTTTTTATGAGCATGCTCAGACATGACTTTCCCTCTCTTTTTTTAGTTGCTAGTGTGTTTTTGAGGATAGTTAGACAAGACTATCCCTCTCTTTTTGCTATAGTTTGTAACTATTTTACTCTAGTCATTTGAAGTCTATAATAGTTTGTTCCATTTGAAGTCTAGTTTGTTCCAGAAATACGGTAAGTTGTGTGTTAATAACACATAAGCACAATATATATTTGTTGTAATGTTATTTATCTGCTTAGTTGTTTTTTTGGTTTTTGTTTTTTTGTTTTTTGTTTTTGTTGTTGTTGCTGTTGTTATGCTTGTTATCGTTTTATTTAAACTTTCTTACAATGTGTATTGAATTTGTATTTGGGAGGTATTTGTATTTTTGTGCGATTATGTTTTTTTGTAATTTTTTAATGTGTATGTTTGTGTTAGAAATTTTATGAACAACAGCAGGTATCTTTCGAAAAGAAAAAAGCTTTTTTACAATTTTTTTTTCATTGCATTTTGACTAAACAGTTGGTACCACTACATGAAAATTTTAACAGTCCAGTTTTCGTTTCTGTTGATTTACTACTAAAAGCTAGAACTCTTCCACAGCTATATCTGTAAGGTAAGGTCTTGTACTACCTTCTAAATGCTATAGGGATATGCTAAACAGCTTGCACAATAAAATTAAAAAAACTGACTCGCTTCAATTAAGCAGACTGACTGTATTTTTGCTGAACTTGCTGTTCTGACAGGTCCCTACGTCTTAGCCTTTCTACCAGCTACAGTTGGGTCTCTAGAAGTAAGAACATCTAAGCCACTGATGGCCCCAATATTTAAGATAGCATCTTTTTTTTTTCATTCCTAGAAGTGATGCATGCGGTAAACAGTGAAGATTTAAACATTAACATCGTCGAACCGAAAAACTATATTTTATCAACTACCATATCGTTTTGTTTGTTTTTTCTACTATAGCTCCTTCTGTGCAAAAGAAAAAATCATTCTACTGAACAAAATTAAAAACCTATTTTTTCTGGTGCCTACTGTACATTATTTTAGCACAGGAAGAAACAACACATTCTCTTATTATGTGTTTGGAATATTGTGTGTTTGTGTGCACATATTTACGCATTGTACCAGTTGTATGTTTGTGTGTTTGTTTATTTATAAATTTCTCAGCATTGATTTTTACTATTTCATTTATTAAAATATTATTGTATTATATTTAATCATTGTGTGAGAAATTGTATGTTTGTGTGTTAGCATGTCATAGAGTTGCTGTTGTTATCATTGCTGATATAGGAATACAATTGTTTGTGTGTTTGTCTATAAGATATTTGTAGTCTTATAAAAGTTTGTTTGTGTGTTTGCATGTTAAAGTCTCATTTAAATAGCACTTAGTGCTGTTTGTTTGTGTGTTTGTTTATTTATCACTTTAATTATATATTTATTTGTTTGTATTTAGAGAGATCTCCATCCTCCAGTCTCACTTCACTGGGAGCACTGTCATACATGGAGTAAGGATGTTGAGCCTGTACAATGTGCAGTACTACATGATAAACTGCTAGTTATGCATTCTAATTATCGCACACTTCACATCTCTACTGACCTTCACTCATGGACTACTACTCGTGCACCATATAGATGGTCGTCCCTAACTACCTACCAGTCTAAGTTTGTATTGGTTGGTGGAAGTCATCCCTCCACTATTGAACCCACTAACTCTCTGTTGACTAGTACTACTGGTCTAGACTGGAAGCCATCGCTACGTGCCATGCCTACTCCTCGCTACTGGCCATCATCAGTTAGTGGAGGATCACCAGAGGTCCTGGTCGTGGCTGGTGGGATTGTCTCACATGGCGAGCACTTGGACGTAGTGGAAGTTCTACTCAACGACCATTGGACGACTGCAGACTCACTTCCTTCTTCATGCTATGACATGCGATCAACATTCCATGAAGGCAACTTCTACTTCACAGGAGGAAGACACAAGGAGAAGATTCTATTTATATGCAGTCTAGAGTCTATCATAGCATCTGCTAGTAATGGCAGGACAAGAAGACAAACAATATGGAGGACAGTAACCACACTTACTAAGATCTTCGCTATCGTCTCCTATTTATCGAATCTAACCGGCATCGGTAGATTTTCTACCATTCGAAGTTACTCCAACAAGACAGAGGAGTGGATTGAGACTACTAGTGAGGGAGATAGACCAGAACGTGTTAGTGTATGGATAGCTACTGCAGTCTTGTCTACTGGACTGTTGCTGGTTGCTAATAGAGATGGAATATACAAAGAAACTCTGTCAGGTTAGTGTAAGTAAATAGCAGCATCTCTAGACAGCCATCTTGCCTTCAGTGATATTGGCTTCTCTTTAGAATGTCCCATTTATAGATTGTATGGGAAACTAAAGTTAGGTATTAAAACTTGTACTATAGTATAACTAGAATATTATTATTTATTATTGTGTTAATTATGTTAAAACTAAATATTTATTGTATTAATTATGAAATTATAATAAGTAAGGTAATTGATTGTCTTTGCCAAAATTGCAAGTGCTGGAATGCAGCTGCTTCTACTGGCAGCTGCTTCTACTGGCTTAGCTCCAGGCTATAAAACCAGCTGCCCACACTCTGTATTGCTGGAGCCAGCTAATGGTATTGGTGCAGTGAGTGGGTTACTTGTATAGTATAACCAATGGGACTTTAATACCTGTAATTAGTGTTTTATTTGCAATATTTTATAATTCCTATTTTATTTATGTTCAATAGCTTTCAAGTATGAAGATGCATACAAACACTACATTGTTTCCAAAGAAGTGTTGGAGCTTCTGTCTTTAAAGTTTATGTCCCTTGGTCCTCCAAGACAAGGCAAGAGTACAACTCTCAGGAGAATTCAAAAAGAGATCATAGATCTTCTGTCAGCAAAAGAAGAGGAGCAGATTCATGGCAGCACAGGCACAGTGCAGTGTTGCTCCAATATGCTAGTCCAAGGCAAGTCTGATCCAAGTACAGCAGAAAGAACCACAAAGTGGACCATTGTAAAGAATCTCATTGAGGAAGCTTCTCTACTCTTTCACACTCTCAAAGATAGTTTTCAGATTGAATCCACTTCTGAGGCTACAGCTGATTCCCATAGAGGTAGTGACACCAGGGCAGAGGTCAGTCAGGCTAGTAGTACAGGGCAGTCTCACTCTGTGGAAGAGCCACCCCAACCTTCATTATTACAGAAAATGATGGCAAGATTGCAATCTTTTACTAGAAATAAGCAACCCAGACGTAAGGGAATCACTCCACTCTCAACAGCACATGACCAACCAGCTGATCAGGCAGTATCATCACCAGATTATTCTGAAATAGCTGCCATATTTGAGACAGTGTCCAAACAACCACACTTTGCAGAAAATGTGAAACATTCTTTTAAAGCTTTTTTGAGAATGGAGGACACCGGAGGCCAGCCTGAGCTGATGGACATGCTACCAGCACTCACCATAGGACCTGCCCTCTACTTGCTGTTCTTTAGCTACAAGTTCCAACTAGATGAGGAGTATCGGGTCTTTTATCAGAGAGCTTCAGGAGAGACAACTGCACCAGAGAAATCTGAGTTTACTCTGCAAGAGATGCTTTTGCGTACTCTGGCCAGTATATCTTGCTTCAGTTCCTCCACCCTTCTTCAACCTCTATCAGGACCAGACAACTCGGCCATTGGTGAGATACTGGAGTCCTCCAAGTCAGTAGTGTATATCGTGGGTACTCACAAAGACAAGGTTTCTGAGGAAGTCATCGCTACAGTCGACTCACAGCTTCAAAAAGTGATTCGAGAGACTGACTCCTACAAAAAAGGCATAGTTCAGTTCTGCTCAAAAGACAAGCTAGTTGTTTCTTTAGACAACATGGGAGGCGGAGTAGAAGAGATCGATCACTTGCATCAGCTACTGGAAAATGCCATGGAGAAACACTTTAATAAGCTGAAAATTCCAGCTGTGTGGCTTCTGTTCAGCTTGTGTCTTCGCATGAGAGAAGTGAGGACAGCCAGCCTGGAGACCTGCTTGGCCTTGTCCCATGCCTTCAATATGACACCCTACGAGACCAAATCAGCTCTGTGGTTTCTTCACCACCATGCCGGTGTTCTGATGTACTTCCCCAGTGTGCATGGTTTGGAGGACCTGGTCATCATTGACATCCAGGTAGTGTATGACAGTATCACTGGTGTCATTCTTAAAGCCATGAGCTTTGATAGCGTAGGTCAGGCCACATCCGAGAGATTCAGGAAGACAGGTCGATTTTCTATGACACATTTGAGGACAGCTACAGCTGACATTTCAGGAGATCTGATTCCACCAGAGCAACTGGTCGCTTTGCTTACATATCTTCACTTGATAGCTGAGATTGCGTCAGTCGAATCTTCTAATACTAACACAGTTTTAGAAGAGGAGAAAGAATACATCATGCCTTGCGTGTTAGAAAACACTAGTGCAAAGGAACTTGACCAATTCCACAAAGAATCTTGTAGCTCAAGTTTCGTGGAGCCTCTCTTGGTATACTTCAGTAGTGGGTTTACTCCTATGGGACTCTTTCCTGCTGCAATGGCATGTCTCGTATCCAACAAGTCCTTCACTTTCATTGGAGAAGGAGTCAAGAAAAACATGGTGCACTTTATGTACGGATCTAAACAAATTGGTGTAACATTTATATCTCGATGTAAATATTTTGAAGTCGTAGTTCCTGATCCTACTTTCCAAGACTCCATTCACCATGAATGTGCTGCTCTAAAACAAGAAATAGAAGACACTCTAAAGAAAGCTAGTTCCAGAATGAACTACAACAGCTCTATGGACTACCAGTTTGCCTTTGACTGTCGTTCACATGAAGGAGGGAATCATCTTGGGAGAGTTCATGAAGTAGAGTCCATTCCTTCAGTCATGAAGTGTTTCAACAGTTCACAAGGAATTGCACTTCAGAATAGACATCTCATTTGGTATGGACAGGTATGTAGAAATAGAGTATGTATTCTAACTTGTAATAACTAACAATTATTATATTTGGTTTTAGAAATATGTGAAGAAAGATCCTATGGTAGAGGTCTCTGAAAGTAAGTCAAGTTATTGTTTTTATTTGGTTTCATTATAAATGTTTTATTAATAGGTGGCAATAACTTGAGTATATTTCTGAGTGTGTATCCTGACTTGGTGCACTCAGTGAAGCCTTGTGTTATGACAGTAGCTGATCACTGCTACAGTATTGGACTCATATCACAATATACCTATGACCAACTTCGTGAGCTTAACCTTATTAACGAAGACAGAGCAAGGACTCTTTTGGACAACATTCGTAGAGTCTTTTCATCGAGACCCTCAGCTCTCAAGGAGTTTGTTACTGTATTGTTCCAAACAGGAGAATGTAATCATTTAGCAGATAAAATACAGCGACAGCTCCAGTAAGTGTATTGTTATTATTGTAGTATTTGAATTATTGTATTGTTTGCGTAACAGAATTGTGGAATGAAGTCTGACAAAGCCACATAGACATACATTTGAAAACACTCATTGTATTGCACTTTACATATTTTGTATATCATATCCCATAATTCAAATTTACACATTGTAAATTTATTTTTACTGTTACTTTTAAATAAATTTTCATTAAAGAATGTACCAATTGGTCACTTGTAGTCTGGTGTAGACAGACCCTTTACCAACCACTACCCTGTATTATTGTATGGCACTTATTGGTACTTTATTGAACCACTATTCGTAGGGTCAGGTGACATGGCCATACCATATAAGTTATATTCAAGAAGAATTTCTTTGACATGCTCAAATAACTCACTAGTTGAACGTGTGGCATCTTTGGTTGCAGCTTAGATAAGATATGCTATCAAACAAACACAGTATAATTGTATCAATTGATTATACTGATTACTGGTGGGACTGCCTCCAATTTGTATCTATTCTCACTAAAGGGGACATCATCCCACACAGCTGTGACACAATACTTGCTCCTTCAACAATGGAAGTTCATTTACAGTGAAGATGAAAGATAGCGAGCTACAAATTGCAGCAACATCACAGGACACAAGGCTGTCTCATTGTTAGTCACACAGAAGAGAGGCTACTCCATTATCAGAATACATTCCATACAGAGACACTTACAAACAACATTTGGGGTTGCAAAAATACCCCATTATAACCCCAGCTCTTTCTTCACCAGAGCCCTCTCTGGAAGAACTTGCTAGAAGACTATTATTCATGTCTAACTACTAATAAAGAAACAGCCAATTCAACTAAACTTATTTTAGAATGAAAGTACAACTCAGTAAAGTCTGCAGTAAATTAATTTGTTATACTATTTTTCTGTAACTTACTATTTGAGATACTCCAGCAGTAAAATGCTAAAAGAAAACACCTTAACTTGCGCAGAGAACCCTAGCTGGAACCGCAATCTGGGGGTGGGGCTACTAGTATTGGATGGGGGTGGGGCTACTAGTATTGGACTGTCTCGCAGACTTTGGCAGCTAGTGGCACAGTCCGCAAAATACAATATAAAGTGCGGGTGACAAAACTTTGTTTTTTGGTGGTATGGAAAGAACACTACAAAGGCTTATAAACTTACCATTATCATTTAATACTATCTGTTCTCATTCTGTAAAGGGGCGTGACAGTACTTTTAAAGTGCTGTTATCTATAATAATTCCCACATTGAATTGAATAAAGAAAGCCTCCAAAATTACGGCCACAGAACCTGACTACAAGCTCAACAGCAATAGTATGATAACTAGAAAGTAAGCTGGTTCAATGATGATAGTTGAATAGTAGCCTCTGTTGTTGCCGGGTCTTTTCCTGCCAGTAAACTCAGGCTCCTTAGTACGTTCCTACTTGCCATGACTATAGCAGTTGGTACTACTACAGGGTGATGCTTTGAAGACTTCTCCTCAGCTCATCAAGAGTGGATTGTCAGACAAGAGAGGTGATAGATCAATATACACTGCCAATAAGATGCTATCAGACAAGAGAAGTGATGCATCATTATGCACTGCCAACAAGATACTGTCAGACAAGAGAGGCGATGGATCATTGTGAACTGCCAACAAGATACTGTCAGACAAGAGAGGTGATGGATCATTGTGCACTGTCAGCAAGATGCTGTCAGACAAGAGAGGTTATGGATCATTGTGCACTGTCAACAAGATGCTGTCAGACAAGAGAGGTTATGGATCACTGTGCACTGTCAACAAGATGCTGTCAGACAAGAGAAGTCATTGTGCACTGGTCAACAAGATGCTACCAGACAAGAGAGGTTATGGATCATTGTACACTTCCAGCAAGATACTGTCAGACATGAGAGGTTATGGATCATTGTACACTGCCAGCAAGATACTGTCAGACAAGAGGGATCATTGTGCACTGTCAACAAGATGCTACCAGACAAGAGAGGTTATGGATCATTGTACACTGCCAGCAAGATACTGTCAGACAAGTTAGGTGATGGATCATTGTACACTGCCAGCAAGATACTGTCAGACAAGAGAGGTGATGGATCATTGTGCACTTTCAACAAGATGCTACCAGACAAGAGAGGTGATGGATCATTGTACAATTCCAGCAAAATGCTGTCAGACAAGAGAGGTGATGGATCATTGTGCACTGTCAACAAGATGCTACCAGACAAGAGAGGTGATGGATCATTGTACACTTCCAGCAAGATACTGTCAGACAAGAGAGGTGATGGATCATTGTACACTGTCAACAAGATGCTACCAGACAAGAGAGGTGATGGATCATTGTGCACTGCCAACAAGATGCTACCAGACAAGAGAGGTGATGGATTATTGTGCACTGCCAACAAGATGCTACCAGACAAGAGAAGTGATGGATCATTGTGCACTACCAACAAGATACGGTCAGACAAGAGAGGCGATAGATCATTGTGCACTGCCAACAAGATGCTACCAGACAAGAGAAGTGATGGATCATTGTGCACTGCCAACAAGATACTGTCAGACAATGTATAAGCAATCCCAAATATACAATTGTGATGAATCAGAATGCCCCTTGAGCATAAATTTCGTCATGTTATTGCAACCAGGGGTGCCAAAACGATTCGACAGGCAACATTAGTCTGGCGTATTTATTTTGTTTATCTAGTGTATATATATATCTATATTTTTTTTGATTTATTTTACTATTTATTTTATTATTCATTTATTAATTTTATTATTTATTTGTTTATTCTTTATTAATTTTTATTTATTGATTTTAATTGATGTGTTTTTTTTTTGTATATTATTATTTAATGCAAGGTTTCATACAGAGTATGGGAGCCTCGGGATTTCCCCCCTCCCCCCCTAAATTTATTTCTCCCATCCCTCTCCCCCTAAACGTAGCAAAAAGTTCAGTATGATCAATTGACTGACTGTCCTTTCTGTATGAATCCCTGTAATGTGCTTTCTTATAACCACTTGTCCATCAGTTCTTTTAAACACATGTTCCAGTTGTCCGACTCTCCTTCCTGTCAAGTCTACATTGGTCAATTGACTGACTGTCCTTTCTGTTGACTCAGCACTTGTTTAAGTCCATCCTGTCAATAAATCAACTATTGCATAACTCATGACATTTATCAAAACTAATAATTGGATCACTGACTGATTAATTTCATAATACATGATGGCTGGAATAATGGGTAATGCATAGGATTGTTTGATGTAGAGTATAAGATATCACACACAACACACACATACACACACACATACACACGCACATATTCACACACATACACACGCACATATGCACACACATACACACACACACACTGTTGTTATCTTGAATGGTCAATGTTCTCGTCTCCCCCTGCAGGTAATGCTGTTTTGTGGCAAAGTCGGCCACCCATGCCTGACTTGGAAAGAAGAGCTTCATCTGGTACTAACAGCTTCACTTCACTTCCATTGCAGGTGAGATAAAATAGACTTTAAAAAGTGTGAAACTCTAGTTGCAATGAACTGAAATGCCTGCCCTCATTACAGTGTAACTATGCCATTGTTACAAACATGTGAGCTGAGACAGTAATAGGCAGTTTAAGATTAGTTTAAACAATATATGTGCTTGTGTTTGACTTCAAGGCATTTTGGGTGTGGGTGTTAATTAAGTGGTGTGCACATATAGTGCTATACAGCTACACTTACAGGCATATGATTAGTACAGATGACAAAGCTTCGGAAATTTGTATTTTGATCTTGGAGGCATCAGAGAACCTATTGACTAAGCATCATTATTGTTTGTGATTATTGGAGAGTTGCTGTTAAACGGCTACAAGACTACACCATAACCTCAAATTCATTGATTGTTATCTTACACATTCTAATTTACTTTGTATACTTATGCCTACTGTAATAATCTAATAAACAAAGATGATATTTACTTACCATCATTTATTTTCAATAGATTATTCTCTCAGATTTTAGTCCTAGCACCAACACTACATAATGTACTTGCAGCTGGCAGCAGCAGTGGGTTGACTGATTTCTTTCAATCTTCCAGAAGCTGCCATCTTCAAGGATCTGCTATTGTGTGTTAAAATGACTGACAGATAAATAAACTGAATACTATAACCCTCTCATGCATGCGCACTGAGGATAAATTAATAAAATAATATGTATAAAATTAATAAAATAATATGTATAAAATTAAAATAAATAGTAAATAAATACATAAAAAATAAATAAGTAATTAAATACAATCAGAAACTACAAATAAATAAGAACCCTGGCAACCCCACCACTTTTTATCTCTCTGTATGCTTTGTATTTGAAAATCATTGTTTGTTGGTAATATAAAATCACACCAATCTGTATGGGTGCAATACAGCTAACACTGAACTAATCATGTCTAGTTTTTAACTTGTATTCATTGTCTTTTTTTTTTCTAGGCAGAATGAAGATGTCTTGCAAGCTTCATCCAGTGTCTTATCTCTTACACTGAATGGATTTTTAACTTCCACTAAGCCCAATGCTTGTGAAGGGTTGCTTGGGTCACTTACAACACCATCTGGACTAGCAGCAAGCCAGGGGTTACTAATAGAGATGGAAAGTCTGCACTTGTTGAGGGTCAGCTGACGATGGCCATTTGCTGGTGGGCTATGTAGAGATCTATGGTCTCCAGTTCCTTTGCTGACCCATATCTAGTCGCCTCAATTCCCTTAAAGGTGCTGTACAGTAAGTTTTGGACATTCTTACTTCTTTTAGTGTTCTTCCTCATCTTTGCAATTCTTCCAACTTTTGATGCTGTCAGCCTCTTCCTTCGTTCCACTAACTATCGTGTACTGTCAGCCTGATCTCTTGTGCTAGCTTCTATTTCCTTTGCTTCTTGTTCAGTGATGGCCATCTTTGTTTTGTAAAATCCTGTCTTCAATTGCTCCAACTGTTCCATTTAATTTGCCAGAATTTTTTGTTTCGACTTTCTTTTTCAAAAAAAAAAAACTAGTATTTTCTTCTTCTTATGATCGTAAAATTTTGTGGTGGTGCCCCTATTGTCACACCGTAATCACCTGAGCAAATAATTTCTTGCTGCCGTGCGGTAGTTTTGCTTCCTATTCTCGGTGGTTTACTGAGTGCTGGAATTGGAGTTCCTCATTGAAACTAGCAGTGAGGTGAGTGTCTCTTGCTTGTTCAGCCTCTTCTATGAAGAAGCATTTATGTCTATCATTTCATAACATGAACTACATATCTACTTGCATTGCATGAGGAACATATTGACTTGCATGCGCTACATATCGACATATTGATACTATTTTAGGTTTTTGCAATAGCTAGCCATTTTGTAGTAATGCTGGGGGTTCGCACCTTTTGGTGTTTCACTTATTCATTGTTTAAAATTTATTTATTAATTCTTTATTTGTTTGTCTTTTTATTTATTTTATTATTTATTTATTGTGCATTGATTTATATTATTTGGTTTTTTATTTGTTTATTTATCATTTGATTCATTTTATTTATTATTTATTTCATCATTTATTTTAATTATTTAATAATTATATTATTTATTATTTAATTTTATTATGTATTTATTTTTATTTATTATTTATTTATTATTTATTTTATATTTTACATTATTTTTTTAATTATATTAATTTTATATTTGTATACTATTTTTTCTTTATTTTTTTGTTGTTCTTATAATTTATTGGCGAGCGAGTGAGACACTGTCAGGGGTAACACAATTGAAAATTGGGGATATTTATTTATGTGGACGTACATATGTCATTTTGTATTTTGACCCTCTTGTATTTTTGTGTTAGCATGTTGTTCGACCCCGTCCCAAACTTCTCTAAGTGGAATCTGCTGGTTTATCGATCATTACCTGCATCACCCTGGTAATTGATTGTATACGTTAATGGCATTGTGTATGTGTGTGTGTGTGTACACGTATAACATTTTGTTACTTTGACCCCTGCATATTTGTGTTAGCTCATGGGTTGACCCCGTCCCGAACCTTACTGAATAGAATCCTCTGGTTTATCGATCTTTACCCGTATCATCCAATGAAGTTGAATTGTTTACCGCTTTCAATTCTCTTTTGCAGCTGCAGTTCAAACTTACAAACTTACCAGAGTTCATTTTCTATTGGAATCATAGATGGCAGTAAGTAAATATGCTATTTGTCATAGTTAACGCCCAGTGCAGCAGTGTTCTTGAAAATTAATTGCTCAATAGTCTAACCACAAGGGTAAATCTTGTGTTGGTATGTCCAGTGGACAAGTGTGTGTGTGAACGTGTCGTGCGTTACAGCTACTGCTTACAGAATAGCACAAAGTAAATGTTTAACAACAAGCTCACCATAGCACACTGTTGGGCCACAAGAATGACTTTCCCTTATCCTCGTAGTCCAACTGGTAGTGCCGCCACCAGGGATAATGTTTGTTGAAATGATGTAGGTGTATAATTGTTATTTAAAAACACAAATACACACTGTACACTATTATTATAACAAAATCCAACGACTTGACAATGCTGGCTCCTTTTTATAGGTAGCCAGCACTGCCGTCGGCAAATATTTAACAACCAATGAAAATAAAGATATTAATGATACATAATTTAAAGTTCGTGAGTTTATGTTCGATACTGAAGTTTGTCGTGAAATAGTACTTTGCGCATGCCTGTAAATATGAGTACGTGGGCCCAACATGTGGTACAAAATATTTTTTCCGCAGGCGATTGGATGGGAATAACACAAGGGAATAATATTTTAATCCATAGCTGTTACCATAGCAACTGTGATATAAATACAATTAGATAATAAGTGGTAAACAACCACACATACAAATATACCCATAACCTCAATACCCCATACACACCAATATGCCATACATACTCAATACACCCACACACCATTATACCAACTCTATCAATTTCTCAACCTCTGTTTTCTGACAATAAAAACAACGTAACCTGCCCATAATATGGGTTAATTTTTCTAAATGAAGTATATACATCATCTCTTCTGCGTATAAAAAATATATGGTGGAATAGCATTGAACAGATTTTAGAAAATCGGAAAACACAGGCCTGTTCACCCGCATATAAAAATATTCAACTGAAATGGCACTGGCACTGTTGTGTGACAGAACGACTGACAGACAGACAAACTGAGTTATAACCTCTCACACATGCACATTGAGGGTTAACTCAGCATATACAAACCAAAAGAAAAAATGCAGAAGTAAAAAAATAATAATGACAACAGTTTACTTTGAATCATTGAAAAATCAGGCAGATGATT
>WLWD01005359.1_pt1 | contig 14823 bp, 4 predicted proteins | sample 6712731 | NCBI WGS metagenome assembly WLWD01 (sample SAMN12718690, study PRJNA576275) | sponge metagenome | isolation source: marine sponge | host: Mycale hentscheli | place: New Zealand: South Island, Marlborough, Capsize Point | collected 2014-11-01
AATTGGTGGTTACTTCAGTAGCATCTGAAGCCGCCATCAATTTTTATTCTCAATTAGTGGTTACTTCAGTAGCATCTGAAGCCATCAATTTTTATTCTCAATTAGTGGTTACTTCAGTAGCATCTGAAGCCATCAATTTTTATCTCAATTAGTGGTTACTTCAGTAGCATCTGAAGCCATCAATTTTTATCTCAATTAGTGGTTACTTCAGTAGCATCTGAATCCATTCTGTTTATCTGAATTACCAGACACAGTGTCCACAAACACCTGCTGCTCAACTGCAGTAATTTTATCTAATCTACTGTCTCACTAGCTCTGCTTGCTCGCCAATTATCCTCTGTAGTAACCTTGATCATATGCATGCTTGTGTTTTACTGGAATTGTTCTGAATACAATTTTGAGCTAAATCATTCCAACAATTCACAGTTTTTTTAAAGCCCAAGTGTAATCTATAGCAACACAGTAAAAGTATGGTGTTTGTCTTTTAACATCTTTATACGTAAACAGGAGCAGATACAGTTGTATTCACTTCGTTCAAGGCAGACAGTTTTCATCGGAATTTATTAAAATGTACATCTTGCCGTCACATCAATCCCACTTACATAACATTGTGCCTTCCATTTACTTTTGAGATACATCATTCCAGTTTAAGAAATTTGTGACCTGCAGTAGAATTCAATGTGGAGTCACAGTATCTGTGAACAGATTGCTTGATCTTTAGGAAGGAGATTATAATATTGTAATAGCTACATAGTGTTTAATAGCGTTGAAAATTTTTCTTTGGTGCTTCATTTATATAGTTTTTGAAATTGAAATGTTCTAAATAATGTGAGAAATTTTTCTGTGAAAAATTTTTCTGCGACTTAGGCAGTGGATTTTGTCTTCGGCGACTTTTCCGACAACAAAAGTGAGAGGAAACTGGGGACAGGAGATACACAGCTACCGTGGAGGTATTACTGTTGAGACTAGAGAGTTGGACTTGCTCGCTAAAGGAGAATTTTTTGTAGATGTATTCTCTTCTTTCACAGGTTCTTTTATACAATGCAGAATTAAAAATATTTTTTTCACCACCGGGAATTGAACTTAGGCCTGCTTGCTCAACACACATGTGCTCTGCTACTGAGTGGTGACAACCAGCCAGCAAACAAACAATCCAATTCTGTGTTTATATGTTAAGGGGTACTGTTATGCTATAGTCTCACCCTCAGTAGAGCAATGTAGTCGGGAATATGGTAGAGCCAACTGCGCTGGGGTTAATTGAAACTTCCTAAAACTGTCCGACTGAGGTGGTAACGATGGGAAACAAGTGATGATATAAGATTGGAGCTGTGAAAAGGTATTTTGTATAGGATGTACAACAGTAACCACTAAAAAGTAACGATGACATTAACGGAGAACTATAATAACGCAAACGCACGAACAAAACACGGAAAACTTGACATGCGCAAAACTTAATAAATGTTTGATATGAATAATGTTCGATACGAATAATGTTAGGATAATGATCTGATACTACTCCTTGTCCAGACTTGCTTGTGAGGCTGGACCACAATCGAAATTCTTTTTTTTTCAAAGATTCTTTTTATCTGCTGAATTTTTTACTCTGCTAATGTATCACTTCATATTAATAAGTGAAAGAAGGCAGAGAAAGAAATAGTGAGAATTATTATCATTATGTTTTTAAATATAGATAATGGATAATTTTAAAGCCTAAGTATTCGAAAACTGTGCATTACAAAACTTGCTCAAATTGAGAATTGTGATTCTACATCCCTAAATCAATGCCTTGGTATTTGTCAACTTCAAAAGTTTAGAACTTGTCATTTGGTCAACTTAAAAAATTCAGAAATTTGTCAAACACCTGGGACTTTGTTTGCTTGTGTCTTTCTCGATCCCCAACTTTTTCGATAATCCAAAAAATTTTTTTTACATTTTTTAAATTTTTTAAAATTTCTATTGATTATTATTTTTATTTATTTATTTAAGAAAGTAATTTAGGGGTGTAGGATCACCATTCTCAATTTGGGCATACTTTTTAGTTCTTTTTTTTACAACTAGTGTGTATAAACAATGTATAGCCAACTGTGTGATAAGCTCTCTAGTCTCCTTCAATCGTTGACATTAGCTCATTGTTGAAAAAAACAAAATTTCTCAAGTATGTTCAATTTTTAGGATTTGAATAGTCAAAGTGCTGCATATGCTTCACTGCCTTGGATGGTTCGTTGGTTTGTTCTAAACCCCCCTTTAAGTGACGGGAAACAAATGATTTAGCCACACAGCATCTAACTGTGGAACATCATCAACTGTTCAATTATGTCCAAAACCTGTAATGAGAGTCTATGCATATTTAGCTATTTCCCTGGATACACATGCTACACACTCTGTATAATGGATGCCTAGTCCAAGTCAAAGCTACTAGGTAAGCGATAAGCTCTTTAGATACAATACCTAACTCTCATAACGATGTGAGTAAAGCAAGCATGTTTATATCTATTCTTTATATAGTGTGATGTAATGTACTTATTTAACTAACTTATTGTATGAATGATGTTCACTGTTTGTGTACAGCTCTCACCCTGAAAGTTGGAGCCTGGTTTCTCAAGAATGATATAGCACTAACAGTTTACTGCCTGTTGCTCATCAACAGTGTTCCAAAACCATAAAGGTAAGACATTATTAGCTTAGATGCATTTCTTTTTTTAACCTAATCACAGAAGAAAAAAAAACGAAGGAAACAAGATTGTGTTTTTAAATCCGAACACCACTATTCAAACAATTGGCTATGGGCCTGATAGGCATATATACAATGGTTTTATGTATAATTCAATCTTGCTTACTGCTGGCATATAAATCCATTTTGTGTAATGAAGTATATGTACAGGCAAGCAAAGATGTAGTGTAGCTTTGAAAACTTGCTCACTGCTCACTTTTTGTAAGTAAGGTTACTGCCTCAGGTATAATAGTGACAGTCCATTTTCCCTGTTATCGTATAATTTGGCTAGAACAATGTTGCTTTAGACAATGGAGAGGAATACTTTACCCAAAAACATGAGAAGAAAAGTTTGTAAATGTACATGAAAAAAAGATAGTTTATAGAGGAAGGAAGCTGCACTATTAATAATGAAGTGTAGCAGTTGTACTGCACTGAGTATTGTTAGTATATGAAGATATTAACACCTCAGCCAGTTGCCATAACACTGGGTAAAGTGTTACAATACAACACTCTGAGAGGTATTAAGATATCACTTGTGCAGAGTTGCAGTTAATACCTTCTGCTTATTATTGCACTAAGAAAAGTATTTCAACTATTCTATTTACACGTATTGATCACATCTCATTCAAAACAACAAAATTATTGATACATATTAATGACCATGAGAACAAAGGCAATGAATCTACCAAAGGGCAAGCCCTCAGCTCTAACTATACACGAGCTAACTAAAACAATCATTTCTCAGACCAAATAAATAATGTATTTGGCTATTCCATAGTTATATATCAATACAACTTAAGCAATGAAACGGTAAATGTAGCTAGTTGCTGTCTTCGTAAAAGAAGTAGCTAAACATGCAGGAGCTCTCACCGATATATACGAAACTTCAAAATTCCAGCACTAAGTTAACTTTTCTGCATAAGGCCAAAATTACAGCAGGCAGAAAAATAAATTATTTGCTCAAGTGATTGCGAAAAGACAATAGGGGGTTACCTACAAAAGCTTATACCTATGTGGATCTGACAGTCTGTTTTTTCTCAAAAATCAGTCCGAAATTTGAAAAATTAGCACAATAAAAGGTCTTATTAAATCGTCTTTCAAAGCAAGTTCATGCCTAAATCGATAGTTAATTTTCGTCAATCTCCAAAATCAGAGCATGATAGACAAACAGACATACAAGATGACTACTATAACCCTTTCGAGCATGCATGCGGAGGATTAACACCAACAATTTGAATTAATTAACTAGTTTTGAAGCTGTCCTTCCAATTAGTAGGGCAAACATCATAATGCTATGCACTTCATTAAAAACTCATCATGTTTAAGCCTCACTTGGATTAACATAACACCAACAAAAAAATGAAATTAATGCACACTTTAAATACTCCATTCTAAACACACTCACGAATAAGCCCAACTTAAAACAGAGCATGAATTTTTGGATTACTTAGATTTTATAAAATAAAAAAGATTCAGCAGGTGGATTAAATCATTAATCTGTCACACTGATTCACTAAACTTACTAAAATATTATAAGCTTTCTTTTTTTCTATAATAGCCCTGATTCTTTTTATCAGGATTTAGTGTACTATATTGCTTATTGTAACGTTGAGGGCGCTAGGTATAGCTCGTAAACTAATGGTCTGCGAAGAAGTAACTCCTTGGAGACTATCTCTCCGCAGTGGTAACGCTGCCACCAGATTCTTCCTCCTTTCCTTGTCCTTAGACAAGTTAACCTCTTCTCAACGAGTTAAGTTAAGGTTAAATTATAATATAAATATCAGAAAAGTTAGTTAAGTGAAGAATGACCTTACAAAGGTGTACCGGTGAATATATAGGTCTAGGGAACAATACAATAGAAACAAAGCCTCATGATGAAGCATAAATAGGTTACGATGATGTGTACAGGAAATATGTGGTGTGCATGCATAGTATTACTAATTAATTTGCAAGTCTATACAATATGGAATGTCCTTTGTCCTACAATGTTCAAGTCTTTGGTCTTTGGTTCTTCTCTTGTAGGCGTGTGCCTACAAATGTTACCAATTTTGTCTCATGTGATCTGTGTCCTGTGCGTACTTTAGTTTTTGTGCCAATCAATAGTCGACGAGAAAAAAATCTGATTACCACCTGCTCTATATGGGCAAGCGATAGGTTCCTTGTATCAGTTAGGCATAACTCTAACTGTTAGTCTCAACCTTGGACTACCAATTAATAAAGTTCTTAACTATTACACACAAATATTATAATTACAAACTAAAGTAAATACACATCAAGGGTACAAGGACAAAAATAGTTGAAGACAAGATGATTTCACAAAGAAATGAAAAGAAGTGATCTTACAAAAATTCAAGCATAAAATAAGAGATGATGGCTACTAAAACAAACTGTGCACAGGAAAGGAAAGAAAAACTGAAGCTAACTAGAAGTGTGTGTGAGGAAAACATATATAGGAGCTGGGTAAATGTGAGGGGAGGCGTTCATGTTGACCAATCATGAAGGCGAGAGAAATAGTCTTGGTTGAGGGAGTGAGAAATAAAATATAATTGCATACGAAAGATGCATGACTGCGCATAGGTGAAAATGGAGTGTGGTATTTGTTGTGTTAAGTTAACAGTTTGAAATGGCCTAAACATGCTGCCCACCAAAGGGCAACTGGTCCTTTCAATTTTTTAAAGGATGTATCAGGGCGATTTTTGCTGTTGGTCTCTTGAATGTCGCTGTTACACGAAGTTGTTGTTCAAACTTGCACAACACGAACCTTTCCATTTTTTCCCAGAAAAACAGAAATAATCCTTCCTAGTTGCCAGCTTGGTAAATGCTGATTCCTCCCGTATGATGATGAGATGCCAAATTACGCGTAGGAGTTGTCCACTTAGAGAAGCGCTGAAGCTGTTGACATTTTAGAGAAGGGAGGCTTGGAGTCATGTGTGATGCAGGAAGTTGACCTATTTGCTGTTGTTCTGCTTTAAACAAATCGTCTGCAGAAGTCTTGGACCATTTTCTAGCTCCAAGAAAATGGGCAGTTGTACGTGCAGAACTGAGAAGAAGAAAGGAGCCTCAGTGGCAGAGGGAGATATGCAAATAACAGACTTGTGGTAGGAAGCAAGACTAGAAGTCACAGGAGTGCTCGGTAGGCCACACCTCATGGACTGCCACAAGTTAGAGCTCCGGTGTTAATATGCTACGTAAAGTTTTGACTACTCAGTGCGATCTCATGGGAAGTGGAAAGAATCTTCCATTCCTTCACTCCTGTCTCCTCACTTTCATCAAGAATTCTTTCGATGCTTCTTCGCTTGTTAGTTTGCAAAGTTTGTAGTCAGCCGTCAAGTCGTACGTTGTAGAAGACGGTATTGTGTATGATTTGAGGTATTTTGTGTCAGATGATGCTAAAATTCTTGTTCCCCTTTTGGAGGATCTCCACCAGTCTGGTCATTTGATGTTTATGAAGAACGAAGGAGAGGTAAAGAGAAGCTTGCTTGTTCCTAACATTTCCCAGCTGTGCTCAGAATTGGCTGAAGCGTTTGGTGGTACAGGGAAGACGTTAGGTCACGCCAGAAACCAGCACGGCTTGCTCACCACTTCCAGTTTTAATTCGCACCTCTTAGCGCAGGACTCTCAAGATACTCTGAATGCACTCACTCACTTGAACTTGGCAGTTACTGGGCCCAAGATGTCTTCAAGGTTTGCAATGATTTCGGCAGAGGATCAGCAACTGTATTACTGTCCCAGCTTCCTACTCAATGGTCCCCCCAACAGCATGTGGGACGTGAAGTCTTCGTACAACTTTCACTTTGGGTGGAGGCTGGAGAGAAGTGGTCCCACTGCGCGATTGTCCATGCACTACGTTCAATTGCTGTTCTTGCAGCACTTTTCCTTCACCACATCTCTGACTAGAATAAAGCATTTGCTGTTTGGGAGTTGAGTTTGCATTTTGAGTTTGATTTGAGACATATAGAGTTTTTGGTAGAGCTCTGTGACAATTTGTCTGCTATGGTTTTCATAATGCGGTCGAAAGAGCTCTCTATCGAATACATCATATACCGTTCTGAAATAGTTAGGATTATCAGAGATTCTATGGCAATGGCATGAGTTCAGAGTTCATCATGGACCCTTACCACTCGCACAGGGACCCTCTGATGCCCGGGGAGTGTTTGACGTTGTTAAGCATGATTGAGTGCAGAAGAATTTATTTATCTGCTATACGACACTGTGAGATTTAATTTGAATATATTAAAGCTATAGCACAGCTTAGGATTTCAACAACTTTCTTCTTCAATGCATAGATGGTGTACTTAATATAATCGTTGAATATATTCCTCACTGTTGTGACCTTAATAGCTTACTTAGCTTTAAGTAATGACACAGGTAACAGCTAGCTATATATTTAACTTCTTGCATTCTGAACATCTCATTTGAAATTTTATTTAAATAAATTTCTGGTACAATCGATGTAATGGAAGTACACTTGCAGTCAAAACAGGTTGATGACCCATGTCATGTTGTCCCACTCATGTCCATTCCAATAGTTTGTGGTTACTACAGGTTGATGCTGTGTGTGAGAGCATTAGTTGCGCTATAGTTTAGTGATTGTACAGGGACGTATGCAATGGGGAGTTCAGTCACTCAGTTGGGCTATGAGTTAACTCACTCATAGCCCAACAGGTCATAACTAGCATCAGAGGAGGCCACCATCTACTCACAATATTTCAGCCTTGTTAAAGATTCCATTATTCCTGTTATTCCTGACAAGCTTGAATTACTGCATTTTTTTCACTAACCTTGCTAAAAAGTGATGTTGAAATTAATGGTGACTTCATTCATCACACTCTTGATTGAGATTGCTGTGAAATTATGTTGACAATTATTTCCGACTTGGTGATGTGGACTCAAGGAAACTTATAAGTGGACTAACTACTTAGTTGCTTTTATAGCCATACTTAGCTTGTTAGATGCATAGGCAGGTCCTGAGAAGCAGCCAGCTATTAATTTCATCAGATTTCATTTAGCTATTAATTTATTTTATTTACAAATTTGTTTAATGGGTGGACCATAATTCTGTGTATGGTAAAAAAGTTGCCTCCTCTCTTCTCAATTTTTATTTTATGGCCCTTGACTAGATACCCCTTCTTGTGCGTGTTTCTACGATAGTCATTATTCAGTCTTCGTTAATTCATAGCTCGTAGCGTTGTTGTCACGTGCAAACATTTAGCGCTTGCACATTCTTTTTGATACGCTCATTTTTGGTTTGTTTATTTTTTTAAATTTATTTATTTCTGAGTTCAAGTTCGGTGCTTGCCCTGGTTTTGTGCCTTTGCAATTCTGCTGGAGAATATAGTAACCTCTCATAATCTCTGGGAATACCGGTAAGTCCTTCGGGGTGCAAACGTGGGTGTACTCTCACGTAGCACTTTTTACTAACTATACATACATGCTATGTAGATACTTTTACCTAACATATATATGCTAGGCGACATTGCGTAATGCCAGTTGAAGCAATACATGGCTTTAATTAACGTAGCCGTTCAATAAGCACTTTATGAGCCCCTCAGGACATGCACTAAAGAAGTGACTTGTATAATAAGTGACACCCAACAAATTGAACCCATTTTATCTCAATTTTATTTATTAATCCATTCACTAGTGATTTTTTTCAGGAAGAATTAAAAATTAATTCACTATATATATTATGCTTTCCCTTGTACATGATTTTACAAAATGTTTTCGGAAAGTCTTAATTAAATTCATAGCCCGCCATGTCGTCGTCATGCGCAAACATTTAGCGCTTGCACATTTTTAATAAGCCAATTTTTTGGTGATTGTTTATTTTTATTGGTTTAAGTTAGGTGCGTGCCATGGTTATGTGACCTTTGAAATTCTGCTGGAGGATGAAGTAATCTCGCGAAATATCTGGGAGTAAGTCCTTCCGAGCCAAACATGGGTGTACTCTCTGTAGTGCTTTTACCTACCTCTCTATACACCTGGCAACAGTGCTAATATCAGTTGAAGCAATACATGGTTTTAATTTTCGTAGCCACTCAAGAAGCTCTTTACGAGTCCCACAGGACTTGCACTAAGGAAGTAGCAGCTTGTATAAAAACGATATCGAACAAATTAAACCCATTTTCTCAATTTCTTTAATAACCCTTTAATTAGTAAATTTATTATTCAGGCAGAATTAAAAAGAAGAAAAGTTACTTGAAGTCACGGTTGCAGAATTATTTGACAAAGGAATAATAATAATTCTTAAAACAGTTTTTCAGGGGTGAAGTAACACCCATACATTCCTAGGCAATCTCTATATATACATGTAGCTAGAATGGAGAGGTATTGTTTGGTTCTGGCTTACTTTCTGAATCTGAACTCTAATAGCTATTCACTGGAAATGTTGTCTAGAGCCTGTCCAGCTTCTTTAATTGTCTTAGGTCCAGTAAATTCATACTTATTATTTTAAATCTTTTCACTCACCTCTTTCAACCTTGGAGAGCCCAAAATAACTAACAAACATAAAGCATACAACTCCGCATTGAACTAATAAGCCATTACCGTCTCATCAACATACTGAATACTTGATGTCACGATTTCCTCACTATCTAAAGTATACTTGCATAATAAAGCTTAGTATATTTAATGTCGAATGAAGTTGCTAGCTTGAACGTTTAATAATAAAACATTTATTGAACTTAATCCGACATTTTACATGTTAAGTTAAATATGACTTTCATTAACAGATTTTTGTAATTATTTATTAATTTAGCCAAAAATGAATGAATCATTGCATGCTTGATGCTGCACCATGACTCACCTTGCAGTAAAAAGTTGTTTACAAGTTAAACATTAGAGTCATATTAATGAATTTTCTTAGGCAAGTTATAAGCCAAGTCCCATAGGATATGCTCAATATATTGTGCCTATAAGAAAATGTATCTAAGCCATCCATCTTTCTACAGAGTATGCAAAAGAACAGTATAGTCTCATGTAACAGTAGTTATCAGTAACACTTAAGAAGAATATTTATACCTGATGTGAATCTGTAGCTGATATTATTAACAGTTGAGATGCACATATCATAGTAGCATATGTATTACTTAATTATGGCCATGGAGCCAAAGAGTGAACAAGGTCTACATTAAGTAGGTAACTACTTTGTAAAAATGGAATTACCAGCTTTTCTCATGTGCCTACAACCTCTATTCAATATGAGGGTAGAGGTTGTGCTTAAATCGAGTAATTAGTTTATTGCTTGGATTATGTAAAGATGTTTTTCTATTATTTGAGTCCCAGCAATTACTGACAAATACAGGGAATCGTTAATATTTCCTGAATTACTCCGCATTTTCAATCTGACCCCACCCTCTCATAGACTGCATACGATCTCTCTTTTCCTAGTGTTATAGTATGGTTCCTCAAAAAGACCACATATTGCCAAACAATACTCCACTGCATATATAGCAGATAGTCCTTTTGCTGCTGACTTTGACACAGAACATAAAATTTAGACTGCCATGAGCAGTGGGATCAAATATTTAGTCACTAAAAATAAAACTGAGTTGCATTTTTTGTTTTTCTATAGCACTATGGAGTTTTCTGAGAAGAATGTATTCAATACTATCAAACATGTAGCGAAATGGGATGTCCTGGCGATCCAACTTGGGTTCAGTACAGATCATTTAGAGGTTATAAAGAGAGATACCAGTGATACAAGTGGAGCTATAATTCGTCTTATTGGAGACTGGATAAGAAATGACAAAAAGGCCAGTTGGAAAACTTTAGCTGATGCACTGAAGCTGGCAGGACAGAACAAGCTGGCAGACTCTTTATACAGTGAAAAATTTGCAGGTGATTAAACAATGTTGTAGTAACATTTACATTGATTGATATGTATTAGGTATGTCTTCTTCAGTCCCTGCGGAGATGAAAATCTATGACAAGGAAATTGTAAAATGTATGTTAATATTTTAATAGGGTTGTTTAATTAAGACTGACAAGAATAGTACAATTCCTCAAATTAACTGTCTTAGCTGGAGGAGGGAAAAGGGTTAGGGGTTGGGAGAGAGAGACACGGGTTCTCAGATAGATGACTGACTTCTTGTGATTTTAGCACTTTTCCTGTGGGACTTAGGATGCTCTAAAATATCTGGAACATTTAAGACGGAGAATCTTTTCTGTATTAGCTACATAACTGGTAAAGTATTAGTTAAGTAGCACAATACATGAACTTTAGGACTGAAACTGTTGGCATTCTTTTTCTGATGCCTAATGTTGCATTAGGACTTTCCATGATTCCACAGTTTGTCCTAAGTGGCCTCCATAGATATTACCAATTAGCTAATAGGTATGTTCTTGAAAAAATATTTTAAGATGCACCAAATGGTCACAATTGCCATAAAACCCTAGGATAGTTCACTTATGGGGCATTTCTAATGGTTGTATAGTATCGTGTTTATTGGAAAAATTATGTCTTTTTAAATAATCCAAGGGTAAATTTTTTTTAACTTTCAAGTAATAAAATTGGTCTAAATAGCTTTAATTGATTCCAATGAATTTTGAGGACTCGGGAAAATCTGTGAAATGTAGGGTTGTAAATGCATGTACATACTACAATGGGTGATGTTATTGAAACCAATTTTATTCTTACAGCAAAGCAGCCAGTTAGTACTACAAAAGTAGAACGATCTATAACTTCACTTCACTCCAAGAGAGCTGGTTAGTTTCTACTTTTTGAGAATATTAATTAATTTTTGGTGCTTTTATAGTAGACTGAATATTAATATAACATTTTTTTATTAAATATTGGCACTGATGTTAGCAGAAATACACTTTTTCATGCGGGTTATTGGGAATGTAAATATCACAATCACTCTATATAAATATATATGTGTATGCACATGCACAATGCATTTGTACATGTGGGTTCAAATGGCTTGATTTTACTCAAATAATGTTCTAGCACCAGTTCAGGAAGGCATCATGCATTCATCAGTCCATTATTTTCTAAAAGTTCAAGTATATGCCATTGACTATAGTTAGCTAAATAATGAATAGCTTTCTGTAGCTTCTGTAGTATCTATTTATGACCTGTAACTCCTATCAAAGAGCACCCAGCTACTAAAAAAAGCAGTAGAGTTTAAAAAAAAATTGGTAAAGGGTCTTCAACACCATACTAATCACTTGCTGTGAAATCTTTTGTGACTTAAAAAACAAAACACGAGCATATGGGTAATGAGTTTGCACAATACAGCGTGAAATAACAACCGTGAAGGTCGGTGAGTTATTTCACTATAGTGTGTCATTTTAAGCGACATATAGCTACCTAAAATGATACTGTGAAGATATCTAGGTGGTATATATATGAGAATGTATGACTTTACTAGAATATATATACCTGATTTTCAATTATGTATTCTAACACTGTCTTGCTCGCTCTCAAATTACATTTATATCTATCTGAGCTCTTATTATTGAAAATTGAATGCTTGTGAGATTGGAGATGATGAATAATATGCTTGTGTGATGTGATGATGACAACAACGTGTGTGCATTCATGAATAATTCATAAGCTGAGACAGGTTGGTAAATCGTAGTCATCAACTGAATGGGTAAAGCATCATCACCTTCAGTAGTGGGCGGGTGACATCAGTGTGACAAATTTTCAAAGGTGAAAATTCGAAAATATTCAAACAGCCTAAGCAACATCATTAATAGGAGGACAGAAAAACTGAGAAGCAGGAGAGATAGACAAAGAGGAGATGGAAACCCATGACATAAGAAGATGAGGAAAGGAGAGGATAAGAAATGCTGAGATTGTTCAGGAAGAAAGAGAGCAGGAGAGGGAAATGGATATAACTAAATCAAGTGGTAGAGGATAATAACAATGGGTATAAATACCGTATGCTACTGTATTCTTAATTTGTAACTGTTAGACATCAAGTGGCATTGTGTGGTGGGATACTTGCTTGTCTATATAAGAATATGCTTGTCTGTTTGTAAATATGGTGATGACGACAATAGTGTGTGTTTTCATAATTAATAATTCATTAGCATAGCCAGGCTGGTAAAGCATTGCTACAAGCATGGGTAAGCCATCATTTTTAGTACAAGACGATTAAGGAAATAATGACTTTTGTAGCTAAAGTTAAGTGAAATTGGTAAGGTAAAGATAGCGAAAGTGGATAAAGATTTCAAAAGGGAAAGCATAGCTAATAGTTTCACAAATTGTAAGTCCACAATCATGGATTGAAGGACAGAGAGACAGAGAAACAGGAGAGGTAAACAAAGGAGGAGAATGTAATTCATGACTTAAGAACAAAGGGCTGAATGAAGGCTAGAAAACATTTAGCAAGGAAGAGAGGAGAGGGAAACTTATGTAACTAAACTAAGTGGTAGAGTATAACAAGAATGGATAAGAATACCTTTTGCTGCTATATTTCTAATATGAATAAGATATTACACATCAAGCACCACGGTGAATGAGGTGATTGTCAAAAATGTTCAATAAAAGTTTCTTGTGCCTTCCTTCAGAATTTGTTACAGGTTAGGCAGCTTTGTCTGATTTTCTGTTGATTCTGTGACAACTTCAAGTGCTTCTTTTGTTGCGAAGCATAATTTTTCTCTACAATTTTGTCATCATATACTTGTTATTTGCTCTGTGGCTGCTTGAGCTCTGGTTATTATCAATATCACTGGTTGACTGTCTCCTTCCGATAATAAGTTGACGAAATCTTTTAACTCGAGATTGTTGAGCTTAACCTGAGCAGAACTCTGGGTCTAGTCAGATCATTTTGTGTGAAGGCTGCTGTTCATGTGAGCTTCAAATGACCAATCTCTGTTTGAACTTCAGCCATGGGCCTACATTTATGCTGAGCATTATCAAACCTGCTAACGATTTTGTATTCTCCACTCAATTGGTGATCATCTATCAATTCAATGGCTAAGTGGATCTTGGAGTGCCTTCATAACCTATTATTTCCTTTTTCCCCTAGGTCTTGCCGTGTCCATCCACTACTCTATAAAAATGCTAGCGAGTTGGAAAAAAGTGTAGAATAGCTAACCATAATCCATCACCAATCATGTGTATAAGAATAGCAGAAAGCAGGAGAACACAAGGGACAAGAAAGCTGATTCATGTTACTATTTCAATGAAGACGTGAAAGAAAATGCACAAAGGACAGAGATACTTGGGAACAAGAGAGGTAGAAAAAGGAGGAGTAGGGAATTTATGAGTTGAAAAGGGGATTAAGAAAAACTGGAATGGCTCAAGAAGAAAGAGAGCACGAGAGGGAAACCATGGATAAAAATACATTATGCTACTGCACTTCTAATTTATGCAAGTTAGTACATCAGGCGCCACTGTGTGGTGGGGTACTTGCTAGTTGTAAGCATAATTCCTTATTCAGTCTAACTTTAATGATTAAATGTACTTAGTGTGGAATGTCACTGTAACACTCACCAAACTCTAAATAGCCTGTAGCTATTATTATTCTTTTGTTAATGTAATGTAGTTGAACGAAGCATTTTACGCTTGGAAAAGCGGTTTGGATTTATAGTTAAAGATACCAAGGAAGAGATATTACATGATGAGCAGAAGCTCAGAGAACTTCCTGACCTCATTGAGTATGGACTACCACAGAGACTGAAGAGGTTAAGAAACTTTGTTATTCGCAGTTCTCTGACAAGAGCGTCTTTGACAAGAGACAACTTTGATACATTTTTTGAAGCTTTAGAACAATTGTGGAGTTTCATTGATTATGATTTGTTGCGAACTATTATTTATGAACTTGAAAATATTGAATTGATGAATAAAGTGGATGATTACACAGAAGAAGTCGAAAAATTTTGTGCGGAGACCACGATTTATGAGTTTATTCAAGTGTGGAAACCAAGATATGATGATCAAGATATACCACAAGAACTTCGCATGTGTGTGACAGAGTTATCATTGGACCTCGAGACCAGTACTGTGGAGGATCTAAAAAAGATACAACTTAAATTAAGATATTCCCTACCACAAGAATTAGCTCGGGCAGCATTTTATATATGCAATGTGAGGCCAGGATCTGTGACAGTGTCCTGGCTGGTTTGGGCGGAGTGTGTCTCAGATGTGATGGACA